>Ga0160422_10002998_pt1 | contig 10467 bp, 10 predicted proteins | sample Fk160mmetaG_FD_108192 | JGI IMG/M metagenome (GOLD analysis project Ga0160422, IMG submission 108192) | Marine microbial communities from the Central Pacific Ocean - Fk160115 60m metaG | ecosystem: Environmental > Aquatic > Marine > Oceanic > Photic zone | place: The Central Pacific Ocean... | reverse complement strand
GATGGAATACAAATAACCATTATTAGTGAGGGTGAAAAGATTTTATTTTTAAGCGTTGGTATACTTTTGATAAATAAATTTATCATTTGTTCAGATGCATCAAAATCAGCAATTACACCATCTTTTAGAGGTCTAATAGTTTTAATGTTTTCGTGAGTTTTACCTTGCATAAGATTAGCCTCATTTCCAACGGCAATTATTTTACCTGAAATTCTATCTTTGGCAACAATTGAAGGACTGTCAACTACAACTTTATCGTTATGAATTATCAGTGTATTAGCAGTACCTAAATCAATCGCAATTTCTTCCGTTAAAAAATCAAAAAATCCCATAGGGTCAAATCAAAAATCGTGTTTATAATACTTAGGCCTGTAATGTAAATCTATGAATAAAAATTAAATAAAAAAACAATAAAATGATATCAATGTTTAAAATGTCTAACCCCTGTAAAAACCATTGCGATATTATTGTTATTACAGTAATCAATACTTAAGTTGTCTTTAATTGATCCTCCTGGTTGAATTATGGAATCTATGCCTTTTTTGTGGGCAATCTCAACACAATCGGGAAAAGGAAAAAATGCATCACTAGCCATTGATACACCTGATAAATTAAATCCGAATTTCTCAGCTTTCTCAATTGCTTGATTTAAAGCATCAACACGGCTTGTTTGTCCAGTTCCCGACGCTAAAAGTTGTTTGTTTTTTACTAGTACTATTGTATTAGATTTTGTGTTTTTACAAATTTTAGAAGCAAATAGTAAGTCTTCGATTTGGCCATCATCGGGCTTAAGTTTAGTTGGGTAACTCAAAATTTCTCTATTATCAGTAATATTATCTGAACTTTGTATTAATTTACCATTTAAACATGTTCTTATAATATTATTCTTTTTTGGGAACAGTTTTAGTTCTAAAAGAATTCTGTTTTTCTTTTGCTTTAATATTTCAAAAGCGCTCTCTTCAAATTTTGGTGAAATGACAACCTCACAAAAAAGACTATTTATTTTTGAAGCCGTTTCACTATCAATTATGCTGTTTGATATTAGTATACCTCCAAACGCTGAGACTGGATCAGCTTCAAGGGCCGCATCATAAGCTTCTTTTATATTATCTCTCATTGCAATACCACATGCATTATTATGCTTTAAAATTGCAAAAGTTGGTTTATTATCTTTAAATTCTGACATTAAATCCATTGCAGAATCAATATCAAGTAAATTGTTATAGCTTAGTTCTTTGCCACTTAATTTAGTGAAAACATCGTCTAAATTCCCAGAAAAAATTCCACTTTGATGAGGATTTTCTCCATATCGTAGGCTTAGGTTTTCTACACCATCAAAATAATTAAATATCGCTGTATCATATTTGGAAGAGGTCATAAAAGAATTTCTTGCAAAATATTTTCTTTCATCCAAACTGAGTTGACCGTTGTTATTTTTATAAATTTCTAAAAAAGAATCATAGTCATGTACAGATGATATACAAACTACATTTTTATGATTTTTTGCTGCAGCTCTAATTAGTGCAATACCTCCAATATCAATTTTTTCGATTATTTCATCTTGGGTTCCACCTTTTTTTACAGTTTCTTCAAATGGATATAAATCAACAATAACTAAATCTATTGAAGGTATTTTATATTTTTCTTTTTCTTCAACATCATCATTGTTTTCTCTTCTGAAAAGAATGCCGCCAAATATTTTTGGATGAAGTGTTTTTACTCTTCCTCCAAAGATTGATGGATAGTCTGTAATATTCTCAACTTCTATAACATCATAACCAAGATTAGAAATATATTTATAAGTTCCGCCGGTTGAATATAATTGCACTTTATTTTCTGCTAACTCATCAACAATTGGGGTAATCCCTTCCTTTGAGAAAACTGAAATTAAAGCAGATTTGATTTTGACATTATTCATTAATTCAAAAATAATTAAATTGGAATATGAATTATCCTTATTTTTAACTAAAAATTCAATTTTGTTAACACTGATATTTGATAAGTTAGTAAAAGCTGAGTATGCGTAAAATTCATATTAAAAATATGGTTTGTTCAAGATGCTCTGAAGCTGTTGAAAGTATTTTTAAAGGTCAAGGTATTGGCATTAAAAACTTACAACTAGGGGAGGTGGTTGTAGACAAAATTACCGATTTTCAAATTTTATCAATTGAATCCGATCTTAATCAAAAAGGATTTGAAATTTTAAAAGAAAAAAACTCGATATTAATTCAAAAAGTTAAAAACATAATTATAAATCATATTGAGTTTTCAAAAGAATCAAAAGAAAAATTTTCTGTGTTTCTTTCTAAAAAAATTGGATATGATTATTCATATATAAGTAGAATATTTTCCACAAATACAGGATATACAATTGAAAAATATTTTTCGATGCAAAGGATTGAAAAAACCAAAGAATTAATAAAGTACGATGAACTTAATTTAAGTGAAATCGCTTATAAATTGAATTATTCAAGTGTTGCACATTTATCCAAGCAATTTAAACAGGTGACAGGTATGAGCCCTTCAGAGTTCAAAAAACAACAAAATTATCAAAGAAAAGGTATTGATCAAATTTGAGATAATTTTATAAATATATTCAATCATTGTATAAGTTTTTTAATCTAACTCTTTATTAATTTTGTATTGTAAAATTTATATAAATTGAATTATAAGAATTCTTTTTTTGCAATTGCATTTATTTTCTTTTCATACTTTGTGTTTTCTCAAGATGTTAAAGGAACAATTCTAGAAGTTGTTGAAAATAAAGAGATTCCTGTTGCTGGTGCTAATATATATTGGATAGATAATTCAGCTGGTACAATCTCAGGTATTGACGGTAAATTCAAATTATCTAATCCTGATAATAAGAATAGCTATGTTATCAGTTTTGTCGGATATCAAAATGACACTATAAGTGTTCAGTCATCAGACACTAAAATTATATTAAAAGCTGATGCAGAATTAGATTCAGTTTCCATCAGATATAATTCTAAATCATCTTCGGTTTCTTTGTTAAGCTCTGCAAATATTTTGAATATATCTTCTGATGAATTATTAAAAGCTGCATGTTGTAACCTTGCTGAAAGTTTTGAAACAACCCCCTCAATTGACGTAAATTTTTCAGACGGTATTTCCGGAAGAAAACAAATTAATATGTTGGGTTTAAGTAGTCCAAATATTTTGATGTCAATTGAAAACATTCCATCAATTAGAGGAGCTCTACAGTCATATGGTTTAGCATACATTCCTGGGACTTGGATAGAAAGCTTACAGGTTGCTAAAGGTTCCGGTAGTGTAGTAAATGGGTATGAAAGCATTTCGGGTCAAATTAATACAGAGTTACGTAAACCATTAACAGATTATAAGTTTTTTTTAAATCTATTTGCTAATCAAATGGAGCGTTTAGAATTGAATACGCATTATACAGCCAATTTAAGCCAGAAATTAGATTATGGACTTTATTTTCATGCAAATAAAAAAGATACAAGTGCAGATAACAATAATGACGGTTTTAGAGATAATCCAACTGGTCAACAACTAAATATTTTAAATAGATTTCAATACACAAATCTTGAAAAAGGCCTTGTCGGGTTTTTTGATTTTAATTATGTTTTTGATGAAAGAGTTTATGGGGAAAACGAATACATAGATGGAATTATATTTCCAGAAAATCAAAATTACTGGGGAGGAAAAACCGACTCAGAAATGGTAAAAACAAATTTTAAATTTGGATACGTTGACCCTGAAATTACTTACAGATCTTTGGGAATTCAATTCGCATATACTGGCATTGATATGGGGTCTTCTTTTGGAAACAGTATTCATGATACAAATCAATCAAGTATTTTTACCAATCTTGTATATAATTCAATTATAGGAAATACTAATAATAGGATTAAAACAGGTATTTCCCTAACTTATGACGAATATGATGAATATGTAAACAATCTCGGTTTTAATGATTTTGATATTTCAAGAATTGAAAAGTCAGTTGGTGCATATTTTGAATACAATTATGATAATTCGGATAAAATTAATTTGTCAGCTGGAATAAGGTTTGACAATCATAATAAAATTGGAAATTTTATTTCACCTAGATTTCATATGAACTATATGGTTTTACCAAAATCGACAATCAAAATTTCTTTTGGTAAAGCAACTCGTCTTGCTAATATTTTCTCTGAAAATCAAAAACTATTTTATAGCTCAAGAGAAATAATTTTTACAGAAAATTCATTACCTAGTGATTTTTCAAGTATGAAAGCCGATAAAGCTTGGAATTATGGAGTTTCAATTATTAATAGCTTTAGGCTATTCGGAAATGAATCTCAATTGATTCTTGATTATTACATAACTGACTTTGAAAATAAAGTGGTTGCAGACTGGGAAACTCCAACTCAGATTAATTTTTATAATTTGACCGGAAAAAGCTTCTCAAATAGTTTTCAAGCTCAATTTTCTTATACCCCTTCAAATTCGATTGATTTATTATTTGCATATAAAAATACAGTTGCAAAAACTGACTACAGTTCACATGGAAGATTAAAAAATCCATTAACTCCCGACTATCGTATTTTCTTTAATTTAGCATATAATGGGCCAACAAATGAAAAAGGAAGAAATTGGAAGTATGATTTTACTTTCAATCACGTTGGTCAACAAAGACTACCTTCAACTGTAAACAATCCATCAGAATATAGACTTTCTGGTACATCTGATAGACTGAATATTGTTAATACCCAAATTACAAGGGTCTTTAACGATTCGTTTCAGCTTTATCTGGGGGTTGAAAATTTGACAAACTATAGGCAAAAAAATACAATACTTGGATCAGATGATCCATTTGGAGATTATTTTGATGCTACATATATATATGGCCCAATTTTTGGACGAATGGCTTACGTTGGATTAAGATATTACATCAATTAAATCAAATATTATGAAATCAAATTTTACACTAACTTTTTTAATTCTTTTTTTTACTGTTCATAGTATTTCTCAAACCAAATCAGAGGTTATTTTTGTTGATGGTGTTTGCGAAATGTGTGAAAAAAGAATTGAATCAAATTGTTTAGATACAAAGGGAATTAAATTAGCTGACTGGAATAAAGAAAACAGAATGCTTAAGGTAATTTTCAATGAGAAAAAAATTTCGTTAGAACAAATACATAAAAAGATTGCTTCAATTGGACATGATACTAAATTAGAAACAGCACCTGATGAGGCATACAATAACCTTTATATGTGTTGTAAATATCGAGATGAAGAAGTCGTAAAGAATCATCAATAAAAAAAAGAGCTGTTTTTTTAAACAGCTCTTTTTTTTGATGTATATTTTACATCATTCCTGGCATTCCACCACCACCCATTGGCGGCATTGGAGCAGGTGATTCCTCTTTAATGTCAACTACTGCACACTCAGTTGTTAAAATCATCCCAGCAACAGATGCAGCATTTTCAAGTGCAATTCTTGTTACTTTTTTCGGATCAATAATACCAGCTTTAAGCATATCAACATATTCTTCATTTTTAGCATCATATCCAACAGTATCTTCACTTTCTAAAACTTTAGAAATAACTATACTACCTTCTCCGCCTGCATTTTCAACAATAGTTCTTATTGGGGCCTCAATAGCTTTTTCAACAATCTGAATTCCTGTTTTTTCGTCAGTGTTTTCAGGTTTAAGCTTAGCTAATTTTTCTTTTGTTCTAACAAGAGCAACTCCACCTCCGGCAACAATACCTTCTTCTACGGCAGCCCTAGTAGCGTGAAGAGCATCATCAACCCTATCTTTCTTTTCCTTCATTTCAACTTCACTTGCAGCACCTACATAGAGTACCGCAACTCCACCTGCCAGCTTAGCTAATCTTTCTTGTAATTTTTCTTTATCATAGTCACTAGTAGTTGTTTCGATTTGTGCTTTGATTTGATTTACTCTAGCTTTAATTTCTGATGCTTTTCCAGCACCATTAACAATAGTTGTATTGTCTTTATCAATCGAAATTGTTTCAGCTGTTCCGAGCATGGTTAAATCAGCATTTTCCAACGAAAACCCTCTTTCTTCAGAAACAACAGTTCCACCTGTAAGTATTGCAATATCTTCAAGCATTGCTTTTCTTCTATCTCCAAAACCAGGAGCTTTGACAGCAGCTATCTTTAATCCACCTCTGAGTTTATTTACCACTAGAGTTGCTAGAGCTTGCCCTTCTACATCTTCAGCAATTATCAATAAAGATCTTCCAGATTGAGATACTGGTTCTAATATTGGTAAAATTTCCTGAAGATTTGATATTTTTTTATCAAATAATAGAATATATGGATTTTCCAGTTCGGTTATCATCTTATCAGCATTAGTAACAAAATATGGGGATAAATATCCTCTGTCGAATTGCATACCTTCAACAACATCAACATAAGTATCTGTTCCTTTTGCTTCTTCAACAGTTATAACACCTTCTTTACCAACTTTCTCAAATGCTGTAGCGATTAAATTCCCAACAGTTGAGTCATTGTTAGCAGAGATACTAGCTACTTGCTGAATTTTTTCTGATGAATTACCAACTTGCTTTGATTGTTTATTAAGCTCATCAGTTATACATGAAACAGCTTTATCTATTCCTCTTTTTAAATCCATAGGATTTGCCCCAGAGGCCACATTTTTTAATCCTTCTTTAACGATTGCTTGCGCTAAAACAGTAGCGGTAGTGGTTCCGTCACCTGCTAAGTCATTTGTCTTTGATGCAACTTCTTTAACCATTTGAGCACCCATATTTTCAAGTTCATTTTCTAACTCAATTTCTTTAGCAACGGTTACACCGTCTTTGGTAACTTGTGGTCCACCAAAAGACTTACTTATGATAACATTTCTACCCTTAGGGCCTAGCGTTACTTTTACAGAGTTGGCTAGGGCATCAACACCTCTTTTAAGTCCATCTCTTGCTTCAATATCAAATTTTATATCTTTTGCCATTTTAAATTTCTTTAATTATACAATTGCCAGAATATCTTTTTCAGACATTATTAAATAATCTACCCCGTTAAACTTAAGTTCTGTTCCAGAATACTTACCGTATAATACAACATCACCAACTTTAACTGTCATAGGATTTTCCTTTGTACCATTCCCAACAGCTACAACTGTTGCTTTTTGCGGTTTTTCTTTTGCATTGTCAGGGATAATTATTCCTGATGCTGTTTTGGTTTCAGCTTGCATTGGTTCAACTAGAACTCTGTCAGCAAGCGGTTTAATATTTAATTTCATATATGTTTAATTTGATTAAGATTTTCCATAAATCATGCCATATCAAAAAATATGACAAATTTGCATGAGAACTAAAATTCTTATTGGTCTTTATTATTGTTTTCCTCAGAAGAACTAATTGGTAGAGGCTCTACAACTACTTCTTCGGTATTTAAGGCTTTGGATTCTGAAGTTTCGTCTGATTGAGTAAATGTAATATTTGATAATAATATTAGTCCAATCAGGGTTGCACCAAGATACCATGTACTTTTGTCAAGAAAGTCTGTTGTTTGTTTTACACCACCCAATTGTTGAGTACCTCCTCCACCAAAAGATGATGACAACCCACCACCCTTCGGGTTTTGAACCATAATTACCACAACCAATAGGAATGCAACAATAACTATAAGAATTAGAAATATTGAATAAGAACTCATTTTTTTAAGCTTTTAATTTTTTTAATTTGGTCTGCAAAGTAACTGTTTTTTTCTGGAAATTTCAAAATTAATATTTTGTAAGACTGAATGGCTTTCTCATAATTTTTTTGATTAAGGTATAGTTTAGCTAATGTTTCAGTCATATAACCTGCTTGATTGCTAAGATTATCTTCTCTGTCATTATTTGACTCACTCTCATTTACATCAACTTTTAATTTAGGTTTTTTAGAAATAAACTTATCTATTGAATTTGTTTCATTACTTCTATCAATCGGCTTTAAATTTGATAATTTTAACCATTCTACAAAACTGTTTTCTTCAATCGTCTCATCTTTACTAGGTATATTTTCAATCAATGCAGTTGAAATTTCATTCTTATTAAAGTAAACTTTTTCATCTTGATTTTGACCTTTAATGATGAAGTCAAAAAGAATTTTTCTATCTCTTGAATAAGCAGCAGTTGAGCTGAGAAATTTTTTAAATTTTATATCATTACTATTCTTTAAGGTTTTTAAATAAATAGCTTTACTTATTTGAAAGTAGGGGAATTCAAGATTGATTTCGTTTAAAAACGATAATTCTTCCGCTGTTAGATCTTCAGGGTTTTGAAGGATTTTAATAAAATTTTTTTTATTCATTTTACCACTTTGCTAGAGAAGCATTAAACACATCTTGTGTAATTCTTTCAAAAATTTCATCAAGTGCAGTATCTCTTTGTCCTCCGATTAATTGAACGTTTCCGGGATAGTCATAGTAAAAAGAGAATCTTTTTTCAAAATCTGATTCGCTATCATTTTTATCATAAAATCTAATATTAACTCCAACTGTCAATCTATTTTGAGCTGCTGTATTATTTGCTGTTGCTGTTGTTGGTGATATTCGATATTCAACAATTTCTCCTTCATATGTTAGATCACCATTCGACTTAACCAATTCTAAGCTGGTTTGATTAATTAGTAAATCAATCAGTTTATTTGTGAAATCTCTTTCTATTCCCGGTTCTATTAAAGGGGCGTTATTTTGAAAATAATTAACTTGAAATGTTTTGGTCTCAGGAGATATTGATGCACCCGTTAAACTGTATTTTACACTACAGCTTGTGGTAAAAAGAATTAAAATTAACAGTCTAACTAATCTCATTTGTTATAAATCAAATTGTTTTATTTTCCTATATAAAGTTCTTTCACTAATACCCAATTCTTCGGCTGCTAATTTTCTTTTACCTGCGTGCTTCTCAAGAGATTTTTTTATTAGCTCTAATTCTTTTTCCTGAATTGATAATGATTCAATAGCTTTAACATCCTGAATATAATCAAATTTGTCTTTAAAATCTTTATTTTCTTCAATGCCTTTGTCATTTTCTACATTAACGATTTCAATATTTTTTTCTGATGAATAATTTTCATTTTGATATACCTTATTAATTAGTTGTTCATTATTTTTTTTGAATTCACTAATGTTAGAAGTTTGCATTAATTCTAGGGTTAATTTTTTCAAATCATTCAAATCCCCTTTCATATCAAATAGTACTTTATATAAAATTTCACGCTCATTATTAAATTCAGACTTTTCAGACTTTTCAGAAATAATTGCTGGTAAATTATCTCCTAAATTCGGTAAATAATCAATAAGAACGTCTTTTTTTATTATTCTATTTTCTTCTAATACTGATAATTGTTCTGCAATATTTTTTAATTGTCTAATATTCCCGTACCATCTGTAATTTGTCAAAATATTGACAGCTTCTTCATCTAATTTTATAGTTGGCATATTATACTTTTGAGCAAAATCTGAACAAAATTTTCTAAATAATAAATGAATGTCTTCAGGTCTTTTTCTTAAAGGTGGTAAATTAATCTCTACAGTACTTAACCTATAATACAAGTCTTCTCTGAATTTATTTTTTTTGATTGCCTCTTGCATATTTACATTTGTAGCCGCCACAATTCTTACATTGGTCTTTTGAACTTTACTCGAACCAACTTTTATAAACTCCCCATTCTCCAACACCCTCAGTAATCTCACCTGTGTTGTTAAAGGAAGCTCGCCTACTTCATCTAAAAAGATTGTTCCTCCGTCTGCAACTTCAAAATATCCAGCTCTAGTTTGGGTCGCACCTGTAAATGCCCCTTTCTCATGACCAAATAACTCACTATCTATTGTTCCCTCTGGAATAGCACCACAATTAACAGCAATAAATTTAGAGTGTTTTCGATGTGAAAGCTGATGAGCTATTTTTGGAATAACTTCTTTTCCAACACCACTTTCCCCTGTTACCAATACTGAAATATCTGTGGGAGCTACTTGCATAGCTTTTTCTAGAGCTCTATTAAGCCCTATACTGTTTCCTATAATTTCAAATCTTTGTTTTAATGCTTGTAATGAAACCATAAATCTTAATTATTTTTAGAAAAAGCAACAGCTTCACCAATGAGGGTAGCACTGGTGCAACTATTGATTTTAACATTAACAAAATCTCCTATATTATAATTTTCTTTCGGAAATACAACTGTAGTGTTTTGTTGATTTCTTCCTGCCCAATGTAAATTTGATTTTTTTGATTCTTTTTCTATTAAAACCTCGACAGTTTTACCAACAAATTTTTTACTTCTGTAAAGTGAATGCTTTTGTTGTAATTCAACAATTTCGCTTAATCTTCTACTTTTAGTTTTCTCATCAATGTTGTCCTCCAATTTTTTTGCAGCAAGAGTTCCTGGTCTTTCAGAATATTTGAACATGTATCCAAACGAATATTTCACTTTTTCCATTAATGATAAAGTATCATTATG
>Ga0160422_10002997_pt1 | contig 10470 bp, 11 predicted proteins | sample Fk160mmetaG_FD_108192 | JGI IMG/M metagenome (GOLD analysis project Ga0160422, IMG submission 108192) | Marine microbial communities from the Central Pacific Ocean - Fk160115 60m metaG | ecosystem: Environmental > Aquatic > Marine > Oceanic > Photic zone | place: The Central Pacific Ocean... | reverse complement strand
GTACGGAGGATGTGGTGGGGGTGTCGTTTTTGAAATTGCTAAAATCATTGGATGAGACACGATTTCTTCATACCGATATTGACTACACAATTTGAATTCGCCTGGTTCAAGCTTTGCACTTATCTGAAAATTTTCGTTTAACATTCCTCCATTTTCTTCGTATAGTGATGTCATTACTGTTGGTACCTGTGTTGTTTGAGTTTGTACCTTCTCAGAAATAGAAGACATACATTTGGTTAAAACTTCTTCTTCAGATGCAGATTCGGATAGTTGAAAAATATTAGTTTTCGTAAAGTTGTAGCATTCATCATACTTCAGAACACTTATTTGATACAAACAGTCACCTGCCGTATTTATTCCGTTTAGATTAAAGTCGAGATATGTGAACAAAGCACATGTAATATTAGCTGACATTTATTATAAAGGAATTTTTTTTTTATCATGAGTATACTTTTTGCGTTCTTTCAAGGCATTTTTGTATATTCCTGCGCAATAATACTCTAAAGTGTTTCTGTAAAGCTATTCACTAATCTGTTTTTTTGTCACTGCGTAAAGCAAATTTTCCTCAAATTGTGTTTTTTGTTTCACAATTGGTTTTGTCGTCGTTTTGTGTAGAATTTTTTTGGAGCATTTCAGACACAGTGTAGTTTTTCACCGATTTTGCAACAATTGAGTTGATTTCTGCAATTCTACCTTCATTATTCCACCATTCTGTAATATTTTTGAATCGGTTGACAGGCTTATCATCTGGCAGCAAACTTCCGTTTGTGTTAAGAGACAATGTATTCCATGAACTTACGGTTGCAATAACGCAAAAAGCGGAATGAAGTTGGTACTCCTTCAATGCTTCATCACCAAATATTGTCACTTCAATTGATACACATGACGCGTCAGTGACCTCAAGCACTCGTTTATGTCTACCAGATTGAGTTTGTGTGGCTCCAACCGATAAACTAGTAATGATTGCACAAATTTCAATTTTTTCACCAACCATTTTTGCATTTATGTCTGCGATTCTCGTTGGATTCGGTTTCATACGTTTTAGAGGTTGCGTGATTTCTGATTGATTCTCAGTCCACCAATTGAATAGACGCTCATTTTGAGTCGTAGACATCACATTGAATGTGGAAATTGACGAAAGATTTAGTCCTATTTTTGCGCGAATGCAAACAATATTTCCAACTTGCATCACTTCTGATGCTGCATCGTTGATTGCATAGAGTGGAATAGAACCCGTCAAGTCTGATACAGTATATTTTTGAGACTTGCTACCCGTTGCTGATGTTTTGGAACTGTCTGTAACATCTGTAATGACCGCCACAATATTAATGAAATCTCCTGCATTTTTGTGAGCAATGTCAGAAATGGTTGAGTCAGCAAAATCCACGTCTTTTGCAGAAATGTGAATAGTTGAAAATGAGTTGAGTTTCAATTGTCTGCTATCGTTATATGTAGAGCTTAGAACATCGTTCATGACATATGTTGTTCCGACTTTGACATGAGAACACAAATCGTAAACGTCTTGAAATCCGACAACATCCATTTGAGTTCCGTTTTCATCTTTGACTGTAAACTTGGTTCTTTCACCTTTACTATATTTGGAGCGCATAATATCCAGCACAACGACACGAACATTTGCTTTCGTATCGGCTTGCAATTCTGCAAGATGCGAAATCTCAGTCATTTGTTTTTTCGAAAAAAAAGTGATTTGATTTTTTTTTACAATTCGGAGCGACATATTGGACATTTCTGATTGTATGCAACACTTTTTTTGAAATGATCGAAACAAACGGCATGGAATACATGCTTGCATTTTGTTCGCATCCACGGAATGCATTTGTTATCTTCAAAATCTTCACAACACAAAGCGCAAGTCGTCTCGTTATTTGGTAAAACGAAGTCGCTCGCCTCTCTCATTGCGCGTCTGCAAATTCGTCGTCGTGTGGTATCATGTGTATTTACTTGTAATGCATACACACTTAATTGGTTTGAATCATCTTTAAGAAATTCAATTTCGTATGTCTTAATAGCTATCGTAATTGTAACATTTTTTTCACCATGTATGAATGCCTGTTCAATTTGTGTGTTTGTATCTTCGTCGTAGGAAATCCAGTCTTTTTCATGTATATTTATGAAAGTATGCGTCGGCTTAATACACCATTGCCATCGTGAAACAAATGTCGGATATCGCAAACATGTTGCAATAATCAAATTTCTTTGTGCGTTGGCAATTTTATCTTGAATTTGTCCATGCCATACATGTCCAAATTTGTAAACTGTCAATACATTTTCGTTGTTTATTTGAAATACAGTCCGATGACCAGATGATTTTCCAATTTTGGCTATAGAAGGAGTACTTTGTGTCAGCACATTTCCACTTTTTTTTATGATAGCATTGAAACAATCAGGTCCAAGAGAAATTGTTTCTTCATTTTTCAAATTTTTTATCAGATCTTGTGCATATTCTGGATAAACATCTAGATGATTCCCTGTCAAAGGCTCAAGAGAAACATACATTTTCTGGTTTGAACAAAAAAAAAATGTTTGGTCAAAACAAAATGGCACCGAAACGAACAAAGTCATTTAAGTACTGCAGTCGTCGCAAGAAGCCAGGCTGCAAAAGAGCGAAGAAAACATGCTCCTACAAAAAGACTCGCACTCCAATGTGTCAACCTAAGAAGAAGCCGGTTAAGACTCCGGTTAAGACTCCGGTAAAAAAGACAGTCAAGAAGACTCCGAAGAAGACTCCGAAGAAGACGAAAACTCCGATGGTGATGAGTGCGAAAAAAGGAAAACCTCCTGCTCCGACAGCAGACCAGAAAGCCTGCAGCAAGACTGATGATCCATACAAATGTGGAAAAAATACTGTTGGGTGCGCATGGGATCCTAAGAAAAATCCCAAATGTTATCCCGAAAAGCCTACACTATTGGGAACCTCGTTGACATTCTCAGACAAGAGAACTGGCTTGGAATTCACATACCCGATCACGGCAGAAGGTCTCGGAAAAGGATATTTCGTCATATGGACAACTGCTTCCGGAAAGTCTGGTCTGTATCTCAAATACAGCGATGAGTTGCTCGCAACTATGAAAAGCAAATATGCGTTGGAACTTAAGAAATGGTGGTGCGTGTATGGTTCCACTGCGGCTCAAAAGTTCATGCAGCAAGGTCACGGAGAGGACGAATCAATGCGAATTGGAAAGCGCAAGGAGCTCAGCGAAGCGATGCTTTCCGAACTTGGTGAATATATGGACGTCGCTGCACCTGAACCTGAACCAGAACCAGAAGAGGAGGAGGAGGAAGAAGTTCCTGTACCTGCGGCGGCGGAGGAGGAAGAAGAGGAGGAAGAGGAAGAAGTTCCTGTGCCTCCTCCTGCTCCAAGACCTCGTAGAGGTCCGGCTCCAGCTCCAGGTTTCTACAGACAGAGAGCGGAAAAATCAGTGCGCAGTCACTCACCTCCCGCAAGATACATACAGATTCAGTAAGAAGAATTTGTTTTTTAGACTCTTAGACTCTCAATTTATTTTTTTGCAGTACATATTTCGCTTACAAATGGGACAATCAGTAGAGTATTTGAGCCATTCATCAACACATGCATCATGGAATATGTGCGAACATGGTAAACGAACGGCTTTTTCTAAATTTACCAAACAAATTGCACATTCGTCATCTATGTGTTGTACTTTAATGAATTTTTGGGGGGATTGACAAATGAATATAAGAATGAATAAAGTAAATACAAAACACATAAGCATGAGTAAAAACATATTTTTTTTACTTCAACATCTAAAAAAAAAGCAAGTTCAAAAAAATTTCGATGACTCATCCACTTTTTCTAAAAGACCCAAAATCTCTTATGGACGAACTAGACGAATGTGTTCGTATGAATACTGTACAGAAAAGACAACTTTCATCTCTTTCTAATACATTTATTTATAAATACGCCGATGCACCTAAAGTTGTTGGTTCGAAACGTTTGGCAAGAGGTCTAATTATTCAACATGATCCGCCGCGTTTGATCAACATGCCAATGCCTAAGTTTGATGAAATCACATCATTTGATGTAAATGTCGATCAATATCATGCTAGCATCGAAAAAAAATTACCTGAACATGTATGGGTTCAACCCAAACACGACGGCACATGCATACATGCTATTCAGACTGCAAACGACGTTCTTGTCACAACTTTCCTAGCAGACAATTCTCCTCAAGTCGAAATTGCAAAATCTATACTAAAAAATGGTCAATCCTGGGAACAAGGAATCACACTAGGATTTGAGCTTGTACATTCTTCTGATCCTAAAGTGCAAACACGACGAGTAGCAGATGGTTTGTACCTTTTTTATGGTGCTCGATATGATGGCACATTTCTCAATCGTGAGGAATTAGCAGATATAGCATCACACATTGGAACTGTCTGTCTTGTGAAGCAACAGCGATTGAGCGCATCAAGTGTCATGAAACAGCTAAAACGAATGGATAATGTCACTTCTGCAGATGATGTTCAGGAAGGTATGGTGATTCTTTTTCCGGATAATTCGCGTTACAAGGTCAAATCATGGCTTTATTTACAACTCTCAAACGTGACGAAACCTTCTAGGACATGGTTGCGCGGAGTTGTTCGCAAAGCTAACAATATTGAAGATATTCATAATACAGTTGAATCATTTCGTGGTCCTATGGATCTTCCATTACAAGCGCATTCTGAATTTCTCAAACTTTTGGGTGAATGTCACACTATAATCGATCAAGTAAATACGGTAAGATGTGACAGCGTGGAAGAAATTAAAGCACATGGACCCGCACTTGCACCTCTTTTATTTGAAGAACGCAAAAATCCAGGATTCACTGATTCGGATGATGGCTTATTAAAAGTAATGAAGTTCGTGATGCGTGAATGAATAATCGGTTTCTAAAAATATATGTATAAGTAAATGCGTTTCTCTTTTATGTGCTTGTACATGTTATCGTGCACTGTTTTGTTATCAATCATTGGGATACAAACTTGGGAAATATCATACATTATAAAGCACCTTGATGATGTTGGTAGTGGTGATGTTGCTATTGGTGAGGTGGGCAGTGGTGTAAGTGGAGAAGGTAATATTTTAGCACTCGATGTCTCTTCTACACCATCGCTATATAATCAATTCATTTCTCTTCTGCGTCGCTTCACGGGGTTACAACCGTTATATGGAACAAGCGCGTATCCACGAGTAAATCCCGTAGAAACTATACATGGACCGGCTGGAAGCACTGACAATCTGTTGACGCAGCGAGTTCATACTCTCGATAATGGGTATTTAGGAGCAGTAGGAGACTCGCGTGCTTTTAAGACTGTTTGGTATGGTGGTGCTCTTATACAAACTGGAGCAACCGTGGTATATGCGGCTGACCAGATACATCATTTGAATTCAGCATGTGCTGGCGATTACTCGGTCGTAGGCAATTTAACAAGCGGTCCTGTGTTTGATGCACTTGTGCAGAATTGTCATAGGGAAAAATTATCAACTTCTCTGTCAGGAATCACGGGATTTGCTTCCGGAGTGTATTGTTATGATGAGAGTGCATTTTTGGCTGGTGTGGCAGGATACTCCGCTGGTGTTGGAGCCGCCGCGTTCTTGGGTGCAGAAGCAGGATCGGTATTTCTTCCCGGCGTCGGAACTGCTGTAGGTGCGCTTATTGGAGGCCTGATCGGACAATTGAGCTGTGCAAGAGTAGCCAGTGCTAGTACCAGTAGTGTAGCAGATGCTGCAGAAAGCGATGTAAATAATGCAATACGGATGGCCATAAATTTAGGCATTCTCGTTGATGGGGACCCAGATTACCAAGAGCAACTTACATCATTTAGAAACAGTCATAATTGGTATAATAATCGGAATTCCAAAGAAGTTATGAGACAACGAGGTGTTGAAGACGTTATCAATTGTACCTCAGATAACTGCTATACTACTGAGTTGGATTGTTACAGCTGTCCTATACGTTCATGCTTTACAGCTGTGCCTCTTTGCAGGATTTATAATCAGGTACATTGGTACATGACGAATACATGTCATGAGAGAGGACACTCATTTCAATTAAGAATAGAAGATAGAAACGGTAAGTTACGTTCAAGACAGCGTGTGGATCATGAAACTTGTATGCTTTTGTATCAAGCTATGGTTTCATACGATAATGCAAAACGCATGGCGGCACGAGATACAGAAATAAACATGTTTGACTTGCACTTGGACTACATTGACTTTCAAATATCTGATCTTTACATCACATACCTGAATGCAATTAATAACATAATTTGGACTACTTGTCGAAGAGCACATATAGATACGAATTGTACTTCACATTTTGACGCCCTTCAATACAATTATAAAACAATAATAGATATTGTGAAATTAATAGATATGAGTCGTTCTTTTGATGAAGTAACTGGAAATATAAGTAGTACTGCGCTAGTACAGCAAATGCGATTGTCTGCGATTGCTGATCCCAATGTTCGTGTGGATCCAGTTATCCCAATCACAAGAGTTGGTGTTGTAGCTCCTGTAAACAATCCTGATTTTGGAGGTAATGTATCTATGCAAAAAGACTTTTGCAAACACTGGTGCTACTACTTTCTTCCTGTTCCCGATATATACTCAGCAAACGTCGCATATCTAGATTCTGGTGATGACGCATGTTATTATTCATATGAACAATATGATCCATCGAATCCTCATCAATATGCGATTCGGTGTGTTGTATACGAGTCGTATGCTAAGCGTTATAATCGTATGCCGTATGCGTTACAGATGTCAACTGAAGGATGGTGCGGAACAAATCCGTCAACGTGGGATTGTGGCGGAGAGCCCAATGAGCAAAATTGTTTTAACCCTGGGTCTCGTACATTACGTTCTGATGTAGGCAATTGTGAGTGCAGATGTCAACTTTTGAAAGATATTCTTCCACCAGCGCCACCAGCGCCACCGCCACCACCTCCGCCGAATGCACAAAACGAAGATGTGTGTTGTTATTATTATCCTCACATATATTTACCGGGTCCGGGTTCTTCAGGACTTTGGTGTGTTACAACTCGTGCGGAATGTAGTAGCATTAATGGTTATCCAAACAGTCCCCCCCCAAGGATACTCACACAATCTGATCAGTTTCCAGTTCCTTGGATGACTTATTCCGAGTGTACACGTAGTGCTCGTTGTATAGTAAATAGTGAAGGAATCGTACAAGTTGCAAGACCACCACCTTCGCCCATACCCTACGTCCCACCCGGAGGATTTACTCGTGGATAGTATATTATAGGAAGATAATACTCAACATAATATTTTCCTACAGCCGCGTTTTGGAAGTTCGCTTAATCTACAAAAAAATTTCACTGCATTGTAGTAAAATGAACCCAGATCGTGAAGAATTAAAACGGAGGTTAAGAGAAAAAATTGCAGGCAAACGTAAATCTGACAACGTACAGCAACTTGCTCAAAAGTTAAAATCAGATCCTCAAACAGCTTTTTTAAGCATGGGTATTGACGACAAAGATTTGTTATCGAAAGCTCAATCAATTACAAAAAATCCACATAAAGCATTGAAGGATCTTGCAAATTTATCGAACGATACACAAAATTCTACAAAAGAAGTAAAAGAAAATCGTGTAGAAGAAGATGACGATGAAGAGGACTTGCCACCTGCACAAATTTAAGATACTCTCTGTCGTTTGTTTACATTATGAAAAAGAAAAAATTGCTGAGACAGCATGTCAAGTATCTGAAGGACAAGAATACGATGTTCATTTGTTGGAAGATAATTCACGTAGTGGAGCGACATATATCCGAACTCTCGAAAATGTCGATGATCTATTGTCATAAGGTGTTCTATCCATTCAACTCGCTGACAAAAATGAACCAATTCGTTGTACATTAAGTACGCAAGATGGTATGGGGTCTTGTGCATTTTTTTTCGCAAGAATGATTTTTCTTTTTTTCTATTCTCTTGCTCTTCAAGTCCCGTTTGTGTCGTACGAACGACCGATTCATGGATTTTGCATGAAAGATGCAACTTTTTGCAAAAGCGAACTTGCATCTACAGTCTTTGTATTTAATACTGGGAACACACCGCTCGCAGCAATCACCTTTGACAAGGATGGTGATGAAATAAAACTTTTAGAAGTATTATGGGACGAATGCATGGGATCAAACTGGCAAACGCTTCGATCGCATCTCTATAGTAAGTATACAAATGTTAACATTGATCACCTTTCACATAGGGAGAAAAGTATTTTGTTTTCGTTCGTGCACGATGAGTCGAGTGAGTAATGAAGTCCGTACACATGAATAATGATTACCATGAAATAAAATCAAAATACCTATAAATGTGGAAATCAGAAAATAAACTTTTTACATATCGAGGTTTTGTACGACGTACAAATACATTTGAAATCGATTGGGAATGTCCCTTATGTCTCGAAATACGTGATAATCACGCAACTATCATATTGAAATGTAAGCATACTGTGTGCATGTCGTGTTTCAATCAATTAAATGATAGTCAGAAGAAAAAGTGCGTAGTATGTAAAAGTGTAGATGATACAGTTCCGCCGCCACCTATTCAAATCACTGATAGAATGCTGCTTCTGAGATATTTGATAGATATTTTAAGACCAAATGCTAACACATTTTTTTGGATAAAAATAAATGACGATGTACACTTTATCGAAAGATATAAACGAAGTTATGCAAGAGAAAATGGAAAATATTTTATAACTATGAGTAATTATAGTAGCGAAGAAAATATATATTTTAATTCTGAAAATTTACCAGACTTTGTTCGACAATTTAAACATTTGATTCGTAATGTCAGTGGATACATCATAGTTCAATTAGGTTTCGAGAATTATGATCACCCTGATGTGGATGAGATTCTACGAATAGGAAATGAACTATCTTTAACTGAAGGTCTTTCAAATGCAAAAGTCTTTAAAATTTAAATACACAAATTTGACTGACTCAAACTTTACAAGGTCCGTATGATTTTCTGTGATATTTGACAATTCCATGCTTTTTTATGCCTTCTAAATGTTTTGGTGCAGGATAGCCTTTGTTTTTTTTCCAATCGTATTTTGTCGATGTTACGTCGTCTTGAGCACAAAGCTTCAAAATTTCCTCGTCACGGTAATGCTTCGCAATAATAGATGCAGCGCTGACGCACGGTACGGTGGCATCTGCTTTCGGTATGCACGAGTGAGGAACACTGTTGTCTCCTTTTTTATAAGGTTTGAACAAGTTCCCATCAACAATTATGCTGTCGAATTCAATCCCTTTATCACACAGCGCATCCAATGCGCGATGAAACACGAGAACTCGACAATGCCCGAGTCCAAGCTCATCAATTTCTTCATTCGTCACCACACCGATGCCAACATGAGCGTTTTCCATAATATGTTCGTAAAGAATTTTACGTTTTTTGTCTGTAAGTTTTTTTGAGTCGTTCAAACCCGGGTTTTCGTAAGCACTAGGTAGTATCACAGCTCCTGCAACCATAATTCCCATAAGCGATCCAACTCCTGCTTCATCTAGACCAACAACAGAAGACATTTCGTTAGTCATTCGATTTTTTAAATTCAAATTCAAAAAAAAAGTGTTCTTTCCAAATGAAGTCGTCTTTTTATTGCTGGTTCACCGTCTTTGTCTCGTGTGTTTTCTTTATTTCACTCAATGCAAAATATCCCAGTGCTTTCTATAATGTCACAAGTATTCACCAGCAAATTCAGCACGATACCAAGCACGTAGTCCGAAAAGACAAAGTCCCAGATAGCATTCCGGATAGTGTTCTCGTAATTGATCAAGAAATTGCTCAAAATGATGAACTTTGATTTTTTCAATGAAATAGTATGGAGTTCAACGATGTACATTCTCATACCATATTCCATATTTCTGATCTCCCCGTATTCTTTACAATCGTCAATTTTACTTTTTACCATATTATGGCCATGGTGCGTCGTCGATTTCATCAAGTGCTGAATGCCAATTGAGCGACTCGTTTTGTTCCATTTTTACAAACCTTTGAAAAAAATGGCGCCTTGATTATCGCGATGCAGACAGCCTACACATTTCAAAAATTATTACATCGTTGCTGTAGCGAACATCAATAAAATTGTTATAGTTGAAGAAGCAATCGACATTTTATGAAATTTTCCAAGCCCGAAAATTAATGAGATAATCACACCAACGATAAAGAAAATGATCAAAAGATTAATTTTAAGTACCAAGCGTTTCTTTTTATCAGTCTCACTATGTGTATCATCGGTGACAGTATCGGGAATATTGTCAATTGGATACGGTCCGTTGTTGGGTGTTGTCGGATGAGAAGGTTCATGGACAGTGGGAGGTGTCGTTGGTGGTGTCGTGGGTGGTTTCGTTGGTGGTTTCGTTGGTGGTGTCGTTGGTGGTGTCGTTGGTGGTGTCGTTGGTGGTGTCGTTGGTGGTGT
>Ga0160422_10002996_pt1 | contig 10472 bp, 7 predicted proteins | sample Fk160mmetaG_FD_108192 | JGI IMG/M metagenome (GOLD analysis project Ga0160422, IMG submission 108192) | Marine microbial communities from the Central Pacific Ocean - Fk160115 60m metaG | ecosystem: Environmental > Aquatic > Marine > Oceanic > Photic zone | place: The Central Pacific Ocean... | reverse complement strand
CTCTTCCCGTGCCTACAGACAAGCCGCAGTCGCTACTGCAGAAAAGCTCATAAAGGATGAGGACAACCGCTTTTTAAGCCGGGGGCCCCGTTTCAGGATGGATGCCGAAATGGTGCGCGACTATGCCCTCGCTGCCAGTGGGCTGCTTTCCTCATCCGGTGGGGGTCCCGGAGTTCGGCCCTATCAACCAAACGACATATGGAATGTCGTCGGCCTACCCGGAGGAAATACCCGTAACTACAAGCAGGACACCGGCGAGAAGCTTTACAGGCGCACGCTCTACAGCTTCTGGAAACGAATGGCCCACCCCCCGAATATGGAGGCCTTCAATGCGCCAAGCCGGGAAGTTTGCACTGTTCGACGCGAACGCACCAACACGCCACTGCAGGCGCTGGTCACGATGAATGATCCTCAATTTGTGGAAGCTGCCCGAGCGCTCGCCCAAGGTGCGTTACAGAGAGCGGAAGGAGTCGACTCTGCTGCTCTCGAATATGTTGCGGCTCGCGCGCTCTGCCGGCCCTTGAAACCTCAGGAAATTGCCATTCTCAACGCAAGTCTGGCAGACCACCTGACCTACTATAAAGCCAACTTAGGTGACGCCAATGCACTTTTAAAGGTTGGAGAAAGCAAAGCAGATCCGACCCTCGACCCACGACAGCTTGCGGCGTGGACGATGCTTTGTAATCAGGTCCTCAATCTCGACGAAGTTCTGAATAAATAAGGACAAATGTGCCATCTGGCGCGAACCCAGAACGCCTTAAAACCACACAGGAATCCAACATGAATCTTTTTCAGGAATATCTTCAGGCTCAATCTCGCCGTTACTTTCTGTCGCAGGGAAAAAACGTTCTCGGTGGTGCTGCACTTGCAAGCCTGCTTGGCCGCTCAATGGGCGCAGAATCAGACGGCCCTGGGGCGGTAAAAACTCATTTTGCTCCCAAGGCGAAAAGGGTGATCTACCTTCACATGGTGGGTGGACCGGCCCAGATGGATCTGTTCGACTACAAGCCAGTCCTCGGGAAGTGGTATGACAAGGATCTTCCCGACAGCGTGCGGATGGGTCAACGACTGACCACCATGACCAGTGGGCAGAAGCGATTTCCAATTGCTCCTTCCAAGTACCGATTTGCTCAGAAAGGCCAATGTGGGATGTGGATGAATGACGAACTCCTGCCCAATCTTCACCAATGTGCCGATGACATCTGCTGGATGCGAAGTCTTCACACCGAGGCGATCAACCACGAACCGGCCATTGCTGCGATGCAGACGGGAAACCAGATTACGGGACGGCCCTGTCTTGGCGCGTGGGCATCATATGGCCTCGGATCAACAAATGAAAATCTGCCTGCCTTCGTTGTGATGGTCGCTACCCCGAGCAATCGCGAGCAGGAACAGGCAATCTCGTCCCGCCTCTGGTCAAGTGGCTATCTCTCCGGAGAGCACGCAGGGGTCTCCTTCCGGAGCAAGGGTGACCCAATTCTTTATATCAACAATCCTGCAGGAGTGCCGGACGCGATTCGCCAGCGTACTATAAAGGGAATCAACCAGATGAACGAGTTGACCTATAAAGAGCTTGGAGACCCGGAAACCTTCACCCGCATCAAGCAGTATGAGATGGCCGCGCGCATGCAGGCCAGCATGCCTGAGCTCACCGATTTAAGTAAGGAGCCTGAACACACGTTTGACTTGTATGGAGAAGAGGCTCGGAAGCCGGGAAGCTTCGCGAACGTGGCCCTGATGGCCAGAAGACTGGCCGAGAGAGATGTTCGTTTTATTCAGGTCTACCATAACAACTGGGATCACCATGGAAATGTCAACGGGCGCATGCCGTCTCAATGCCGGGATATTGATCGCCCATGCTACGCCCTGATCAATGACCTGAAAGAGAGGGGTATGTTTGATGACACTTTAATCATATGGGGTGGAGAATTTGGCCGGACCATTTATAGCCAGGGCGGGCTGAGCAAGACGAACTACGGACGCGATCATCATCCAAGGTGCTTCACGATGTGGATGGCCGGCGGTGGCACGAAGGGAGGTTCCATCTATGGCGAAACCGATGACTTCAGTTACAACATTACAAAAGACCCACTGCACATTCGTGATTTCCACGCCACCATTCTTCATCTCCTCGGCTACGACCACGAAAGATTCACCGTGAAATACCAGGGGCTCAACCAACGTCTCACAGGTGTCGAGCAGGCAAAAGTCATCAAGGAACTATTGGCGTAGGGGTGGATAAAAATCGGAAAAATCTGCCTGCGTAGTCATGGTGAGGGTTAGAAACCTGTCCCGCCCGGTCGCTGCTCTGCTTTTAACTGCGGGTTCATGCGTCGGGGAAAGATTGATCGACTTTGCAGATCATATCCGCCCTATTCTGGAGAGTCATTGCTTCAGCTGTCACGGATCGTCGCAGGAAAAAGGAGGGCTTCGGCTCGACAGTCCCAGTGCGATCCTTCGGGGCGGTGATTCTGGAGAGCCTCTTTTTGTCGCAGGCGACAAGGAGCAGAGTTTCCTCTACAAGGTAATCAGCAGGCACGATCCGGATGAGGCCATGCCGCCCCGGGAAAAAGATGCCCTTGCCCTCGATGAGATTGAAACGATTGGATTATGGATTGACGCGGGAGCAAAGTTGCCGGAGTCGGCACGGGAGGATTTCCTGAAAACAGACCACTGGTCGTTTCAACCCGTATCCGGTGAGTACCGCCACGATAGTGTCGACGCCTACCTCGAAGAAGCTCTCAGGGAGAAAGGGCTGAAGTTTTCGAACCGTGCGGATCGGCGCACTCTGATCCGGAGGTTATATCTTGTAATCCTAGGACTCCCCCCGTCGTTGGAAGAAGTTGAGGCTTTTGTTGAGGATGAGTCTCCCCGGGCGTGGCCGGATCTCATCGAGAGAGTGTTAGCCAGCCCTCATTACGGAGAGCGAATGGCCCGGCACTGGCTCGATATTGTTCGTTTCGCGGAGACGAACGGATTCGAGACAAACAGGGAGAGGCTCACGGCATATCATTTCCGCGATTACGTCATTGAATCGTTTAATGCGGACAGGGGCTACGATCAGTTCATCAGGGAGCATCTGGCGGGAGACATGATGGGGCGAACGGTGGCTACGGGATTCCTTGTCGCGGGACCGCATGACGTCGTAAAGAGTCCGGACAAGGCGCTCACTTTGATGCAGAGGCAGGATGAGCTGGCCGACATGATCAACACGACAGGGACTGCTTTCCTCGGAATGACCATCGGTTGTGCGCGTTGCCATAATCATAAGTTCGATCCCATCAGACAGAAGGATTACTATGCCATGCAGGCAGTGTTTGCCGGGGTAAAATTCGGGGAACGGATGCTGCCAGAGCGAGGTGACCCGCAGGCGAAGGGGGAGTTATCGGATCTACGTAAACGACTCGCAGAGATGGAGAAAGAGCTGGAGGATCTGCTTGTCAGAGGGAGGGTGATTTCGGCGAACCACCATGGGGATAGAATGCGCCCTGCGGTTCGAGCAGAAGGTAATGTAGATCGGTTTGACCCAACGCGAGCGCGCTTTGTCCGGTTCACCATTCTTGAGACCAGCGGCGGGGAACCCTGTATCGATGAGCTTGCTGTCTTTTCCCCGGAGGGGACGAATCTTGGCCGGGGGGCAAAGCCCTCTGCTTCGGGGACCCTCCAAGGCTATGACATCCACAAGCTCGAGCACATAAATGATGGGAGCTATGGGAATGCAAGGAGTTGGATTTCGAACACAAAAGGGACGGGGTGGGTTCAGTTAGCCTTAAGGAAAAACGAGACCATTAACCGTATTGAATGGGCGCGGGACAGGGAGGGGCACTTCAAGGACCGTGTGCCTTTAAAATATCGGATTGAGCTGTCGGTTGACGGGAAGCATTGGACCGAAGTTTCCAGTCACCGAGATCGCAGGAGAACTATAGATATAGATCAAGAGGATCTTCTGAAGTTTTTGCCCGCCAAGGATGCCTCCCGGGGGCGGGGGCTCAGATTGAAGATCTCTCATGCTCAAGACAGGATTGCAAAGTTGTCCACCACCCGGAAGGCATGGGTTGCAAATTTCTCGCAACCGGGTCCAACTCATCGCCTCTACCGGGGTGATCCGCTTGCGCTCCGGGAGGAAGTCGCTCCGGGAGCGATTCCGGCTATCTCCGCGCTCGATCTGAAGACCAGTAGTGCTGAGGGGGAGCGAAGGAAGGCATTGGCGGACTGGATTGCCAGTGCGGAAAACCCTCTTACTGCGAGGGTCGCGGTGAATCGGCTATGGCAGTTCGTCTTTGGAACCGGATTGGTGGATACCCCCAGTGATTTTGGAGCGAATGGAACCAAGCCCTCGCACCCGGAGTTGTTGGATTGGATGGCCACTGCGTTTGTCGAGCGGAGCTGGTCTGTAAAGGAAATGATGCGTATCCTGTTACGTTCAGAAGCTTTTCAGCAGTCCAGTTTCCCGAATAAAGAGGCAGAAGTCGTTGATGCGGAGAGTCGCCTTTTATGGCGGTTTCCTCCCCGGCGGCTTGAAGCTGAAGCTATCCGGGATGGAATTCTGGTAGCTGCAGGGACTATCGACAGGAGGATGGGCGGACCGGGGTTTTACCTTTTGGAAGTCGAGAGGGAAAACGTTGTGCACTATCACCCGAAGGAGGATGTAGGCCCATCTGAATGGCGCCGTATGGTTTACATGTTCAAGATTCGCCAGGAGCAGGATCTCGTCTTCGGGGCCTTTGACTGCCCCGATGGTAATCAGGTCATTCCCAAGCGGAGTCGTTCCACGACTCCGCTGCAGGCCCTTAATCTTCTCAATAGTAAATTCACCATGCAGCAGGCTGGGCGAATGGCCGAGCGTGTGGGTCCAGGCAGGGAAGGAATAGTCAAAGCCTTCGGGGTGCTCTATGGACGTCCCGCGACAGAAGAAGAGATCTCCGACGCAATGAAATTTGTCGAGGAACATGGGCTGGTTGCCTTCTGTCGTGCGATGCTAAATACAAACGAATTCCTCTTTGTCTTTTGATGAATTCCATCCCCTCTGTTAATCGCGGTAATGATCAACCCTGCTGAATTTTTCGACCGTCGTAATTTTCTTTCTCTCACCGCGAGTGGGTTGGGGAGTGTCGCGCTGACATCGCTCTTGAGTCGGGATGGATTGCTGGCAGCCGAGCGAGAGAGCGCCCCCGGAAAGTTGCCTGTGCGCCCAGATATCGAGCCCGGCCGGCCGCATGCGGCACGTGACCCGCATTTTGAACCGCGAGCCAAGCAGGTGCTCATGATTTTTTGTTCGGGAGCAATCAGTCAGATTGATACGTTTGATTACAAACCCGAGCTAATAAGGAGGCATGGAACGCCTATGCCCGGAGGAGAGGATTTGATCACCTTTCAGGGTGAGCAGGGCAATCTTACTCAAAGCCCGTGGAAGTTCAGACCTCGCGGTCAATCTGGGAAAATGATCTCTGGCCTCCTGCCCAAGCTGGGAGAGCTCGCAGACGATATGTGCTTTATCCACTCCATGGTTGGAAAAACCAATACTCATGGACCAGGCGAGAATTATATGTGTACTGGTTTTACGCTGGATGGGTTCCCGAGTGCCGGGGCATGGTCTACCTACGCCCTCGGAAGCGAAACCGAAGATTTGCCTGCTTACGTTGCAATTCCGGATGTCCGAGGAACTCCCCAGTCGAGCGTGAACTGCTGGGGCCCCGGGTTTCTCCCGGCAGCCTTTCAGGGAACGGCTTTCAATGCGTCAAAGCCCCTCGGAAACCTTGCCATTCCCGGGGGAGTGACAAGACGGACAGATGAGGCGACGCGAGCTTTTCTTGAGCGGCAGAACAAGCGGCATCTGCGATCCTATGAAGGAGATTCGGAACTAGCGGCTCGGATTGCCAGTTATCAGCTTGCTGCGCGAATGCAGATGAGTATTCCGGATGTGACAGACTTGGGCAAAGAGCCTGTGCACATTCTGAAAGCATATGGGGCAAACGATGCGGGGAGCAAGGTGGCTGACCTTCGTGCCGCTTACGGGCGAAACTGTATTCTTGCCCGCAGACTGTTAGAGAAAGGGGTTCGGTTCGTTCAGCTTTTTAACGGGGCCTACCAGACAGGGGGGGAAGGAGTGAGTAACTGGGATGGCCACAAGTCACTCGAGAAGCAGTATGCGGTTCATGGATCGGTGCTTGATCAGCCCACGGCTGCGCTTTTGAAGGACCTCAGGGAGCGCGGACTTCTTGAGCAAACGCTGGTGGTGTTCTGTTCTGAGTTTGGGCGGATGCCGACCTTTCAAAAAGGTGCTAGCGGTCGAGATCACAATCCACGAGGATTTACGACGTGGCTTGCCGGTGCAGGCGTCAAAGCTCCTTTCAGTTATGGTGCCACCGACGATTTCGGGTATGAGGCGGTAGAAAACAAGGTCACGGTGCACGATTTCTACGCGACAATTCTACATCTACTAGGCATTGATCATGAGCGTCTCAGTTTCTACCACAACGGTATAGAGAGGCGCCTGACCGATGTGCATGGCAGGGTGGTGCGAGAAATACTTTCCTGAGCGCCCTGACTTCCTCGGAGCTTCAGTGTCTTACTGGGAAATGCTCCACTACTTTTCGGAGGAGGCGATCTTACCAGTGAAAATCAGGTCAAGGGTGGTGCCTTCCTCGTCGATTTCGAAGCTGTCCTTCATGACAGTGGCTGGCAGATCAAGATGCCATCTGTTCTCCTCTCGCCTGAGACTACCTTGCAATATGGCCGGCTCGGTCTCGTCAATAGTGAGATCGGTCTCGGTATCCCCGATTTTTTTTCGGAGGACCAGTCCGGTGGCTTCCACCTGGCCGGTCCCCTCGACTGTGAACCGGTATCCAGGATGGGAGAATTCACCATCTTCACCGAGCTGAATGACCAGGTCCTGAGATTTGTTGCTGATTTTTAACAGGCCTTCGGGAATCAGCATTCTGACCGTACCAATAATTGGAGACCATGCGAACTCAAGGTTCCCTTTGCCGGCGGTCACAAGTTCAACCTTATCAAATATCAGGGTTCGCGCCCCAGATTCTAAGGTTTTGAGGGTTGCTGTGATGGTCCCTTTAAGTGGGCACTCGCACACTGAACGGCGTGGAGCGAGAGAGTCGTGGTCGAGGGCAAGATCTATAGTTCCGGTGGATCTGCTGGAATCGATCTCGAATTCCAGACGGGTGACGCTGGGAATAAATCTCCCAGTAACCGAGGAGGAAGAGCTGGCATTTTGAGTAGCGGACGGCGAAGGGGTTATTATGGTTTTTGCCGGAGGCTTTACGAACAGATGGCAACTGGGCAGGCCGGCAATCAGCGCAGCGAAGGCCAGCCGCAAAAGCGGTATGGCATACCGGTTGTAAGTTCTATCACGCATCGACTACTGCGAACTTTAAATCCGCCGAAGAAACGACCTCACCATTGACGAGGCACTGGCAGACAGCGAGTCCGACACTACGTCTCATCTTCACGATCTCAGCCTCAATAAAAAGGGTGTCTCCCGGGACTACAGGCCGCCGGAACTTGACGTTGTCGGCAGACATGAAATATCCGATTTTTCCCTCGTTATCAGGAAGCCGCAGAACGAGCACCGATGCAGCTTGAGCCATAGCTTCGAGTTGAAGTACGCCGGGCATGACCGGGTGATCCGGGAAATGCCCCTCGAAGAAAGGCTCGTTAAAGGTCACATTCTTGACGGCAGTACATTTTAACTCACTCGAAAAATCGATCACCCGATCAATAAGAAGAAACGGAGCCCTGTGGGGAAGGATTCGAAAGATATCTTTGATATCGAGAACCGCTTCATTCTCGGGAAGCTGGAAGGGCGGAACCATGGAGCGCATTCGCTGGTATTCCCGTTTAAGCATGCCTGCCATTTGGGTGTTAGGTCCATGCCCCGGCGCAACTGCGATGACGTGACCCGTAATCCGTTTGCCAGCGAGAGCTAGGTCGCCGACAAGATCGAGAGCCTTGTGGCGGGCAAATTCGTTCTCAAAGCGCATAGCCTCCTTGGAAAGAATTTCCTCATCCCGAATCACAACGGCGTTTTCGAGAGATCCACCCTTGATCAGGCCCTGGTCGAGCAGTGGTTTGATATCCTCGTAGAAAGTAAAGGTCCGCGCGGACGAAATCTCTTTCTCATATGTTTGAGGAGTGATTTCGCTCGAGAAGTATTGTGTGAATTTACCAATGTGGCTGAGGTTGGTCACAGAGACCCGGAATCCTTTATGTGGAACGATCGTAATGTGGGATCCGCTTTTGTCCTGAAAGTGAATGGGCTCGCGGATCTCCCAAGTCTTTCGGCGAGCCTCCTGCTCCTCAAGGCCTGCCTGCTTGATCAGCTCTACAAATGGTTTTGCTGAGCCATCGCCGATCGGAGGCTCATTGGCGTCCATCTCGATCAGGGCATTGTCCACGCCCATTCCTGTAAGCGCTGACATGATGTGCTCGACGGTATGAACCCGGACAGAACCGGAGGCAAGAGTGGTAGCTCGCTCAACTTTTTCCACTTTGTCTACGTCGGCGTCGATGATTGGCCTGTCGGGGAGGTCGATACGCCGGAACTTGAAGCCATGCCCTTCCGGAGCGGGCTTGATGGTCAAGGTTACCTTCTGGCCTGTGTGGAGGGAGGTGCCCTCAAGGGTGGCGGGTCCTGCAAGAGTGCATTCTCTTTCCGAATGGGCAAAGGGAGCGGGCATGTGCGCAGGGTAGGAGGAGCTTGGCCTCTGGCAAGGCGTTATTGGGTATTGGGTTTCCTGCCAGTTAAGGTAAAGGGAAAGGGTGTCTGCCGACAGGATGAGTGCGAGGAGGGGGCCTATCGCAGTGTCGACCGATATCTCCATGGTGGAGGTCGAGAAGGATTGGTTGGTAGTTAATAAGCCTGCGCCTCTGATCGTTCACCCAACCAACGATAGGCCTGAGCCAACCTTGCTTGGGGAAGTGAAGACATGGCTCTCCAGCAGAGGCGAGGATTATGCGACTCTGAGTATTCTTAATCGTCTTGACCGCGAGACGAGTGGGCTGGTCATGATGTCTCGAACGAAGGAGGCTGCGAGGCGTTTTGGACGAGCGATGGAGCGGAGAGAAGTTCGGAAGGAATACCTTGCCATAGTGTCCGGATGCCCTGAGTGGGATCGCCAGACGGTGACCGATCCGATACTCCGAAAGGGCGAAGTAGGGGAATCTCGAATTTGGATTAAGCAAGTCGTTCATCCCGATGGAAAATATGCGGCAACGGACTTTGAAGTGGTTCGCCGGTTCGAAAATGCGCATGGTCATTTTGCCGTCGTGCGCGCCATTCCCGAGACGGGACGAACTCACCAGATACGAGTTCATCTTCACACGCTCGGACATCCCATTGTAGGAGATAAGATCTATGGACCATCTGAAGATTGCTATCTCGAGTTTATAGAGAACGGATGGAGCCGTCGTCTTAAGAAGCTCCTCTATCTTTCCCGTCACGCCTTGCATGCAAGTAGACTGGTAATACCTGATGAAACTGGCGAACTGGATTGGAGTTCGTCGATGCCCCCGGCACTTTGGGAATTTTGTGATATCGGGAGTTGCTAGGTGAGGCTGAAGGGTGACATTTGGAGATGGCCACGCTTAATGAGATTGTCTCGTTTCTCGACAGCGAGTTGCGGATAAAGGAACTGCCCGACTATCAGGGTGCCATGAATGGATTGCAGATGGAAGGGCAACAGAAGGTCACGCAAGTCGCGGTTGCAGTGGATGCGTCCCTTCCTGTTATGAGAAAGGCGGCGGATTCGGGAGCAAACATTCTCATCGTTCACCATGGAATGTTCTGGAATGGAGCACGCAGGGTGACCGGCGCGACCTATGAAAAATTCAGGTTGGCAATAGAAGCTGGTCTCGCAGTGTATAGCGCGCACATTCCTCTCGATATTCACCCGGTCATTGGAAACAACGCATGTCTTGTCTCTGCTCTGGAACTGGAAAAGCCTGAGCCATTTTTTGAATGGAAGGGAATTCTTTTGGGAATACGCGGCAGGTTCACAGGCTCGTTGAAACAATTGGTAAGCCAGGTTGGCAAAGTGCTCGGGGAAGAGCCCCATGTATGTTCTGCGGGTTCTGAAGAAGCGGGAGTCGTGGGGGTTATTACGGGAGGGGCTGGATCTGAGGTGGCGGCGGTTCGAGAGTCGGGGGTCGATACGTTTCTTACCGGGGAGGGTCCACATTGGAGTTATACGGAAGCTGAGGAAATTGGGATGAACATGATCTATGGAGGTCACTACCTGACAGAAACTGGCGGAGTAAAAGCAATTGCACGTCTGCTATCCGATAGATTCGGTGTCGAGACGGAATTCATTGATCACCCTACCGGAATGTAAGGGGCGCAGGACGGGCGAGTCGTTACCCATGTGGTTCCGTGAATGAGTTTGATGAATCCCTTGAGCCGGCATTCTTTCAGAAGAGCCCACCGGAGTGCGCGCGGGATTTAATCGGGTGCCGCCTTG
>Ga0160422_10002994_pt1 | contig 10479 bp, 11 predicted proteins | sample Fk160mmetaG_FD_108192 | JGI IMG/M metagenome (GOLD analysis project Ga0160422, IMG submission 108192) | Marine microbial communities from the Central Pacific Ocean - Fk160115 60m metaG | ecosystem: Environmental > Aquatic > Marine > Oceanic > Photic zone | place: The Central Pacific Ocean... | reverse complement strand
GATTACATCTCCTGATATAAATCTGTTTTCAAGTGTTGAAATCAAATCATCTTTATCGATAATCTTCATGCTAATAGCTAAAAAAATTTCATCAAGTATGATTTGGTCATTCTCTCCAGACTGTAGTTCTCTTTTGCAAAAATTCCATAATTCAAGAGTAGATTCATAAATATAATTTTTTAAATTTTTATTATTTTCAATTGCTTCAGAATTATATTGATCAAAGGAATTTGATGATCTTACCCAGGTTAAATTACCGCATAGCTTTACTGGATAATCAACTCCTTGGTTGACCCCTCCTTTCATAAATTGTATTAGTAGCACTTTCCTGCCGAGAGCAGCATTTCTTAGGCAGTCTCTAATGATAGATGTGTAACTACCTCTATATGAAGATTGATAGATTTGAATTTGTCCATTTTGTGAAAATTTTTTTACATTAATTTTGTTAGAAGTATTTGTTTTTACACCATCAAAATTACCTTTGGAATAAATATGAGATGAACTGATTACCATTATTTAGATTCTTTCTATATACAGTATAATTAGAATCTAATGACGCTGCATATAGTGTAATTTTACTTAAAAAAGGGTTAAGTAATTTGAAACTTACTGAAAAAAACTTGTTGATAAACTGATAAGAATTGAAAATTGTTACTGTTGATACAAGATATATTAGGGTGTCTCCTTAAATTTTTAAAAGTAAAGATATTTATGATACCTGCTTCAAGAGGATTCAACCGCTTCAGTTCGCAACATTCCGGACAAAGCAAAATTAACTCCGTTGGAGAACGTTTTCCAATCAATAGAACTTTAATGGAAGTTATTAAAGGTCTAGATGGTGCAAGCACAGAAATGGTTGAGAGATCTAAAACAATATTCTTCCCTGGAGACCCTGCTGAAAGGGTTTATCTTATAAGAAGAGGAGCAGTAAGACTGTCAAGAGTTTATGAGTCAGGGGAAGAAATAACTGTTGCTCTTTTAAGAGAGAATAGTCTCTTTGGTGTTTTATCTCTTCTAACAGGTCATAGATCCGATCGTTTTTACCATTCAATAGCATTCACAAGAGTTGAAATGATAACAGCACCTGCAAATTCTGTTTTAAGAGCTATAGAGGAAGATGCATCAGTAGGACTGTTACTTTTACAGGGGCTTTCAAGTAGAATCCTGCAAACTGAAACAATGATAGAAACTCTTACGCATAGAGATATGTCTTCTCGTTTAGTAAGTTTTTTAATGGTCCTTTGTAGAGACTTTGGAGTTGCAGGTGAAAAAGGTATTACAATAGATTTAAGGCTTTCACATCAGGCAATTGCTGAAGCAATTGGCTCGACAAGAGTAACCATTACAAGATTATTGGGTGATTTGAAGGATTCAGGACTTCTCAATATTGAAAGAAAAAAGATTACAGTGTTCGATCCAATTGCTCTTGCAAAAAGATTTAATTGATTCATCATAAATTATGATGTACTGAGTGTATGCAAAAGTGTGGCTTGGATTTTAATTGTTTTTTTAATATTACTAGGGGGATTAATTGCACCATTTGGGGATATTCTTGGAACAAAGATTGGTAAAGCAAGATTTAGTATCTTAAAATTAAGACCAAAAAAAACGGCAACTATTATAACGATTATTACTGGTGGCTTTATTAGTTCAATATCAATAGGGTTATTGATTTTAGTAAGTGAAGAATTCAGACAAAGGCTTTTTGTTGATATTCCTTTTTTGCAAAAAACTTTAGATGAAAGTAAGAGAGCTTTAATCCCTTTACAGGAAGAACAAAAAGAACTTGAAGGTAAAATTTTTCAAAAAGAAAAGGAGCTAAATCAATTAAAAAATAATATTAAAGAATTTAGGAGCGGAAATATTGTTATTAAAAGAGGACAAACTTTATTTATTGCTGAAATTAATCCTAGCTCAAATTTAAAACTAGATTTTACAAAAATCTATAATCAAGCTGATAAATTTGTTAGGAAAATTGTTATCCCAAATAATAAAGAAGCAAAAAATATTCTTTTGTGGAGACCTAGTGATATTACAAAAATTGAGTCAATAGCTACTAGGGGAGGTAACTGGATTTTGCTAATTAAATCAGCAACAAATGTTTTAAAAGGGGATAATTATGTTTTTGTATCTCCTGATTTATTAGAGAATAAATTTATAGTCAAAAAAGGGGATGTTATTACAAGTTCAATTCTTGGAGAAAGTGATTTAAATTTTAAATCAATAAATTTAAAAATTAAATCATTACTTAGAGAAACAAGGGATGAAATTAAGTCAAAAGGATCACAAGTAAGTGAAATTAATACAAATGGAAATTTTGTAAAAAAAATTAGAGACTTTCTTCAAGAAAATCAAAATATTAAATTTAAGTTAGAAGTAGTATCTTTGAGAGATAGTAAAACTATAGAACCAATAGTCGTTGAAATCAATATTTTAAAGATTGAATCTTAAATGCCTAGAACCATAACTATTGATCCTGGAAAAAGTAAATGCGGCCTAGTAGTAGCTGAATTGAGTGAAAAAAAAGTTTATGAAGCGATCATTATTCAAAGTGAATTACTTGAGAATTATGTCAGAAATTTAATTGCTGCTGAGGATATATCACAAATTATTATTGGCAATGGTACCACCAGCAGAGAAATTAAAGAAAAACTATATTTTTTTAAAAAAGAAATAATAACTTTTGAGGAAAAAAATACCACCTACAGGGCTAAAGCAAGATATTTCGAACTTTTCCCCATTAGTGGTATAAAGTTTTTAATTCCTAGAGAGGTTTTTATTCTTAATAAAAATCTTGATGCGTTATCAGCGTTGATAATTTTAGAAGATTATTGCAAAACAAAGTTTTCTTTGAATCAAAATATAGATTTTAAAACTTGGCTGAAATAGTAAACTTATATTCATTCCCTGTTTCTAGTTCATAATCTTTTTTCAGTAAAAATTTCAATAAGGCATCCTCAATTAAAGCTCTTCCCAAGGGTGGATCTACCTTTAATAGACCTTTATTAAAGGAGTATTTAAAAGTCCATTTAAATTGACTTGCTTCCACAACCCCCTGAATTTGCTTTTTTGAAAAGCAATATTCCTTAACACTTACATTTGCAATCGTTTCAGGTTTAGAACGCATTTCTTAAGGTCGGTCTTTGTCAAAAGAATTTAATTCGTTAATTATATATTCTTCTTTTTTAGTATTTAGTTGTTCGAGAGATTCGATTACCCTCTTATACACTTTATCTAATATTGATTTTTCTTCTAGAGAAATATTTCCTAATACATGTGAAATGGTATTGAAATTATTATTTTCTTTTATTAGAGGAGGTGACCCAATACCAATTCTTATTCTCTTAAAGTTTTGTGTCTGCAATTGTTCAATGATGCTTTTAAGCCCGTTATGTCCCCCTGAACTTCCTTTTCTTCTAAATCTTATTTTTCCAAGGGGAAGATCTTTATCATCGACTATTATGAAAATCTGATTCAAATCGATTTTGTACCAATCAACTATTGCTCGGACAGCGTCACCACTGTTATTCATAAATGTATTTGGTAAAAATAATCTGAAAGTAGAATCATTGATTTGAAATTCTGAACAGGAACTTTTAAGCTTTTCTTTTAATAAAAAATTTGAATTATATTTTCTCGAGAGATGTTCAAGCAGTAAAAAACCTATATTATGTCTACTTTTTGAGTATTTTTTCCCAGGATTTCCTAATCCAATCAAAAATATTTCTTTCATTGTTTATTTCTAAATCTCTTTTAATTGAGAATTATGAATATATACAAACTATAACTAATTAATAAAAACAAAAATTTCAAAAAAAGTTATTTGGTAATTTTCACATAAACCAAATAACTTTTTGACAAAAATACTAAAATTTTAGTTTCCGTTCCAATCTACTGAGAAACCTTGTAGTAGTAAAGATTGGTTATAAATTTGTAGAAGAATAACTAAGAAAACCAAAAGTAGTAAACCAATTACTGTCATGATAGGAACTGCACCCCACCCAGGTACAACTTTACCTTGACCTGAATTGCCAATTGCTTTTAAAAGACTTCCTAAGGCTGTTTTTTGACCCATGTTAAATTCACAAAATCGTATATTATTTCGCTATTGTATAAGAACTAATACATAAATTGTTTACAAACTTAGCAAAATTGATGCAAACTTTATCATCAGCTCCAGATCCTGCAGCTTCTATAGCCGTAACTATTCTGGTATTACTCTTAGCTCTGACCGGTTTTGGACTTTGGACTGCCTTTGGACCTAAAGCAGCAAAGCTCACTGATCCTTGGGATGATCATGATGATTAATTAATTAATCGATAAAGTATTTCAAATTTTTCCAAAAATACAAAAAGTAAACAATTAACCATAGTTTAATTATAAATTTAATAAGATATAAATCTGTCAGCACTAGTAATTCCATGCTCGCCTTAAAAATTTCTGTTTACACTATTGTTTTTTTCTTTGTTGGAATATTTCTTTTCGGATTTTTAGCAAGTGACCCAACAAGAACTCCAAACAGAAAAGATCTAGAAAGTCCCCAAGATTAATCTTTTAATTAAATTTTAAATTGATTTCTGGAATTTCAAAAAAAGTAATATCGTTCTCTTTTTTGTTTGTTAACTTCGTACCGGCATTAAAATCAGCAGATTTTTCAATAATTAATAAAAATAATAATAACCGCAAAATTCAATTTACTCGGTTGGGATCATTTTATTTAGGAAATTCTTCAAACTCTAATAATAATTTTTTCATTAATGAGACTGATTACGTAATTTTTTTAAAGAAAAAAATAGACTCTCTTTTGCTTGCTAAAGCCGAAAATCAACAAGAGTTTATAATAGAATCAGATAAACAATCCCAAATAAGTGATGTTATTTATGCAGAGGGCAATGTGTCTGCCTCTTTTAGAGGCAAACTTCTTAAAGCGGATAAATTAACATACGACAAGTTAAACAAAAAAATTGAAGCAGAAGGAAATATAACATTCATATTAGGAGATCAAATCTTTAGAGTCTCACAACTTGATTACAGCTTTATTAGTGAAAAAGGTTATCTATTAGATGTGAAAGGCGTAATCAATTCCAATACTTTGATTGAAGACATATCTTCAAATTTCAGTCTATCAGATTCTAAAAAATTAGAAGATTTAATTGATTTAAACAAAAAGGAAGTTATAAATACTCCTGACAATGTACAGAATTGGCATTTTTTTACTGAAAAAATGACCATTGATGGGGATAAATGGAAAAGTAAGAAGGCTATATTTAGTAATGATTTACTTGAATTAAAACAAGCAAAATTAGAAATAAATTCATTAGAAGTTTTTCCTATCAATGAAAAACTCAGATTTAAATCTTCATTAAATTATTTAATACTTGATGAAAAAGTATCAATTCCCTTTTGGTTGGGCAGTAGAAATTTTGATTTTAAAACCTTTCAACCTGAAAATAAATGGAACTTTGGATATGAAAATTTAGAAAAGGATGGGTATTTCATCGGCAGGAAAATTAATTCAATAGACATAAATGATGATTTTGTTCTTGATTTAGAACCTCAATTATTGATTCAACGCTTACTCAAAGGTTATACAAAAAGTTTTGTAAGTAAGGGTGAATCAATAACTTCAGATAGGGTTAAGAAAAATTCAAGTTTTGAAGATTATTTTGCTTTAAAATCCAAGATAAGAGGCACAATAAAAAATTGGGATTTAGAAATAGAAAAGAATCTAAATTCCCTTGATTTTGATAAATTTTCAGATGCATTTAGATTTAAAACTGAATTGAGTAAAGAAATTGATTTATTTGATTCAGAATGGGAAAACAGTTTTTATGGAATTTATAGAGAGAGAGTATGGAATGGTTCATTAGGTGAAGCAGAAATTTACTCAGGTTATGGTACAAAATTCCAAAAAGAAAATAATTGGATTGTTGATGGCGTTAAAAAGTCAGAATTTTTATCTTTTGGTTTGGCCAACATAACAGCAGAAGCTGTAAATACAAAAAATCTGCTAACTAACCTAAAAGGTAATTTGTTTTATTCTATCGATCAGAAATTTCCAATTAGTATTGTTAATCCTAATAAGAAATCTATTGATATTTCCTATAAGTATATTCCTGAACCAATCACAAAAGGCTTAAGTCTTAATACAAGATTAGAGGGATTATATTCTTTCTATGAAAATGGAGATCATCAAGAATATTTAGGGCTAGGTATAGGCCCAGAATTAATATTTGGTAATTTTAAGAATAAAACTTTTGACTATACTCGTATAAGTCTTTTACCTTTCTATAAATTTGATAGTGGCGAAAGTGTTTTTAAGTTTGATCAGAATTATGAGGACTTCACCTTAAATATTTCTTTTGATCAGCAATTATATGGACCAATTATTCTCAAAAGTTTTGGGATTTTGAACTTAACAAACGATTCAAATGATTATGGTGAATTTATAGATTCTAAAATTTCTTTAAATTGGAAAAAAAGATCCTACGAATTAGGTGTTTTTTATCAACCGCATAATCAAGCTGGAGGTATTTCTTTTAGTCTCTTTGGATTTAAATAGCTATAATTAACTCCTATTAAATTTTATATAAGGTAATTGGGTAAATTTATTTTCTATTAAATTTTCATTCTCAAGTAGTGTTAAAGTTCCATCCCATTCTCCTGATAAAAACATTTTTCTTGAGCTTTCCTTAATCTCAAGATTGAAATTTAAATCTGTTGATTTTGCTGAGGATTTTTTCAGATCAATTTCTAAAAACAAAAATTGATTATCACAATAGTTTTGGATTTCTTCTATTAAATTTTTTGGTAGCGTAAAACATGGAATTCCTATCGCAATACAGTTACTATAAAAAATGTCGGCGAAACTCTCGCCTATGATTGCTTTTATACCCCATCTCATAAGCGCTTGGGGGGCATGTTCTCTGCTGGAACCACATCCAAAATTGCTATTAACAACTAGTATTGAGGCATTTTTGTTTTCCTTTAGATCAAAAGGATGCTTTCCTTTTAAAGGTTTTCTATCGTCCTCAAAAACAGATTCACCCAATGCATCAAAGTTAACACACTTCAAAAAGCGTGCTGGAATTATTCGATCTGTATCAATGTCGTTACCAACCAAGGAGATACATTGCCCGTTTATATTTGAAATTTTTCCAATTGGTGGCTTAAACCCTGTTTTCATCAGTTGATAAATTCTCTAACGTCACTGACTTTTCCATTAATTGCAGCAGCAGCAACCATTGCTGGACTCATGAGAAGTGTTCTTCCATTGGGAGATCCTTGCCTACCCTTGAAATTTCTATTACTAGAACTAGCACTAACTTGATTACCTATTAGCTTATCTGAATTCATTGCCAAACACATTGAGCAGCCAGGCTCTCTCCATTGAAATCCAGAATCCTTAAATATCTGATCAATACCTTCATGTTTTGCTTCAGTGGCCACTTTTTCTGAACCAGGAACTACAAATGCCGTGACATTTTTAGATACTTTTTTATCTTTTAATACTTGAGCTGCAACTCTTAAATCACTAATTCTTCCATTTGTGCAGCTACCTATGAAACAAACGTCTATAGGTGTATCTTTTATTAATTGTCCTGGTTTGAAACTCATATATTCATAAGCCTCTTTTGCAACTAATTTATCATTTGGAGATAAGTCATCTAAAAGAGGGATTTGTTGATTAATGCCTATACTTTGGCCGGGAGTAATCCCCCAGGTTACTGTTGGTTCTACTTTAGAAGCATCTAATTTAATTACATCATCATAAATTGAATGTTTATCACTTTTTAATGATTTCCACCATCTGAGCGCTTTATCCCAATTACTTTTCTTTGGTGCACATAATTTATTTTTAATATAACTAAAGGTCTTTTCATCAGGATTAATGTAGCCGCATCTTGCTCCTCCTTCAATAGACATATTGCATATCGTCATCCTTTCTTCCATTGATAATTCATGTATCGCAGGCCCTGCGAATTCATATGCGAAACCTACTCCTGCCTTTACACCAAGTTTATTAATGATATGAAGCACTAAATCCTTAGCATAAACACCCTTAGATAATTTATTTTCACACCAAATCTGCCTCACTTTCAATTTGTTCATGGCTAATGTTTGGGAAGCAAGAACATCTCTTACTTGACTTGTACCAATCCCAAAAGCAATTGACCCAAAAGCTCCATGAGTTGAAGTATGAGAATCTCCGCAAGCGATTGACATTCCTGGCTGAGTTAGCCCTAATTCCGGTGCTACTACATGAACTATTCCTTGATTACCACTACCAATATTAAAAAATCTTATTTTATGTTCTAAGCAATTCTTCTCCAGAGTCTCAATCATCTGTTCAGCTAGATTATCTTTGAAAGGCCTGCTCTGATTATCTGTTGGCACAATATGATCAACAGTAGCAAAAGTTCTTTCAGGGAATTTAACTTTTAAGTTTTTGTCCTTTAAAGCTCCAAATGCTTGAGGACTTGTCACTTCATGGATAAGATGAAGACCAATAAATATTTGATCAGATCCTCCAGGAAGAGTTGAAACCTTATGTAAATCCCAAACTTTATCAAATAGGGTATCTTGACTCAATTTGTAAAAATAGTCACTTACTATTTGATAATAGGATTAATCTGAGGCTGTTCAAACACACATTTACACTTAGTGTTTGAATTTCTTTTCTATTTCGGGTTGAGTTAAATAGTTTTTTTATATTAGTTATGTGATTATTAGGTCCTGAAATTGAGATATAGACTAGTCCAATGGGTTTATCTTGACTGCCTCCATTAGGTCCAGCTATTCCACTAGTTGCTATTGCCCAATCTGCTCCTAATTTCTCCTTTACATTAATTGCCATGGCCTCACACACTTCTTCAGAAACAGCTCCATATTTTGTAAGCTTTTTTTCAGAAATATTTAGTAATGAATTTTTTAGCTCATTACTATAAGAAACAATACTACCTTGAAAAACTTGAGATGAGCCTGATATTGATGTAAGCGATGAAGATAGAAGGCCTCCAGTGCAAGATTCAGCAAAAACAATAGTTTGATTCCTCTTGGCTAATTCTTTTATTAAAACGCTTGGAAGAGAATCATTATCTTCTCCAAAAATAAATTTTGAAAAATCTTTTTTTAATCTTTCTTTAATAGGTTTAATTATATTTTCTGCTTCGATATCATTCTTTGCTCGCGCTGTGATTCTGAGTTTAACCTCTCCTAAGTTTGCATATGGCGCAACAGTAGGGTTTTTAAGATTTAATAGATCGTTAATTTTTTCTGCAACGCTAGATTCTCCAATTCCAGTAAATTTAAGAGTATTTGAAAAAAAGGAATATCTATCTGAGAATTTGGTTTTAACGAAATCATATGCTGTCTCTTCCCACATAGTTTTCATTTCACTGGGTACTCCAGGAAAAGTAAGAATAGTAAATCCTTTTACTGGTTCCCAAATCATCCCTGGAGCAGTACCCCTAGGGTTATTAATTATTTGAGCACTTTTTGGGAAGAAACATTGTTTCCTTAAGCTCGAGGAATCGTCATGGATCTCTGAGTTTGTAAGTTTTTGTTTGATTTCATCCCACAATTGCGGTCTCTCAAAAAGAGATACATTAAAAGATTTGGCTACTGCTTCAGTAGTTAAGTCGTCTGGGGTGGGCCCCAAGCCACCTGTTGTGATAAGAAGATTACTTCTTTTTGATATTTCTTGAATTACTTTTATAATACGATCAGAATTATCACCTATAGTTGTTTGCCTAAAGTGATTTAAGCCTAATTGGGACAACTGTTCAGAAATCCATTGAGCATTTGTATTTAATATATTTCCTAAAAGTAGCTCTGTTCCAATAGAAAGAATTTCAACTCCTTTGGAATTAGAACTCATTTAATTGATGCTTCAAGTTTGCCTTCATAAAGAGGAAAACGATTACATAAGGATAATACTCTTTCTTTACATTGATTTTCAATTAGAGAATTGTTTGGGTTAAGTAATCTATCAGCAATAATTACCCCAACTTCAGCAAAAGCATTCTCATCAAAGCCTCTAGTAGTTAAAGCAGCAGTACCCAGCCTTAGACCGCTGGTCACAAAAGGTGATTCTGGATCAAATGGAACAGTATTTTTATTAGCAGTAATATTCACTTCACTTACAAGCAAGTCAGCAACTTTACCAGTCATATTTATACTTCTTAAATCCAGTAAAACAATATGATTATCAGTGCCTCCACTCACGATATTGATTCCTTTATTTATTAAAGTTGAAGCTAGAACTTTGGCATTTTTTATTACTTGTTGGGAATAATTAACGAAATCTGGCTGTAAGGCTTCTCCAAATGCAACTGCTTTAGCGGCAATAATATGTTCTAGGGGACCACCCTGTGTTCCAGGGAAAACTGATTTATCAAATTTCTTACCAAATTCTGCATCTTTACACAAAATAAGTCCCCCTCTAGGACCTCTTAATGTTTTATGAGTAGTTGTAGT
>Ga0160422_10002993_pt1 | contig 10479 bp, 10 predicted proteins | sample Fk160mmetaG_FD_108192 | JGI IMG/M metagenome (GOLD analysis project Ga0160422, IMG submission 108192) | Marine microbial communities from the Central Pacific Ocean - Fk160115 60m metaG | ecosystem: Environmental > Aquatic > Marine > Oceanic > Photic zone | place: The Central Pacific Ocean... | reverse complement strand
GGCTTCAATTTTTTCATTAATTTTCAAACGGTTATTCCAGCCCGTTGCTTTTAAAACGAATTCTAGATTCCCGTGAACACTTCGTTCGCTCAATAATTTAAAGTCTTGAAAAACAATTCCTAGTTTTCGTCTTAAAAAAGGAATGTCCTTGTCTTTTAAAGTTTCAAGTTTGAATCCAACAATCTCGCCTTGCCCTTTAGTCAATTGCAAATCTCCATAAAGCGTTTTTAAAAGACTGCTTTTACCAGATCCTGTCTTGCCAATTAAATATACGAAGTCTCCTTGTTTTACATCAATGTTGACCTCACTGAGGATTAAATTTTTAGCTTGAAAAATGCAGGTATTTTCTAACCTTAAAACAGATGTGGACATAATTTATAATTAGTTTATAAAAGTATACTATTCAAAGCAATAATCAAATTTCATTTTAACAATGCACCGCTGACCTAGGGATATAACAGATACTTGACCCTTTTTTCTTTAAATAGGTTCAAGTCATGGGTCCATGATTTTTTTATTTCCAAAGCAGTCCAACCATTTTCAATTTGAGACTGCAGCATTGTTTGTCCAGCCAGTTTGGTAAAAAATGAATTAAAAAATAAAGATTTATTCTTGCTGTTTTGATAGGCCTCAATCAACCAATTCAATTGAATCTCGTTTAAAAAAGCAGTCTTTTTTAGATTTTTTCCATAGCATATTTGTCCTTTGTGCTTGGGAGTTTTTGCCCCAAAATTTGGTTTTGGTATAAATTGATAACTATATTTTTGAGCTTCAAAATAAGGACTGCCAAAAACTTGAAATTGGGTTTCAGTTCCGCGACCAACGCTGACATTCGTGCCTTCAAAAAGACAGAGACTTGGATATAAATTGATTGCCTTTGGATTTGGAAGATTGGGCGAAGGTTTAATGGGCAGTAAATAAGGGTTTTTACGATTGTAATTTGAGATGGGAATCACTGTTAGGTCACATTTCAAATTATTATTTAGCCAGCCTTCACCATTAATCATATTTGCAAATTCACCAAGAGTCATGCCGTGCGCTATGGGAACCGGATGCATACCAACGAAACTTTTATAACGCATATCCAGCACTGGGCCGTCAATATAATGACCATTGGGATTAGGGCGGTCCAGCAAGACAAGCGGTATATCAAGAGAAGCACAGGCTTCCATCATATAATGCAAAGTTGATACAAAGGTATAGAAGCGGGTCCCAACGTCTTGAATATCAAAAAGAATAACTTCTAAATCTTTTAGGACTTCAGGGCTTGGCTTACGGTCGCTGCCATAAAGAGACACAATTTGGAGGCCTGTTTTGATATCAACTCCGTTTTTGACATATTCCCCAGCATCTGCCTGCCCTCTGTAGCCATGCTCCGGTGCAAATACCTTTTGGATTGATATGCCGCGATCCAACAACGAATCTACTAAATGTCTCTTGGTTTTTTTTTGGTACTTATTATCAAAAATAACAGAAGTTTGGTTGGCAATAACTCCGACCTTTTTGTTTTTTAGCAATGGGAGATAGCGATCCAATTGATTGGCACCAACTGTTGGTGTATTTTGATTGTTTGGATTGGCATTGTTTCCACATGCCACTAATACAAGAACAAATAATAAAACTGTATTTTTGATGTAACTAAATTGCATTGGATTTTGAATTTTGAATTTTTTGTAGCCAAACGCCTCATCAGCGCTCAGTCCTATAAAAGTAAGGTATCGGCACCAATTATAAAAATTGGTGTTTTGGCTATTGCTATCAGTATCGTTGTCATGTTGATTGCGGTTGCAGTAAGCCTTGGCTTACAGCAAAAAATTAGAGATAAGGCGGTGGCTTTTAACGGCCATATCACTATCTCAAATTTTGACACCAACCTATCCGAAGGGGCTCAAGTACCCATTGAAAAAAATCAGTCCTTTTATCCCAAGTTCAGCAAGCTAAATGGTATTTCTCACGTTCAAGCCGTCGCTCAAAAATTTGGAATCATTAGAACAAAGACTGATTTTGAAGGTCTTTTTTTAAAGGGTGTAGGCGAGGACTATAATTGGGATTATTTTAAAGAATTTTTAATTCAGGGTCGTCTTCCAAGCTATTCAAAATCTTACAGCGAGGCCGTCTTAGTTTCAGAATATTTAGCAAACCGCCTGGGCTTTAAATTGGGGGATAGTTTTCAAATGTACTTTTTAAAATCTGATACCAGCCGGCCCCCAAGTGTCATGAAATTCAACATTGTAGGAATCTATAATTCTGGATTTGAAGAGTTAGATCAAACTTTCCTGATCGGAGATTTAAATCACGTACAACGCCTCAACCGTTGGTCAAAGAATCAAATTGGGCAATTTGAAGTTTTTATTGACGATTATAAGGATTTGGACAGCAAAGGGGTAGAAGTTTATTCGGAAATAGCCACTTCATTAAATGCTGAAACTATTGAGCAAAAATACCCAGTAATATTTGAGTGGATTAAAATTTTTGATAAAAATACTTATGGGATTATCATTATGATGATTATAGTTGGCGTGATCAATATGGTCACAGCTCTGCTAGTTTTGATTTTAGAAAGAACCCAAATGATTGGTATTCTCAAAGCAATGGGGAGCCGCAGTTGGAGTGTTCAAAAAATATTTATTTACACAGCAAGCTTCCTAGCAGTCACAGGGCTAATTTTAGGGAATGCAATTGGGTTGAGTTTACTTTTAATACAAAAATATTTGAGCCCTATCCAGTTGGACCCTTCTATTTATTACGTGACAAAAGCCCCAATCAGCATAGATCTCCCTACAATTCTCATACTCAACATATTTACTTTTTTAATCTGCCTCGCAACACTCATCATTCCTTCATATTTAATTGCAAGAATAAGTCCAGTCAAAGCTATTCAATTTGATTCTTGAAATTTTGGTATTAAAGCATTTGTCTTCGCCTACAAATTGATGTAAATTTGTGAAAAATTCCTAGATGCAATACGCCAAAAATATACTAGAAACCATTGGAAAGACCCCTTTGGTTAAATTAAACAGGCTCACCGCAGATTTGCCTTGTCTGGTCCTTGCAAAGTACGAGACTTTTAATCCAGGTAATTCTGTAAAAGACCGCATGGCTCTACAAATGATTGAAGATGCTGAGGCGGATGGTCGGCTTAAACCCGGCGGTACCATTATAGAGGGTACTTCGGGGAATACGGGGATGGGTCTGGCCTTGGCCGCAATTGTAAAAGGCTATAAATCTATTTTTGTAATGAGCGACAAACAGTCCAAAGAAAAAATGGATATATTAAAAGCGGTGGGCGCTGAGGTTGTGGTATGCCCCACAAATGTAGTACCCGATGATCCACGTTCTTACTATTCGGTATCAAAACGCCTAGGAGAAGAAACCCCCAATTCTTGGTATGTAAATCAATATGACAACCCAAGCAATACCAAAGCACATTATAAAAGCACCGGTCCAGAGATTTGGGAGCAGACCGGCGGAAAAGTGACACATTTTATAGTTGGGGTTGGAACTGGCGGTACCATTTCAGGCGTTGGTGGTTTTCTGAAAAAGAAAAATCCAAATGTAAAAGTGTGGGGAATTGACACCTACGGCAGTGTGTTTAAAAAGTACCATGAAACGGGTGTTTTTGACGAAAAAGAAATTTATCCTTATGTTACTGAGGGTATCGGAGAGGACATTTTGCCAGCCAATGTTAACTTTGACTTGATTGATGGCTTTACAAAGGTCACTGATAAAGACGCCGCAGTTTACACCCAGCGTTTGGCCAAGGAAGAGGGGATGTTTTTGGGAAATTCCGCTGGCGCTGCGGTCAAAGGAGTTTTGCAGTTAAGAGAACACTTTAATTCCGAGGATGTCGTTGTTGTTTTATTTCACGACCACGGCAGTCGCTATGTTGGTAAAATGTTTAACGACGACTGGATGCGCAAGATGGGCTATTTGGATTAACCATTAATGGTCTTAAGAACAACAGTCTTTTAAAGGAAATGTTTAACTTGCAGAGCATGAAGTTGTTTTACAAACTTTTATTTTATCTACAGCGCCATGGATTTCACGTCTGTCAGCGCATTGCTGATCGCTTTGGAATGAGGGCAAGAGTGGTTCGAACATCCTTTATCTATGTTACTTTTGTAACGGTTGGCTTTGGTTTTGCACTTTATCTTTTTATCGCTTTTTGGCTTCGAATTAAAGACCTTATTTTTTCAAAGCGAACTTCTGTTTTTGACATATAAGCCATGGCCAATCCGATTGTCAAAATTTTTAGATCAAAACTCAACACAGCTGTTGTGTTGCTCATTTTTTTAGTGGTGGTTGGCGTAGTTGGATTTAAATTCATTTCAGAATTTTCATGGACGGATGCGATTTATATGACCGTCATAACCATCACCACCGTGGGATTCGGGGAGGTACAGCCTTTGGATTACAACGCCAAACTATTTACCATTGGTCTTATCTTGGCTAGTGCAGTAATTGTGGGGTATGCCCTTAAGATCATCACTGAATATATTATTTCAAAGAACGATATCAACGAACTAAAACAAAAGAAAATGCAAAAGAAAATCGATACCATTTCCAATCACGTCATCATATGTGGTTATGGAAGAAATGGAAAGCAAGCTGCGATGAAATTGCGAGCACACAATCGCAGTTTTGTCGTGATAGAAAAAGATGAAACAGTCTCGCAAAAAATTGAAGATGAAACCATCAGTTTTATCAATGGTGATGCAAGTGAGGATGCGGTTTTGATTCGCGCAGGGATTCACAGAGCTTCCTGCCTTATTTGCGCCCTTCCAAATGACTCCGAAAATGTGTTTGTAGTATTGTCTGCAAGACAAATAAACCCAAAAATTAGAATCATTAGTCGTGCTTCACACGAAACAACTTACAGCAAATTAAAACTAGCAGGTGCCAATAATGTGATTCTTCCAGACCGCATTGGGGGCAATCATATGGCTTCACTGGTTGTGGTCCCTGACCTTTTAGAGTTTGTGGACAATCTGTCCATTGTTGGAGATCAAACAATAAATATAGAAGAAATTGCAGTAGAACAGCTATACAATACTACGGAGCAAAAGACAATTTTAGAATTAGATCTGAGAAAGAAAACAGGGTGTAATGTCATTGGCTACAAAGATGAAAGTGGAAATTACCACATCAATCCAGAGGCTGATCAAAAACTAGTACCCGGCTCTAAAATCATTGTTTTGGGCAGGCCAGAACAAATTCAAACGCTCAATTCTATGTACAATATTGAGCTTAGTTAGTTGTTTTTAGTTTAACATTGTCGAAAATTACTCTTTGTTCTCTCTGTTGCATAACTCATTTTTTTTTGGCATATTGTTGCCACCTTTTATACCACTAACGACAACTTTATGAAACTTAAATTCCAAACATTAATCGCTTTAATTTTACCATTATTTTCATTTGCTCAAGGAAAAGGATTAGATCAAAAAATTGATGAGGCATTTCAACCCATAGCAGATGCTTTTTTTGATGCTATATTCTTTAATATATACGAAGGAGAAAAATTTACTGTCCCCTTCGTATTACTTTTGTTAGTGGGAAGTGCGTTGTTTTTTACGATTTATTTTGGCTTTCCAAACATACAATATTTCGGCAAAGCTGTAAATGTTGTAAGAGGAAAGTACGATCATATAGACTACGGAATGTCACAAGCTACTAATGATAAAAGTGCAGATGGAGAAGTTAGTCACTTTCAAGCCCTTGCGACTGCAGTTTCAGGAACGGTTGGAAATGGAAATATAGCAGGAGTTGCTTTAGCTATTGCTTTAGGAGGTCCAGGAGCCACTTTTTGGATGATTGTTTGCGGATTATTAGGAATGTCAACCAAATTTGTTGAGTGTACTTTGGGTGTCCGATTTAGAGACGTTGGTGAAGACGGTACTATTTATGGAGGACCTATGTACTACATTAACAAAGGGTTAAAATCAAGAGGCTTTGCCAAAATAGGAAAAGTCGCTGCTGGTATTTTTGCAGTTTTCTGTATTGGAGGTTCTTTTGGAGGAGGCAATGCAGCACAATCTAATCAAGCTACGATAGTAATTAAAGAGTTATTTAATTGGGACAGTAAAGCAGCAGGCGCAATTGTTGGGATTGTGTTAGCAACACTCGTTGGAGTTATCATCATTGGAGGAATCAAACGAATTGCTCAAGTTACAGAAAAAGTAGTGCCTTTTATGGCAGTTATGTATGTTTTAGCTTGTTTGTATATTATTTTATCAAACTTTAAATTAATAGATGATGCGATAAGCCTAATAGTTAGAGAGGCATTTAATCCAACGGCCTTTGGAGTTGGCTCAGTAATTGGGGTCCTCATAGTGGGATTTCAAAGAGCTGCATTTTCAAATGAAGCAGGGGCAGGCTCTGCATCAATTGCGCATTCTGCTGTGAAAACAAAATATTCAGCTTCTGAAGGGCTAGTAGCACTTCTAGAGCCGTTTATAGATACTGTGGTAATTTGCACAATGACAGCACTAGTAATTGTGATTTTTAATTTCAATGGGTTTTTTGAGTACGGTGGAAACGGTGATGGAGTTGTTTTAATTGATGGTCAAGAATTTGAAGGTGCTGGAATCACATCCAAAGCTTTTGCACAATATATTCCATATTCTAATATTTTCTTAACTGTAGCCGTTGTCTTGTTTGCGTTATCAACAATGATTTCTTGGTCCTACTATGGATTGCAATCTTGGAAATTTTTATTTGGAAGGGGAAAACTTGCTGATTTAATTTACAAAATACTATTCTTATTATTTGTAATAATTGGAGCCGCAGCAAGCATGGGGTCCATATGGAAATTTTCTGACGCGATGATTTTCGCAATGATCTTCCCAAATATGGTCGGACTATTCTTCTTGTTCCCCGTCGTAAAAAAAGAATTAATTAAATATTTGTCCGCCATAAAACAATAGTAATCATATTTATCGAAACACTCCCCAAATTATTTTTCAAATGACAATGGTGTATCATTTTTATATTGGTTCTAATTCTAGTTGGGCTAGAATTAATTTAATTCTCTAGCCAATTGCGCCTCCTTTTTTCAATTTATCAACAAATCTTTAGAAGCTTAATTGAACAAGAAAACTAGTTTTTATAGTCACAATCTTTAAAAACCAACAGCTCATGTTCGGGATTTTCAATCCCAACTTCATTGGTTTTTGCAAAGGATAAACAACGGCAATGTCCGTTGAAGAAATTAAGTGCTTTGCCTAGTATATAAAAGACTTCGTAAAAGTACCATTTATTAGTTATGAATTGGCGTATAAAATTATAGAAATAAGATTGTTAAAGGAAGCTTATATGTCAGTTCGTGAATTAACAAAACTTAAAGATTTTCCAATAGAAAAAATAGATACAAATAAATTATATTTGTACATAAAACAAATCCAATGAATTTTGAGTTTTCAGAAGAACTAAAAATGATTGCAGCCTCGGCCTCCGACTTTGCTGAGCAATACATCCGGCCCCATGTAATGGAATGGGACGAGAGTCAATACTTCCCAAGAGAAGTCCTAAAAAAAGCTGGCGAGATGGGATTCATGGGTATTTTCATCCCCGAAATCTATGGAGGTTCTGGGTTGGGATACCATGAGTACGTCACCATAATTGAAGAAATTTCGAAAGTGGATCCCTCAATTGGACTTTCAATTGCCGCCCACAACTCACTTTGTACAGGCCACATTTTTTATTTTGGTAATGAAGACCAAAAGCAGAAGTGGCTGCCAAAATTAGCTGCTGGTGAATGGATTGGCGCTTGGGGATTAACTGAGCATAATACGGGTAGTGATGCTGGAGGTATGGATACCACGGCGGTTAAAAATGGAGACTATTACACACTAAATGGTACCAAAAATTTTATAACCCACGGTAAGAGTGGTGATGTGGCTGTTGTGATTGCTAGAACTGGTAAAAAAGGAGACTCTCATGGCATGTCTGCATTTATTATTAAAAGAGGAACACCAGGATTCAGCGCTGGCAAAAAAGAAGACAAGTTGGGTATGCGTGCCAGTGAAACTGCTGAACTTGTTTTTGATAATTGCAAAATTCATAAAGATAACCTTATAGGCAAAGAAGGTGAGGGGTTTGTGCAATCCTTAAAACTTTTGGATGGCGGAAGAATTTCAATTGGTGCCCTTTCACTTGGGATAGCTAAAGGCGCCTATCAGGCGGCTTTAAAATATTCTAAAGAAAGGGTACAATTTGGTAAACCAATTTCAAGTTTTCAGGCTATTTCCTTTAAATTGTCTGATATGGCTACAGAAATAGAGGCTTCTGAGCTATTAATTCACAAAGCAGCCTCTATGAAGGATAATGGGGATGTGGTCACCAACAGCAGTGCCATGGCTAAAATGTACGCAAGTGAAGCCTGTGTCAAAATAGCCAATGAAGCGGTTCAGATTCATGGAGGTTATGGATATATTAAAGAATTTCCCGTTGAAAAATTTTACCGAGACTCAAAACTTTGCACTATTGGTGAGGGAACTACTGAGATTCAAAAACTAGTGATCGCTAGAAATATTTTAAAATAATTTATTGCATAATCAATAATAAGATTATATTTGCAATCTAATTCTAAAGGAAGGAGGTTTAAGACGATGTTAATAATACCCATAAAAGAAGGAGAAAATATAGACAGAGCACTGAAGCGTTTCAAACGAAAGTTTGACAGAACAGGTACCAAACGTTCCCTTCAAACGCGCAAACAGTTTACAAAACCTTCAGTCAAAAGAAGAGCCGAGATTCAAAAGGCACAATACATCCAAGGCCTCAGAGACGCCGAAAATCTGTAAGTCTCAGAATTTATAAAAATATTAAACACCTCAGCAGAGGTGTTTTTTTGTTTTTGAGCTTCCTTAATTTATTAAAATTCCTGTTAAAGCTCAAACGGCCTAAATTTTAAAGCGTTTGTTTTGTTGAAATTTTATGTAACTTAGAGACTGTTAACTTGCGAACTTATGTCCATTCAAGCTTTTGTAAATTTTCTCTCACTTGAAAAAAAATACGCAAGTAATACGATTTTGGCATACCAAAGAGATCTTAAAGTTTTTCAGATTTTTTTAGCATCCCAATACGAGATATCAGACTTAAAGGAAGCCCATTACACTCAAATCCGCCGTTGGATCACCCTGCTCGTGGATGGGGGCTTATCAAATCGCTCTATCAACCGTAAAATTTCCGCTTTAAATAGTTTCTATAAATTTCTGGTCAAAACAGGAACTTTGAAAACTTCGCCTTTGGCCAAGCACAAAGCTCTCAAGGTTCAAAAAAAAATACATATTCCCTTTTCAGAAAAGGAATTAACGGCTGTTTTGAGCACCAAAAGAGATGACAGTTTTGAAGCCATCCGAAATCTGCTGATTCTTGAGCTCTTATATTCCACTGGAATGCGACGGGCAGAACTGATTAATCTAAAAATTAGTGATGTCGATTTTCATCAGCAACAGTTAAAAGTCTTAGGAAAGCGCAATAAAGAGCGCTTCATTCCGTTGCTAAATACAGTACGGGAGTCATTAAAAGCTTATATCAACTTGAGAAACCAACTTGTAAATATTCAAGACAGCGACATTCTTTTTTTAACCAAAAAAGGGGCAAAAATGTATGGAACACTCGTCTACAGAATTGTTAAAAATTATTTTGAAACAATTTCAACAAAAGTCAAAAAAAGCCCTCATATTTTAAGACATTCCTTCGCCACTCACTTGCTAAACAACGGAGCGGATCTAAACTCCGTCAAAGAATTATTGGGTCATTCTAGTCTTGCCGCGACTCAAGTGTACACACACAACAATATTTCAGAACTAAAAAAAGTTTATGCAAAATCACACCCCAGACAAACCAGACCCTAATTATAACTAAAATAAACTGCTATGAAAATCAATACCCAATCTGTAAATTTTAATATCGACCAAACACTTTTAAATTTCATTCAAAAAAAAATGGACAAGCTAGATCTTTTCTATGATAAAATTATCAAGGCCGATATCTATTTAAAAGTTGAAAATACCAACGATAAAGAAAATAAAGCCTTTGAAGTTAAACTCTCAGTTCCTGGAGACAGCCTTGTTGTAAAGAAAAAATGCAAAACTTTTGAAGAGGGGGTTGATACGGTCGTGCATATTTTGGAACGACAGCTAAAAAAACGAAAGCAAAAAATACGCCGCCTAATCATATAAAAATATTTGTAAAATGTTTTGAAACATTAAAAATTACATATACATTTGCAGTCCGTTAGAAATAGCGGGCTTTTTTGGTGCGTAAAAACATTAAAAACGCCGATGTAGCTCAGCTGGCTAGAGCAGCTGATTTGTAATCAGCAGGTCGTGGGTTCGAGTCCCTCCATCGGCTCACGTTCTTAAAATATTGAAACAAATTTTAAACTGAGGGGAGATACTCAAGCGGCCAACGAGGACAGACTGTAAATCTGTTGTTTTTTAACTTCGCAGGTTCGAATCCTGCTCTCCCCACATT
>Ga0160422_10002990_pt1 | contig 10491 bp, 6 predicted proteins | sample Fk160mmetaG_FD_108192 | JGI IMG/M metagenome (GOLD analysis project Ga0160422, IMG submission 108192) | Marine microbial communities from the Central Pacific Ocean - Fk160115 60m metaG | ecosystem: Environmental > Aquatic > Marine > Oceanic > Photic zone | place: The Central Pacific Ocean... | reverse complement strand
TAGAGATAGCGTCTACTCCGAAGTGAGCGAGCGCATTCAAAGACCTCGTCAACCCGGTCTCTGCACCCGTAAACGTACTGAGGCTCTGGATCACAATTCCGGCCCAGAAATTTCCGCCCTTGCATGTAATCCTTTTTGCCAACCTCTGCCAGATTCAGAACTGTCGCAGGGAAGTCCACAAAGCTCACGAGCTCCTCATTAACAGTTCCCGGAGGAGAGGGCGCGAGGTGCTGGTAGCATCTGGGAAACCGCACCATCAACGCTACGCGCATCCCGGAGTCATACAGCATTCTCTTCCCCCTCGGCATCCCAGTGCCGTGATCGGAGTAGAAGAACACAATGGTATTATCTGCATGCCCATCCTCTTTGAGTTCTTTCAGCAGTCGCCCCGTATTCTTGTCCATCACGGTAATACAGTCATACATCCGTGCCCATTCCTTCCTGATCGATGGCGTATCCGGGTAATAAGGCGGCAGGGGAACTTCTGCCGGATCATGGATCTCTTCCTCGGCAAGCTTGGACTGCACTTCTCTTTTAAATACTTCGTAAGGCCACACCGTCGTCCGGGACTGATGGGTGCTCATGTCATTGAATACTGCAAAAAAGGCCTGATTTTTCGTACGCCGACTGCTGCGCCAGTGGGCCTCACCACTGGACTCATCCCACGCCTCGGCGATCAAACGCTGGGTTGCGCCATTATTATAATCCGTCTTCACATTGTTACTCGTGAAGTAGCCCACCCCTCGCAGGTAGCTGGGAAAGGCCTTCACCCGTTCCGGAATTGGAAAAGCCGATCGCATCTGATGTGCTCCCAGACTGACCGTGGTCACCCCTGTGATCAGGCAGGCCCTCGAAGGCGAACAGACTGGTGCTGCCGCAAAAGCTCGGGTGTAAAGCACGCTCTCCTCCGCTAGTCGGTCCAAGTGCGGCGTAGTGGAGAACTCATCACCATAACATCCAAGATAGGGACTCATATCCTCCGCTGTGATCCATAGAATATTTGGATCCAACCTGCGGGCCCGGATATTTCGAAAGCGAACGATCCCTCCCTTCCCATGGTGCTGGATCCCGAAGTAGCCTCCCAGCTGCCGCTCTTCGTACAGCTCGGCAATCAAAGTTCCGTTAAGATACGTCCGCACCAGCGATCCTCGAGCTACGACCCGGAAGTGATTCCAATCTCTTTCCTTCAGCAGACCTTTAATCTTTTTCTGGTAATCCAGATTCTGGTCTTTTGCCGGATAAAGCCATCCTCCCAGGCCAATACCATAGACGCTCGCTGGCCTTTGAAGATCAATTTCACACTGATACCCCTTTGGCTTGCCTGCCTGTCCTGAGCAACGATAGGCGAAGCCCGAATTGAAATTCACCTCCCGGGCATCCCCTGGCAGGAGAACTTCAAGCTCTGCTTCAAAATCGCGCATCGCGATATCAGTAGTCACCCAGCAGTTTGTTCGCGATAACAGCTCCAAGGCTCCATCTTTCGCCTCGAAGCGAACAACCTTGCTTCGGGGAGTCCAACCCTTGGTGGTCTCGCCATCAAAGAGATCAACCCAATCCGCTGCAAAGGCAGATGAGAATACGGAAAGAATAGGAATGAAAAAAATTGCCGCTCCTGCTCGAGTTCTCTTATTCACCCCTTTCGTGTAGGCCTTCCAAGGCATTGAGAAAAGGTAATCTCCTAAAATTCGACTCGCCATTTGATCTTTGGCTTTGTCAGCTTGACGGGACCCTTGAGCATCATGCGATTGTCCATTTTCCTGCTACTCAACCTCTTTTTCCTGTTGCCTCTCTCCGCGCAAAAGAAAAAAGAGAGCCTGTCCAGCAACTCAGGCAAATCCCCCGATCTGGCACAGTATTACATCAATCTAAAAACCTCCCCCCGGGCAAAGCAGACTCCGCCCGTTGTGTCCTCCCTGCCCCTTAGCTTGATGAAGGGAGACCGGATCGCACTCATTGGAAGTGGAGTTCTGGATAATGCTCGACATTACGGTTTCTTTGAAACCCTGCTTCACCAACGTCATCCCCGACATCAACTAAGCGTAAGGAATTTTTCCTGGCCTGCAGACGAGGTCGATCTCCAACCGAGACCTGCAAACTTTGGGGATCTCGACCAGCACCTGACCTATTACAGGACCGATGTGATTTTTGCTGCTTTTGGTTACAACGAATCGTTTGCGGGCAGCGAGGGGCTACCAGCCTTCAAGGTCCGGTTCGATGCATTTTTATCCCAGATCAAAGCCCGGGCCTACAACGGAACAAGTGGAGCTAGAATCATTGTCTTGTCTCCCACCGCGAACGAGAACGTCAAGGGAGTGTCAGCCGCTGAACGCAACAATGAAAACCTTAAACTCTATACCACAGCCATGTCTGAAATCGCTTCGAAGAATGCACTGCCATTCGTCGACGTTTTTAGCACGACTGCCTCGGCGATGACAGAAGGGGAAAACGACATGACTACCAATGGAAACCAGTTGAACCGAGCCGGGCAGCTCCTGCTTGCAAAAACACTCTACCGCCAACTTTTTAGAGAGACCGCTCCAGAACCAAAAGAAAACATTCGGGAGCTGGTAGTGGACAAATCCGTGCAGTTTTTCCACCGCTACCGCCCGTTGAATACCTTCTATTATACCGGCGGACGCAACAAGAGGTATGGATACCTCGACTTCCTGCCAGCCATGAGAAACTTCGACCTCATGGTGGCAAATCGCAACGAGGCTATCTGGAGAATGGCTCAGGGGAAGAATGGTAATGTAAATGATTCGAACCTCCCCGAATTGGAACAAACCGCCGAGGGTCGCGGAGCGAACAAATGGCTTTCGCCAAAGGATGAACTTGCCTCTTTCCAGATCGACAAAAGGTTTGAAGTGAACTGCTTTGCCTCTGAAGAGCAATTTCCGGAACTGGCTTGCCCAATTCAAATGCGCTGGGATTCCCGTGGCAGGCTATGGGTTTCCTGCTCAACAACCTATCCCCATCTCTATCCTGGCAAAAAGCCCAATGACAAAATCATTATCCTTGAAGATCTTGATGGAGACGGCAAGGCCGACAAGTCGACGGTGTTTGCCGATAATTTGGCAATCCCTCTCTCCTTCGTTCTCGGGAGAAACGGCGTCTACGTCTCGGAGGAACCTCATCTGATCTACCTCGCCGATACGAATGGAGACGATAAGGCTGACCATCGGGAAATCGTACTCACCGGATTCGGCTGTGAAGACTCCCACCACGCTCTGCATGACTTCGTATGGACTCCAGATGGGGATCTCATGTTCCGGGAGTCCATTTTTCATAACTCGCAGGTAGAGACCGCCTACGGACCTGTCCGGGCGAAAAACAGCTCGTGGTTTCGATTCCGGCCGGAGTCACACAAGCTCACTGCATTTGGTGGATATCCTAACACCAACCCCTGGGGTGTTACCTTTGATGACTGGGGACAGCATGTGGCGAGTCATCCGATATTCGCCACCGCCTTTCATTCCACCAACGCTCCTTACCCCTCACAACACCCCAGAGCCAATGGCATCCCCGCTTACTCCGGAGTCTGTGGCCAGGAGTTTATCGATTTTCCCTTCTGGCCGGAGGACATGCAGGGAGGATTCGTAAAGGTTCGATATAAACCTACCAACAGAGTTGAGTTTCACCGATGGACTGAAAGCGGAGATCATTTCCGTGAACAGTTTCAGTTCAACCTGATTTTTTCTACAAACCTTTCGTTTATTCCGGTGGACATCCGTTTCGGTCCCCGAGGGGCCTTGTATGTCTGCGACTGGTATAACCCCATAAAGGGGCACGCTCAATATTCACTGAGGGATACAAGACGTGATCGCAAATCAGGCCGCATATGGCGCATCGTTCCCAAAGGGGCGAAACTGCAGGAGCCCCCCCGGATCGCAGGTGCTTCAACCCTATCCCTTCTCGATCTTCTGAAACGCCGGGAATACCGTTACCGCTATTGGGCCAAGCGGGAACTGCGGAGCAGGCCCCTGCAAGAGGTAGAGGAGCAACTGACTGCGTGGGTAAACAAACTGGACCCTGGCGAGCGCCGGTTCCGTCATCATCAGATCGAGGCCCTCTGGACCTACAGAGGAATCGGATCCGCTAATTCCAAGCTGCTTCTGGAGCTTCTGGACTGTGACCTTCATCATGCACGCGCCGCTGCGACGCGCCAACTACGCTATGATGATTGTGGGTTAAGCAGTCGGGAGAGGGACAATCAGCTCCTGCTTAGCTCGAAGGATGACAGTGAACTCGTTCGTCTGGAAGCAGTGACTGCCGCCACCTACATCGCTACTCCGCAGGCGTTCCAGGCAGTACTGGACGCGATTCAACGGCCCCGGGAAGCGCATCTTAATTACGCAATCAGAACCGCTCTGGGCTCGGAAGCTCTCCTCCCTTTCTGGCGCAAATCCACACCTCTGACCATAGAACAATTCATGGCGGCTTTCAATCTCAGCTCTAAAACAAAAGCCGGAAGCTCCACTCTCAATGCAAGGGACGCCGCCTTCGACTCACAGGCAAACCTTGCAGAGATCAAGATCAGTTGTATCCCCGGCAGACTTCTTTTCAGTCAGAAAAAATTCGAGGTTAAAGCGGGGCAAGCGGTCAAGCTGGTCTTCACCAATCCAGACGCAACGCCCCATAATCTTCTGATTCTCCAACCCGGAACCCCTGTCGAGAGTGTGGGGCTGGCTGCGAATGAGATGGCCAAGAGCCCGGAAGGGGCAAAAAACAACTTTATTCCTGAAGATGATCGTATTCTGCACTCCACAAAGATGCTCGCTCCAAACTCCTCCGAGACCATGCGCTTCCTTGCACCAGAGAAACCCGGCATCTACCCCTTTCTCTGCACCTTCCCCGGCCATTGGGTCCTGATGAAAGGAGAAATGGTCGTCAAATAGCTTTAACGCTTCCCTGAAAACGATGAAAATCCCAATTTTTCTGATCTCTGTATCCATTCTCTTGGCTTCTGCCAAAGTTCAGGCGGGCCCGAATTTTGTCTTCATTCTCGCTGATGATATGGGCTATGGCGACGTGTCCCACGCTGGAGGGAAGATTCCTACTCCCAATCTCGACAAGCTTCGAGCGGATGGAATGCGCTTCACCGATGCTCACACCACTTCTTCAGTGTGCACACCAACCCGATATGGGATCTTGACGGGTCGATATAACTGGCGATCTCGACTGAAGAAAGGCGTCCTCTTCCCCCCAGATATTTCGATCATGGACCCGGCACGAAAAACAATTGCCGGCTTTCTTAAGGATCGGGGATACCGAACATGCGTGGTTGGAAAATGGCACCTGGGTTTGAATTGGCATATGTTGCAAACACCTGCAAAGGCGACTTCTGGACCAACCAAAGGCACGTGCTGGAATATCGACTTTGCCAAGCCTCCTCAACAAGGGCCTCTGAAGCTCGGGTTTACCGAAGACTTCCTGTTCCCGGCCTCGCTCGATATGGCGCCCTACCTTTACCTGCGTAACGACAGAGTCACCGTGATCCCCACGGTGAGTAAGGGGTGGAATCGACAAGGTCCGGCCGCCTCTGACTTTGAGGCAAAGAACTGCCTCATTGACTTCGCGCATGAATCACGAGCCTTCATCGAGGACGCGGTGAGCAGCAACTCTCCCTTCTTTTTATATTTGCCTCTGACCAGCCCTCACACCCCGATCGTCCCTTCAAAAAAGTGGCAGGGTAGATCACCTCTCGGACGCTATGGAGACTTCGTCATGGAAACAGACTGGGTTGTCGGCCAGATCATGCAGGAACTGACGGAGCAGAAGGTCGCTGAGGATACCGTCCTGATCTTTACCACGGACAACGGATGCTCTCCTGCCGCAGGCATCCCGAAACTTGTCTCTCAAGGGCACAAGCCTAATGGAGACTGGCGCGGCCATAAGGCAGACATCTACGAGGGAGGTCACCGGGTTCCTTTTCTTGTGCGGTGGCCCGCCCGTGTAAGTGCAGGAAGCTCCTGCGACCTGACGGTATGCACCACAGACTACTTCGCCACGGTAGCCGATATTCTTGGTGCTCGAGGCCGCAAGTTCCCTCAAAATGCTGCAGAGGATTCTTTTTCGTTCCTTGCAGCCCTTGGTAACCCCGATCTGCAGACTCCAACTCGACCCTATACCATTCACCACTCCATAAATGGCTCATTTGCGATTCGCAAAGGGCCATGGAAGCTCTGCCTCTGCCCTGGTTCAGGAGGCTGGTCCTCTCCGAGGCCCGCCAAGGCTCTCAAGGACAAGTCACTTCCTCCCATTCAATTATTCCATCTCGCAAACGATCCCGCCGAAACCACCAACCTGCAAGCTGAGTTCCCCGAAGTTGTGGAAGATCTTGTTGCAGACCTTCACCACGCCATTCAAGCAGGACGCTCAAATTCGGGCCCCCCTCGCTCCAACGAGGGCTGGCCCAAAACCTTTCCGCAGGCGGTACTCGACCTCTTCCCACAATTGGCGGGGAAATAACGCAGCTCAGGAAATACGCTTTTCCACAAACCGGAAGCGCTCATGATACGCTCCGCCATTGTGCTTCAGGCAGCAACTATAGCAGGCTGAAGTACCCCTCATTCTCCGAACTCGATCAAACACCGCCCAGCAGCCAGGGCAGAAGTAGCGCCATTTCCGCCTTATGGTCCGCGTGGGCAAAGGAAGGGTGTGTCCCGCTTTTTCTCCAGGAATTCCGAGATCACAACACGCCCTGCGCCATTCAGGACCATGGGGCCGTATTCGCCTCCGGCCTGCTCGCTCGTAAGCGACCAGATGCGCCAATTCATGCAGAAACGTACGCTCTATTTCATCCTGTGATATAGTCTGCAGGGCAGGATTTAATTCCACCACAGCATCAGGCCACGTGGCCCGTCCGGCTGTCGACCTCATCCGGGCATTCCATCGGACACCAACCTTCTGAGCGAGTAAGCTGAGACCCAACTCAGCGCAAAGTCGCCCTGCCCTGTTTGTTAACTCAAGGTCTTTTCCGGATACCCGTCTTTGCCTCCGTACTTCATGACCCTTTCCCTCTTTAAAGGAAAGCTGCAACTGCAGAGTAGCCTCTTCCACTCTCAAAGTATCACTGAACAGCTTAGAGAATTCAAGAGCAGACCCTCAAGCTTTTCTGCAACTTCCGGCCGTCACCCCCATCCTGGGTGCTAAGTGGAAGCCCTCGCCTCGAGGTAATCGAGGAGACCGTCCGGGTTAAGACTGCTATCGCCTCGCAGGTGCTTTCCAGTCGGCCGCCTTGACGGGTCGAGCCAACTCAGGCAACTCCTTGCCCTTTTCCGGGAGACGGACTGAAATTGGCCCTCCCTCACAAACTGCTACAACGAGAAGCCCCGTGCGCTTCAGAGAAGAAAGATAGTCTTCCGTCAACGGAACACGTCCCGTCGCCTGATCAAGGGTTACGGGAAGCAAGCGGATCCATGATGCATTTTTAGCATAGAAGTCCCGCCATGAGATCAGCTTTCCCCTGCGCTCACTGTCAACCCGGGCTTTGAATCGGGGAGGCGTAAGCAACACCGACCCCCGGGGCAGAATGGTCCAGCTGGAGGAACTACTGACGATCGTCGACCGGGCCACCAGACTTTCCCTCCGTCTTTCCAACTGCGAAGACACCTCCGGATTCAGTTTATCAGTTCTGGGCTGCTCGATGTCCGCAAGCCGGACCTTTCGTTCCTTTACGCTTGGATCACGGGGCCTCTGTAGCTTGGAAAGTTGTTCATGCGTCATCCTGGGACGCACCTTGATTCTCTCCTTCCCCCTTGCTCCACCGGAGGAAAGACTGACGGGTTCAACTGCTTCCCCGACACCAAGGCCCAGAGCGGCCATCAAAACTACAGCTCCTATCGTTTTCATCTCACACATCTCGCTTTGCGGGAACTAAAGCTCAGGAGGCCTACTCCTGAACGACGACCCCGCCATTAATTTCAATAGTGCGGTCAACATTCACCTCAGCAGAATCGAGAAGATCCGTGCCGAATGGGGTCCTATGCAGTAATTCGATAGTATGAAGTCCCTCTTCTGTGAAATATTGATCGATGCCCTTGACGGTCAGATCACGATTCCGGGGAATTGAGTCCTCGATGATCACGTAGCTTGAATTCACTGTTTTTGTTTTACCGGGAAACTCTCTTCTGGGCCCCTCGTAAACCCTGAGATATGTCGTGCTATCCGGATAGAGGTTCTCAAGGTTGATCGAGACAGGAGGAACCTCCTCGTAATACCTGGATGGGGTGAGCCCAGTGATTTCGCCTGTAGCGATTGGCCAGATTTGTACTTTTTCAGAATCCAGAATGGTCGCGGAGACCCCAAAATCAGCTTGTGCGGTAATCGTGAACACTTCCTCGCCACTAACTCGCGTCAAGTCGGGTCCCGTAAGATTCGTGGCAGAGAACGTAACGGTAGTATTGGCCGTTTGCTCCATGTAGCCTTCCGCGACAACTGTTCCTACCGGATTTTTTATTCCTTCAAAGCTGTAAACACCTTGAGGATAAGCAAAGGCGTAGTTGGTATAGTCCACCCATTTTGCAGCATCTGGTGCGGTCGCGTAGTTTGGGTCGTTCTCATCAATCAGGCCCCTGACAGAGATATGGACCTGAAACGGCTGGTCAACGCGGGTTCGCGCAACCGCCCTATAGGGATCTCCTGTAAGGATCGTGATCGCCGCGTTCGGCGTGTATGCTGTCACATACTGCTCGTCTAAACGATACTCTGTAATACTCTGGTCGTGGATGGCCCACAGCTCAAAGAAAGAGCCTGCGGAACTTACACCGGTGGGGGAAATCTTCACCCCGCTGGAGCCAATGCCCATATCCCATTCTACTCCGCTATCCTGCTGTATCTGGCGGACGAAGTTGACATATTCCTCAGGAGAGGCCTGCAAGAAAGAAGGCCAAAATGCGAGAAGTGAGGCTAAATAATGTTTCATTATAAAACTGGATTAACGTCGGAAAAATAAGGAAGTTCGGAATCAACCTGTCTGGTTATCTCCTGCCTGGTTTGATCACCCCCCGATCATCAACGGCTCCCGCAGTCACCTGAATAATTCTCCCTTGCGCAAAGTCCGTTTCGAGCTGGCTACGATCGACACCACTTTGCTCCTCTTCGACCTGGCAAAGGGTTGTCATACACACGATATCCTGCATATCGAACCACCACGCTCCGGGGCTACTAGTGCCCAGCTCAAAGGTGTGGATCACGTCGCGGGGGCCAAGCACGACATGGTTTTCCTCATCGAGGAACTGCGTCATGAAGCTCTCGATACGTCCCTGCTCGTAGGCGGGAACAAAGTCAGGGACTTTGTCTCCATTAACCATTCCGATTACGGACAGGCTGGACCCAGAAGTTGACTGTGTTTCGTACCATGCGCCTGAGGCTGTTTGGCTTCGTGCAGAGAAGTCAATCTGGGTGTTTGCCGGAACACCGCTCTTCTCAAACACGACTTCATCAGGCTGCACGTCCCCCGCCCTTCCGTAAAATATTAATTCCCATGGCGCTGAAGCGCCAACCCTCACCCAGAGAGCAGCAGGCAGCTGAGTTGAGCCCGCTTGCAAAGCGACCCCCATCACCCGAATCTTGAGATCTACCCTTTGTTGAAGATTAATGGTTCCATTGGGGTCCAGCTCGCTGATATCCGCGACCGACTCGGGATACCTGATGCCCCAAACCATTCTAGGGCGCACCCCGGGCTGAACAACAGTTGGAGTCACTGAGATCGATCCGACCGGCGTATAGGGATCCTTGTGTCCGCTACTACCGGCGTTGGAGAGTGGGGTAACAGTATCGCCAAGAAGAGAGGATCCCAAGGCGAGGAAGAGTGCCATTTGAGCTGCTTTTATTGTCATGCGTGCGGGGGTGAACTTGTACAATCCTTTCGAATTCCCAATAAAATTACAAAAAATGACCTCTTAATCAATATAAATATTAAAATTACTTAATAATATGGCTTAAGATACCTAAAAAATTGCACTTCGTCTCAAAAACTGGCTCTCAATTTGGCTCTGTTGAACCGTCCCAAGCTGGTGGGGCCTCAACTTCTATAAACTCCTCCCCTCTCCTGTCTTCCAATGGTCGATCTCTTTTCAAGGATTCCCCAACTTCCAAGAGAATCCATGAATTTGAGGGTAAAATAGGCCCTGATTCAATTCTCAGATCCAGAAACAACCGGCTTCAAAATCCAAGTGCTCGTCAGTTAGCGAACACCCCGCCGAAGACCCGGCGCTAATTTTACGTTCTTCTCGGGTTTTTTCCCTCCTGACGCCCCATATGATTGACTCCTCTAAAACATTTTATAATACTTACTATTAGTTCTCCCTTACAAGATGACTCTTTCTGGAATCCATCATGCGATTTCGGCCCCATCCTTTGTGGCCGTAATTCTGGGTGGACTTCTGAGCCTCTTTAATTCTTTGGCGACAGGTAACGTTCTTACAACGATCGAACGTACGGCCCGGATTCATGAAGAGTTTCTCACGGATCGCAGGGTATCTCTTTCTA
>Ga0160422_10002989_pt1 | contig 10492 bp, 7 predicted proteins | sample Fk160mmetaG_FD_108192 | JGI IMG/M metagenome (GOLD analysis project Ga0160422, IMG submission 108192) | Marine microbial communities from the Central Pacific Ocean - Fk160115 60m metaG | ecosystem: Environmental > Aquatic > Marine > Oceanic > Photic zone | place: The Central Pacific Ocean... | reverse complement strand
GGAACTGGTTCAGTTTCAAAAACATCCAAAGCAGCGCTAGCGAGAATACCCTCATCCAGAGCCCGCAGCAAATCATCCTCATTGACGATACCACCGCGAGCGCAGTTCACAATATGGTTGCCACAAACAATCCCGTCAGAAGATTTTCCCGGCATTTTTTTCATCATCTCATAATCTACCAAGTGGTGTGTTTCATCGGTTAAATTACAGTGTATCGAAATATGGGTGCAGTTTGAAAATAAAGTGTTGACCGACTTATGCAACCTAGTGTTGTGGGTTTTGGCAATTTTAGGCGGAAGATAGGGGTCGTAAGTATGTACTGTCATTCCAAGTGACTGCGCGACGGCACCAACGCTTTGAGCAATTCTACCAAAACCGACTAATCCAAGATTTTTCCCAGAAAGTTCTGAACCTTTCATGAGTTTCTTTTCCCATTTATGAGCCCGCATTGATCGGTCTGATTTTGCCACGTTCCTAACTGAGGTCAACAGGTGAGCAATTGTCAACTCCATTACTGATTGTGTCGAGGCGATTGGCGCATTAACTACCGGAATACCGGCGCTTCCAGCAGCTTCAAGGTCAATGTTGTCAACCCCAACACCCGCTCTTGCGATGACTTTCAGATTAGCAGAATTATTGATTACTTCTGCGGTTATTTTAGTAGCACTTCTAACAATTACTGCGTCAAACTCGTTGAGAATACCAGATTCTAAATCAGATTTATCATAGAACTCGGTTATTACTTCATGCCCACGACGCTCGAGCAAGGCTATGGCTTCGACTGATAACCCATCAGTTGCAGCAATCCTAGCCATATCACTCGCTAGTAGTGGTGGTCAATAAACTTGACATTAACAGAATAATCTAGCAAACCCTTCAAACCGTAGTTGGACCTAGCACAGTCTGAGCGGGACATGGCTGCAGAACTGGATGTGTCTGGATTGCTGTGGGCAACAGCGATACTCTCAATACCTGTAATTATGGCACTACCAATGAGATTGGCATGGAGTTTTTTCATCGGTGTGGGTCATGAAGAATCACAGTATCGTAACTCGGTGAGACAGATAATTGATGCAGGTAGGCAGGTTTCACCATTCAGAACCACGCTCAACGATATGGCTCGCAGCCTGAAAATCAAGCCGTCTAAACAGCGACTTATTGAGGCTGACTTATTCCATCCACTAACACTTTCACACTTTTTGCTCCTTCCAGCCCTGATTATTTTCCCGCTAGCGGTAATAATGGCACTGCCAATAATTGTTATCGGGCTGCCAATCCTAATCTTGATTGAATATCTCCTGATTAGAAATAAGTTACTCATTTACACGTTAAAGCAGATGGAGAAAATTTTGCACTGGCAAGTTATTCACATCCCAAAACCACATCGTGGGTCAATTCAAAAAGCTGGTAAAGTGAATGAGTTTTCTAATCATGTAATACACTTTAACTACGTGCCACAGGGAGCTTTCCTCGGATTATTCGCATGGCTCATTGTTCATTGGATATTCAAGCTGGATTCCACTGCTCTGGAGTTAATAATCGCATCAGGTCTGTATATCATCATGTTAGGGATATTGGGTGTGCTAAACACTGCCTTTGAATCTGATTTGGTGTTTGTAGACCCAGCCAAGGGTCGACTAGTCCCAGTCGATCAATGGTTGGAAAGTATTCTCAAGCCAGTAGTAGGTATCGGATTATTGTTTTTGATTGGCAGAAATTTGCTGGACCAAGCAAGGGACGGTAATCCCGTGGTATTCGCGGCAACAGTGCTATTATTGCTATATGGTGCAGCAATTGTTGGTATTGCCTATCGGTGGGGTTACTCGGTTTGGCGGGGCAGTAGGGTGAAAGATGAGTTTGAAGCTCAAATTGTTGACAACTTAATGCCGTTATCATATGACCTAACGCGCACCAGAGGACGTATTGAGTTCATCGCCCAAATGTCAATGGATGAACGTATTACCTTGATGAATGAAGCACCGACTAAACAACTTACCTTTGCTGACCTGCAAGCACTCCCGACTAGTAAGAATAGTGGCAATATCCCTGAGAATCCACTAAAATAATTTACAGCCAAGGGATATCTTCTGGTATTTCTCCAAACAGATTTGCTGGCAAGGCAACCTTGATTTTCGATACATAGCCAAGCTGCTCAGTAGTATCACTCTGCCATTGTTGATACTCTTCGAAACTAGTCATTTTGAGGATTGGATTATGTTCTTTATTCCATCCTAGTGTTTGCATTTCTACGCCTGGTGCTTCATGTCCGGTGCACACTAGCAAATTATCGGGCAACGCTGACATTACTCGTAATGACTCCCAGTGCGCTTGCATCCTGCCACTAGGTAAGTCGTCACGCCCCACTCCGCCATCACCGGTAAACAGGAAATCTCCAGTAAATACCTGATTTGAGGTTACTATCAACATAGAATCTTCGGTGTGACCAGGCACATGATAGAACTGGATTGTTTCATCACCCAAATTCAAAATGCTACTTTCATCAACAAATTTGGTAACGCCTAGTGATGGTGTAGAGTGCCACATAACATAATCACAATTTATCTGGTTGGCAATAGTAAAGCAACCGGTAATGTGATCGGCATGGGTATGAGTAGCAATGCACATTTCTAAATTAAGATTCATTTCTTTTATGGTGCTGAGGTAATTGGCGACATAGTCGTAAACAGGATCGATTATTGCTGCCTGGCGGCTGGTCTGGTCATAGATTAAGTAGGTCTTTGCCCAACCAGATTCATTGAGTTGAAGCATCTGCATGGTATTGACTAAGAAGATGTAGTACTTCAATTCCAATGCTACAAACGCAGTCTTAAGCATTAAACGAAATGAGTTTTTCGCGAGATTATGAGCCATCCAAAAACCGTTGTCTATTTGGAGCACGACGGTCGGGTATTACTAGTAGATTCAGATGGTAACGGACCGCAGATTCCCGTCAGAGGCAGACTTGAAAACTCATCATCTCTGCGCTTTCCAACTCCCAGTGAAGTCGCTACAAGAGACATAAAGTTTGAGCAAAAAATGAGTATGCGGATAAATTTCTCCGGCCAAGAATACATAGTAATCAAGGCCTATCCAAAAATCGATTGGCCATCGAATTGGGCTTGGAAAGATAGTATCGTATCTGACAACTGCGTTCACCCCATCGTCAGAGAGGCAATCTACCGTAGTATTCATCGGTTAGTCTCTAAAGTGGTCATTAAGAATAGCCAAAACCAGATTCTGATGGCAAAGGTCAATCGTGGACACTTCTCGGGTTTTTGGACTTTACCGGGAGGCTACATGGACCATGATGAACACCCAACTACTGGATGCGTCAGAGAAAGCCTTGAGGAACTCGGAATTGAAATAACACTGACTGATGATGCACCGATAGTAACTCAAAAGATTTTCAATGATGAAGGTGTATCGTTCGTGTCATTTACCTATCAATCAACATGGGATGGTAACATAGAAGATATGAAATTACTAACTGAGGAGATTTCCGAGGCAGCGTGGTTCTCTAAGGAAGATGCTCTGTCAAACGCGGTCTCTTACTTCGATTCAGAAGCTATAAAGCATCACGGTTAGACTCCCAAAAGAGTTCTTGCGGTAGCAAAGCTATCCTCTAAGCCTTCAGGGTTAGAACCGCCGCCTTGAGCAAATGTAGGTCTTCCACCACCACCTCCGTTGATATGAGTGATAATGGTCTGGAGAATTTTGACAGAATCATACCGTTCACTTGCGATTGTGTTCTCGGTAGTTGCAACCATTAACTTGCCACCACCGTCTTTGGAACCTAGAATTGCTAAGGTAGGGTTATCATAATCTAATGTGAGTTCCTTGAGCATCTTGGACATGTTTTTCAAACCGCCATCAGCTTCCATAATCACTATTCTAACCCCGTCCTTAGCAAAGCTAGTATCTTCGCTGCCACTGGTTCGCAAACGAACAATTTCTGCCTCTAACTGTTCAATACGCTTTCTTTGCTCTTTCCATTCGTTAAAAAATCGTTCAGCGGTCTTCGGCACATCGTGTATATTTACCCCAAAGACATCACCTGTTTCCCGTAGTAAATCGTCCTGATCTCGTGCATAGTCGAGTGCTGCCTGACCAGCAACAATGTGTAGACGTTCCACGCCATCTTGCACTGCAGTCGAGCGAACTATCCTGATTGAACCAATCTGACCTAACTCATCGTGATGTGTTCCACCGCAGGCCTGAATATCATGGTCGGATATTCTTAGCACGCGAATAGTGTCGCCTTTTGGTGCCCCTCCTTGATAGAGATCAAATCCGTACTTTCGATCAGCATCTTTACGATTTAGAATGGTCTTTTCTGTTTTATGAACCTGAACAATCACGTCATTAGACATTTTTTCAATAGCGTCGAGATCTTGTCTTGATAGTCGATTGTAGTGAGTTATATCCAAACGAGCAGATTCTTCTGCTTTATTCGCACCGGCTTGGTAAATATGCGGGCCCAGTATTTTACGTGCCGCACCACCGACGATGTGAACTGATGTGTGGTGGTCCATCAATTGTTTGCGCCTATTCCAATTAAGCGAACCATGAACTAAATCGCCATTATTCAGTTCAGTATCAACTATGTGGACAATGTGTTGACCTACTTTGCGCGTATCTAGCACCCGGCAATGTAATGAATCAGTGGACAGTGTGCCATAATCACCTTCCTGACCGCCACCCTCTGGATAGAAACATGTCCGATCTAGAACCACACCATGCGTAGCACCCTCAGGCAGATTGTCAGAATTAACTGCGGTGCAAAACAATACGCTTGCGTCAAATTCAAACTGATAAACATCATCATAGTAGAGTGTGTTTGTCGGTGGAAGGTCCGGTAGGTTACTAATCAATTCAGTCTGTTTGACTGCTTTAGCTGCGTCTCTCGCCATTCTGGCGTGTCGCTCGGCTAATTCTGCGGTAAAACCAGTCCGCAGAGACATTGCATTCCAACCTGACTGATGTGCTAATGAGATGGCCATCTCCGGTGCAATACCGTGCGAGTCGTTTAAAGAGAACAGTAGTTCATCATCAATTGCACTTGCGGTCTTATCGACATCAGCTAACATCGTCTTGATTACTTGCTCACCCTTACGAAGCATCTCGACATATTTTTGTTCTTCTAGCTGGAGAATTGTTGCAATACCATCATGAGTTTGTTTCATAGTTTTATTACCCAAATTAACCTCTATGTGATGTAAGGCTAAATCTGCCAGTGACACATCAATACCGAGTTCATCACGCATTCTTAGAGTCCTTCTAGCTAACATTCTTGCCAAGTAACCTGCTTTGGCATTGGATGGCACTAAACCATCACCTAACATATTACAGAGGGCGTGTAAATGGTCTGGAATGGCGTATATTCTCGACAATGGGTCGGTAATAGCGCTGAATTGTTCCACATCAATGGCTATCCCTCGTTCGCTTAATTTGGCAATGAACATATTTCTAAGTTCATCTCCGTCAACACCAACCTCGATATTCATGATACCGTTTAATCGGCTCATCTCGCCAAGTATCTTGTCTAAATTTAGGTCTGGCCATTGTTGAGTTATGTTACCGAATCTGGCTAGTTCCTTCAGCCAGGCTACAGTTTCAGGATAAATCGCCTCATAGATTGTTGGCGTACCAGCAGCCGCCCAACAGAATCGCTCAAGTCCGTAACCTGTGTCAATTATTTGGAGCGGCATTTCCTTGTAACGGTCACCCTTAATTTCTACATCACCGTCTTCTGCTTCTTCAAGATTCATGAAAACTAAAGTGGCTAATTCTAGACCGCCGACAATAACCTCGACTGCTGGACCTGCATTACCACCACCACTCCAAGGATTCTCGACATAGGTTATTTCTGTGGCGTCAATACCAAAGGTTACTGTCAACATTTCGTGGCAGTATCTAACACATTCCTCCATCCAGTAATACATTTTACCCTCATCTGGTCGGTTGAATACGTGATGTGCCATCATCTCGAAGGTTGTTAAATGACGCCCGCTACGTCCTACTGCATCAACATCAGTTAGTCTGATACACGGTTGTGAAATCGTCAGAGGATTTGCTGGTGGATCGACCAATCCTGATGTCACATGAGGTTGAAAATCAGCAATCGAGGCGATCGTTAAGTGAATATCGTCACGCCACCTAGCCAGTATTGGATAGGGCTCTATACGTGCATGCTCGCACTGTTCAAAAAATCCAAGAAAGGCTTCTCGCATTGCATCCTTGAGTTCCTTACCACGCATCGAAAATCCGCTTATTAGCGGGTTACCGATGAATGTATACTCATCCTCACTAGTATCCCCACAAGTGTCTCGTTCACTATCAACCGTCCAAAACCATAGATTGGTGACACGGCACTGCTTCCTCTCATAGCCGTTATCATGGAAGACTGCTAAATCAATTGGAGCCATAGCCATTAACCTCACCTACTGGATATATCTTCCAATGTAAACCAAGACTTGAACCCTGCGACTATATCATAAAATTACTGGTAATCCTCAAAGGTAGACAACTATGCCGGGTGATATGGGCGATGAGTGGCGCAGGCATCTTCAATCTGAAGAAGATGGCACCATAAGAATCAAAGCCCACGGTAACATGAAAGTAGATGCCAGAATTGTCACCGATGAAAATCATTTCAACAATCACAGCGATGACCGTGGCCCCGAACAGTTGGTCAATGCAGCAGAAATACCAGGTATAGTTGGGGAAGCATGGGCTATGGCAGACTGGCATTTTGGCTATGGTCTACCGATTGGTGGAGTAATCGCGACTGATATCAATCACGGCGAAAATGGCGGTGCAATATCACCGGGAGCCGTGGGTTTCGACATAAACTGTGGCGTTAGAGTTCTTGCTCTTGAAGCAACTATTGATGACATTCCAAACATCAAAAAATTGGGCGGGCGACTTGCTGGGCGAATTCCTGCGGGTGCATCTGGTAAGGGTGGCTTAGCAATTGACATGCCTAAAATCCGTGCGCTGACTGAGGGCGGGGCACAGGCCGCGGCTGAAATGGGAATTGGCTACGATGAAGATTTACCTTCACTAGAATCAAATGGTTTGTTGGAGGTTGAAGATGCGAATCTCTCTAACCGTGCACTTGAGCGTGGACTGCGTGCACTTGGAACCTTAGGTAGCGGGAATCATTTCCTTGAATTACAATCTGTTGAGAAACTTGTCGACGAGGAAACTGCGAAATACTGGGGGTTGTATGAAGGGCAATTATTGGCAATGATCCACTCGGGTTCTCGAGGGCTAGGTCACCAAGTATGCAGTGAACATTCCAGAAAATTGGAACAAAAATACAAGCGAACAACCAATGGTTGGTATGCAGAAGAGTATGATTTTACCTTGACCGACAGACAATTAGCTTGTGCTCCAATACACTCTAGAGAAGGCCAGTCCTACTTACAGGAAATGAATGCTGCTGCAAACTTTGCCTTTGCCAATCGAAGCGCTTTAGCTCACCGATTACGCGAAGTGTTACGCCTCGAGATGGGAGTTGACGGTGAAGCGCGAACCCTATACGACGTTGCCCACAATATAGCCAAAATCGAGACACATGTTATCCATGGTAAAAACTGTCAGTGTGCAATTCACCGAAAAGGGGCAACCAGAGCCTTTGCAGGCGATAGTGGGCAGGTGCAAAATAATTTCCAAGGGACAGGCCAACCAGTTCTAGTTCCAGGTGATATGGGCACCGGATCATGGATTATGGCTGGACCAAAAACTGGCCAAAATCAAGCATTTGGCTCGTCATGTCACGGCGCCGGTCGTGCGTTATCAAGAACCAAGGCTAAGCAAATTATTGACGGAAAAGCACTCAAACAACGCTTGGAAAGTTCAGGCATCAGAATTCACGCTTCAACCCCAAATGTGTTATCCGAAGAGGCGCCAGAGGCATACAAAGATGTTGATGAGGTGATTGAGCTAACCGAAAGAGCAGGTTTAGCAAGGCCAGTTGCCAGGATGAAGCCAAATATTGTCATCAAAGGTTAATCACATACAGAATTTGGTATGTGACTGACCTGGAATCGTTGGAGCCGCACCGGTATGGACACCGTCTGGCTCCTCACAAATTACACTCAACAAAGTATTGACCAAATCCTTCAGTTCATCGACCTGAATTTGTAAATCCTTCATTCGTCGTTTTAATTCTGCTTTGCTTTCTAGACTTTCTCCCATCTTATCCCATCTAAGGAAGTTGCCTTCCTTGCTATGTTTTCAGTAAAATCGATTATTAATCTTTGAGGATAATTTTCTTCTTAAACTGCCATTTGTTCAGTCGATATATTTGACGAAGCGTTATAATCATCATGCAAGTCGACTGAACCACGCCACTGTGGCTTAGGGGTATAGCACCTCATTGGTAATGAGGAGGTCGCGAGTTCAAATCTCGCCAGTGGCTCTTAAATAACCAAAATATATTACATGCCGAATATATTCAATAGTCAACAACACACATTGGCGCCGAGAGAGGGATTTGAACCCCCGAGGGAAGATCCCACGCGATTTCCAGTCGCGCGCACTACCAGGCTATGCGATCTCGGCCTAACCCTGCGGTGGCTATTCTCCGTTTAACATTCACGCCCATCCTTTTCGACTTGAATTAGCGAAAATACTCAAAGGTGATTCGACTAGCGTGGGCCATGACCGACCCATCAGGTGAGTCAACAGAGACCGCTGATGGAATACCGTTCCGACTTCGTGATATGGAATTAAACGTCAAATTTGGCGACGTGCATCCGATTTTCAATCGCATCGACGACCTTAGAAAACAATGGAAATTTATGATTTCATTAGCACTCAAGGAATGGAGTAGGACTAATTACCTAATGTTAGGTTTTGGAATCTGTGCATTCGTTTTAGGTGCTGTTTCAACCGATATCGTGTCTGGTGGTGATTCATTTTCCACTGGTATGGACGGTTTACTAGGTGTTGGCTCATTTTCTTTCTTCCAACTGCTACTTTCCGCAGTAGCATGGGTTGTCTTCCTATACTTTGTTTGGGTGGAATTTCCTGTTATGCGTGTGCATTCAATCACCATGATGCTTATTTGGAACGGTATGGTGTTTGCCAATGTCTTTTTTCACGAAAATAACCCCTCATGGCCCACCGGTATTGCCCTTTCAGATATGATGTATGGGACACTGATTATGCTTGTTGTGATATTCTTCACCTATTTCTTTTGGAAAGCGGTCAGTGATACCAGGGATTTGCATGTTCAGGTCCACCATGTTCATGAGGATGTTAGAATAATGGAACGCGATATGCATGAGCATGCCCTCGGTGGTTGGGGCTCAATGCTGTTGGTTTGGTTTGGTACCACATTTCTATCAGCCTGGTCAGGCGTGAATTTCGTAGCATCGAGAAATAATGAAGCCTATCTAACGCTGATAATCCACGTATTGAGTGGAATCATTGTGGTACCTTTGATACTAATGATTATCTGGTATCCTCAAAGAATGCTCGGCACGACCACAAAAATTTCTACCTCTGCTGCGTTAACTGCGGAAATTGAGATGAGTCAAGGTCAATTAAGCATAACAACCGATGCTAAATGCCCAGAATGTAATGCTCCAGTCACGCTTAGCATGGGACTGAATGGACAAGTCTCTGTGCCCTGTCCCGAAGCGGGTTGTGAAGCTGAAAGCGGCATCATTGGTTCGAAATGCGCAGGCTGCAATAAGGAATTTCCGTCCAGATTTAATTGCCAATCTTGTAGCACAAATATTCCATATGTTGATACTATTCCGGATTCGGAGGCTTGGTGATGTTCAATCACCTCCGAGAGGACTTTCCCACTTTGCGTGGGGAAAATTCTCCGTCATATTTGGATAATGCGTGTGTCACCTTGAAGCCAGATAGCGTGATTGATTCAATTACGGATTACTACCGAATGTATCCTGGGTGTGGTGGCAGATCGGTTCATAGATACGGGACTCAAGTCTCAAAACTGGTTTCTGAGGCCAGACAATCAATCGCCAAATTTATCAATGCCAAATCGGTTAATGAAGTAGTTTTTACTAGGAACGCAACACACTCACTTAATCAAATAGCCAAGGGCCTTTCTTGGGAGAAAGGTGATGTTATAATAACTGGTGATCGTGAACATAACTCAAATCTTGTGCCGTGGCTGCAACTTGCAGAAGAACAGGGTATTGAACATCGAATAGTAAAATCAAATCCTGATAATACTTTCAATTTAGATAACTTTGAACAGTTGTGCGACGAGGTAGGGGACCGATTAAAATTAGTCTCACTGTCTCATATTGGAAACCTTGACGGAATATCAGTACCGGTAAAGAAAATTGCCAAAATCACCCACCAGTATGATGCTCTGATGGCGGTTGATGGGGCACAGTCAACGCCTCATACACGCGTTGATGTTCAAGATTTGGACATCGATTTTATCGCCTTCTCGATTCACAAAATGTGTGGTCCATCTGGTATGGGAGGGTTATGGGGCCGCTAT
>Ga0160422_10002987_pt1 | contig 10493 bp, 7 predicted proteins | sample Fk160mmetaG_FD_108192 | JGI IMG/M metagenome (GOLD analysis project Ga0160422, IMG submission 108192) | Marine microbial communities from the Central Pacific Ocean - Fk160115 60m metaG | ecosystem: Environmental > Aquatic > Marine > Oceanic > Photic zone | place: The Central Pacific Ocean... | reverse complement strand
CCGCAACACTACCAACAGAGGTCTGGCCCTGCTGTATACCGGTATCAGTCCGCACCTTTTTGCCAATTCCGAACGCTTTCTGGAAAAGCTGGTTAAGCCTTCGCGAGGTGCTCCCCTTCTCCAAGGCGGCCTGATACGCCTTTTTGACCTGCCCAAAGATCTCCGTCTCACCGAGGACCATTGAATCGATCCCTGACACGACTCGGCAGAGATGCCGAGCTGCCTCAACCTGCTGCTTTTCATAAAGATGCTCCACATGCAGCCGGTGGCCCGCCTGAGCCTGCAGGAATGCGCGGAGTTGATCGCTCGCGAGACCGCAATCTGCCACCGCGGCATAATACTCAGTTCGATTACAAGTCGAAAGAACAACGCTTTCCTCGATGCCATCCACTTCACATAAGCGTCCCGCTTCCTCCCCCAGCCTGCTTTCGGAAACCGCGAAAAGCTCCCGTACATCCACGGGAGCAGTCTGGTGATTGAGACCGAGACAGAGAATGCCCATTAGTCTAGACGAACGCAAAAACGAGGAGAGATAAAATAAACACTACGATCATGCTGCTCGACAGCCGCCGGGGAGTGATCCCGCGCCAGAAATACATGAGGACCACCACAAGATAGGCCAACCACGTTGCGATAGCGGCAACAAGGTGAGAGCCAACCGCGCTGTCTCGTTCCATCAGAAAGGCCGAGATGATCCCGATGGTGAGTATTCCTGCTCCAATTGAAGTAAGCCGAATGATTGAATCCAGGAGCGACCGGGCGGGAGGCAGCTTCCGGAAGAGCGATGAACTCAGTTGTTGCTCCTTGAGCTTCTTGTTCAGCACTAGGAACATGATAGCGGCGATCGCCGCCAGTGCGAATGCTCCGTAGGACAGGACAGAAAACGCTGCGTGAGCCTCACCCCACGGATCAACTTCGTTCACCGCTACCGGATTACTCTCCATGACCCCCGGCAAAAGCGCTACCAACTGAAAAATTGCCACAACCGGAGCTGTAAAGAGGCCAAGGAGGGAGAGTCGATACGCAGGACCTACTACCAGGTAGAACAGGACGAGAGCCCAAGCAAGAAAGGCGAGAATCTCTCCGTAATCGGCCAAGGGACATTTTCCCCGCATTTCACCCCGAATACCCAGAACACCCACCTGGCAGCCAAATGCGAGAATCATGCAGGATAAGGACCCAATGCTCCGCCCTCCCGGTCGAAACGCACTTGCCCCCCAGACCCCGCCGAGCACGACGAGCACAGTTGCCACGACCAAAAGCCATTGTGCCATGACCTTTGCATGCTCCCCGTTAACCCCGGATGCAAGGGAAAGTTCAGGTTTTACGGACTATTAGTGCGACTTCCAAGGCAACCAGGTTCTTGGCAGAGGCTTCATTGGCCGATCAGCTCGCAGTAGTTAAAAGTCAGATGGTTAGACTCTGATTCACCCGGTCACGATCGACTCAAATGAGCTGTGCAGGGTATTCCGGGCGTCGATTAATTGTTCTGTCCCAACCGTCGTAGAGCGGTTAGGCAGTCTCATGTCTGAGTTTGATCACCTCCGCACAGCCATCCGCGACGTCCCCGACTTCCCCAAGTCTGGCATCGTCTTCAAGGACATCACGCCAATCCTCGGAGACAGTGCGCTCTTTCAGGACAGCATCGGATTGCTGGCTGAAACCGCAGGAGGCACCCCGGTCGACAAGGTCGTTGGGATCGATGCACGGGGATTCATTTTTGCGGCAGCTGTAGCAGACCGCCTCAATGCCGGCTTCGTGCCCATTCGAAAAAAGGGGAAGCTTCCCTCCAAAACCCGGGAAGCCGCATTCGAACTCGAATACGGGAACGCCATCGTAGAAATCCATGAGGATGCGATCAATAAAGGAGAACGCATTCTCTTGATCGACGACCTCCTTGCGACCGGAGGAACGGCAGCGGCAGCTCTCCAACTGCTTGACGGCATGGGAGCAAAGGTGATAAGCGTTTCGTTCCTCATCGAGCTCACGTTCCTCAAAGGTCGCGGAAAACTTGGAGAAAGAACAATCTCCTCGCTTATTCAATACTAGGGATGGAAGGCGCTCTGAAGAGCCTGCCAATCACTCCTCAACCTTCGTATTCCACCTGAATCTACTGCAGATCAAACCCGGCACAGAATTCGGACCCGTCCCTGCGAACCACCCCGTGCTTTTAAGATTTTCCCGGTAGCGCCCAGTGAGAGGCCACGCTACGCTGCGGCATGCACCGGTCTTTGTTTATTTTAGCATGGCTGTCCTCAGCCGCTCTCACGGCCCTCGGACAAGGACTTGATCCTCATCTTGAAGACCAACGCAGAACCCAGCCTGAATCGGAGCAAAAACCCGCTGGCCCAGCCCTTGGGAATGAATCGGTGGAGCAAATCGCCAAGCTCTCCCGACGCTCCGCAGTAGTGATCCGCCACGGAGGACGGTCCGGCGGCGAAGGAGGCACTGGGAGTGGCTTTGTTATTTCAGAGAGCGGCCTTATTGCAACCTGCGCGCACGTCATTGGAGAATCGAGGCCTCTCACTGTTCATTTCGACGACGGATCAGAACACAAGGTTACCAGCGTCCATGCTTGGGACGCAAAACTAGATCTCGCGATTCTGAAGATCGACCTTGGTGACAAATCAGTCAAACCCCTCCAGCTGGCCCCGGCCGAAAGCATCTCCCAAGGTGCCGAGATTGTTGCGATGGGCGCACCGCACGGCCTTGAATTCAGCGTTGTCAAAGGCGTCATTTCGGCCCTTCGCGACTTTGACGGACGGTCGCTGCTTCAAGTCGCAATACCTGTGGAACCGGGTAATAGCGGAGGACCTCTTCTCGATCTTGAAGGAAAGGTCCACGGCCTCCTGACCATGAAGTCAGCGGTAACCGACAACCTCGGTTTTGCCGTTCCTGTGGGAGCTCTGCACCGGCTACTGGCCAAGCCCAACACTATCCCAATGGAGAAGTGGCTCACGATAGGAAGTCTGGATCCCAACCGATGGAGAATCCTGATGGGTGCGAACTGGAAGCAGCGTGCGGGCAGGATCACCGTGAGCCGTCCGGGCAATGGTTTTGGGGGGCGCAGCCTCTGTCTCTCACAGCGTAAGGCTCCCGACCTCCCCTACGAGGTGTCCGTCGAAGCGAAACTCAGCGACGAATCCGGGGCGGCAGGACTCGTTTTCGAGTCAGACGGAGAAAACCGGCATTATGGATTTTACCCAAGCAGCGGCAACCTGCGTCTCACCCGTTTCGATGGCCCCGATGTTTTCAGCTGGAATATTCTCGAGCAACTGCAGAGCGATGCATACCGAAGCGGAGACTGGAATCGTCTCCGTGTCCGCATCGAGGAAAAAACCCTGACCTGCTTCGTAAACGGAGAAAAAGTGATACAGATTGAGGACCACTCCCTCCGGGGCGGCCATGCCGGCCTCGCTAAGTTCCGTCAGACGGAGGTCACTTTCCGTAACTTTCGTATAGGGCTCGACCTGTCTGAAAAGAAGATCCCGGAGGAGCTCGCATCTGCCATTGAGAGACAGGTCAGCCGGCTGAAGAAAAATCCGGGGAACGAGAACACGATTCATCGACTCAGCAGAAATCCAGACCTTGCCCGCCCACTTCTCAGAAAGGAGGTCGAGGCACTTCGGGCCCGGGCGGATCTCCTCGAGGAGAAATCACGGGAAATACACCGAAGATCAATCGCTCACCAGATTGCCATTTCGCTGAAGGACGATGGAGACCGGGGGCTTTTTCGAGCAGCTCTCCTGATTGCTCAACTGGACAACCCTGAAATACATGTCGACGACTACCATGAGGAACTCGACAGAATGGCTGCCGAAATATCGGGCAGAATCTCACCCGAGACAGGAGTTAGCGAAAAGGTGCGGACGATTGCAGAATACCTGTTTACTAGTAACGGCTTTCACGGAAGCCGCAGTGACTACTATAACCGATCAAACAGCTATCTTAATGAGGTAATTGATGACCGTGAGGGCATCCCCATCACCCTTTCCATTCTCTTCATGGAACTCGCTCGGCTCGTCGGGGTGAAGATGCACGGCCTACCTCTTCCGGGCCACTTCGCGAGCTGTTATGAAGCTGACGGAACCCGTATCATTATTGATTCGTTCGATGGTGGAAAAGTCATGAGCGAGGAAGCTGCGGACGCGATTCTTTCGGATGCGGGAATGGCGATCGAGTCCTCCGAGGTGAATCCCGCGACTCCCCGGGAGATCGTGATTCGCATGCTCAGAAATCTTCAGGGCATCGCTATCGATGAGAAGGCATTCTCTGATGCACGGGACTACGTTGACATTATTGTCCGTCTCGATCCTGACTCTTCCCAGGACCGGCTCAATCGCGCCCTGCTCAGCCTGCAGATTGACCAGCCCGAGAGGGCCAAGCACGACTTGCAGTGGATTCTGGATACCGAGCCCGAGGGAGTTCATCTTGGCCGTATTCGAGAACTCTTGGCACGCTTGGAATGACGTAGATCTTGGAGCCCTGATTGCCCTCCATCCCAACAACTCTCCTCATACCGGAACTTTCCATTTAACGCTCCTTGCGGCACAGTAATCCTGTGAGGCCCGATGAGCTTTCCGAAACCGTTCCCGAGCACCTAGGCCCGGATCACCTTGCGCAACTCCCCTCGGGCAAACGGCTTGGCATTTACAAGCATTACCTGAAGGATGAATACGCTCGTATTCGCAGTGTTCATGAGCAAGGAGGAGGAGGATGTGAGGTGGCTGCGTTACGATCAGAGGTAATTGACACCCTCCTTCGCTCCCTCTTCCTCACTGCAACTGCTCAGGATTCCGATTCCTCCTCCCTCAGCCTGATGGCCAACGGAGGATACGGTCGGGGCCTCCTCAATCCGGCTTCCGACATCGACCTCCTTTTCCTCCTCCCAAAGGCCTCTCACCGGATCGACCAACATCAGAGAAGCATTGTTGAGAGCATTCTCTACCCCTTGTTTGATCTCGGCTTCAAGGTTGGTCATGCCTCTCGTTCCATAAGCGAGTGCATTACGGAAGCCAGGAAGGATCCGATTACCAGAACCACGCTCTTCGACCATCGCAGACTCTGTGGCAACCCCGGTCTTTCCAGCGATTTCAGTCACCAGTTCAGGCAGGACTGTATCATCAAGGACCGCGTCCGTTTTTTCGAGGAACGGCAAAGCGACATCGAGTCCCGTTATAACAAGTTTTCCTCCACGGTTTTTCTGCAGGAGCCCAACTTAAAGGAAAGTCCCGGATGCATGCGGGATTTTCATAACCTGCTCTGGATCTCGGACGCCCTCTTCAATACCCGGGATCTTGATGAACTCCAGCTTCGCGGCACCTTAAGCATGAACGCCTGTAACGAACTCAAGGAGGGTTTTGATTTCCTTCATCGATTGCGTAATTGCCTTCATTACCAAACTGGTAAAGGAACCGACATTCTGACCCTCCGTCTTCAGGGAATCATTACGGAGAAGTTCCACTACCGTCATAAGACCAAACTCCGAAGAATCGAAGCCCTGATGAGGGAGTACTATCTGCACGCACGGGACATTTACCAGCACACGGCGAGCGTCTTCGAAATCGCAGAGATTGAGACTCCCGTCCTCCGGCCTTTCAAGCTCCCTTTCCGGATTCCCTTCGTGGGCAGGTCAGCGAGCAGGACTTTTGACGGATTTGTCGTCGAGGAAGGCCGCCTCTCTGCAGCATCCGAAGATATTTTCAGCGAGGACCCCAACCGTCTCATGCGACTATTTCTGCACTGCCAGAAACACCATCTCCGTCCCTCGCCTCCGCTACGGAAACTGATTAAAGCCAACTGGCACAGGATCGACAAGAGCTTCAATTACAGCACGGAAAACCGGAGAACCTTCCGGACAATCCTGGAGAAGAAGGGCCAAGTAGCGCGCACCCTTCGCATCATGCACCGGTGCGGGATTCTCGGGCGCTACCTCCCCGAGTTCGGCGCACTTGAGTGTCTCGTTCAGCACGAATTTTTCCATCGCTACACCGCAGATGAGCATACGCTCAGGTGCATGGATCAACTTGATGCTCTGCTTGAATCGGACAATTCATCGGTGGGCCGATATCGCCAGATTCTGATTGATGTTGAGGACCCTTACGCACTCTATCTTGCCGTCCTTCTTCACGATAGCGGCAGAGCAGAAAATGTTCGCGAACATATCGACGGCTCACAAATTCTCGCGAACAAGGTTTGCAAACGACTTCATATCAGCCACGGGCGTCGCCAGCTGATCATGTTTCTTGTCGACCACCATTTGACCCTCTGGCGCTTTGCCACGAAGCGAAATATCGACGACCCTGAAGTCGTAGCAGAATTTGCTGGTCTCGTGAAAAACCGGAGGTTCCTGGACGCCCTGCTTCTCTTCACCTACGCGGATTCAAAGGGCACGAGTGAAGACGCATGGGGCTCCTGGAAGGAATCACTGATTACTCACCTTTACAGATCCGCACGTATCGTCCTTGAGCGAGGATACGGAACCTACGATACCGAGTTCCGCGAGAAGCTGAAGAAGCTGAAGAGCAAGATCAGCGACGAGCTGCACGAACGCTACGCGAGCATTGTCGAGCAACACTTCGAACAGATGCCCAAGCGCTATTTCCGGTATCGTGATGCACTGAGCGTCGGCACTCACATTCGTGCAATCTGGCAATATCACGACCGGAGAAAAAGGCGGCCAGACACTCCTTTCGAGGCTGCAGTCCAGTGGATCGAGTATTCCGATCAGGGCTATACTGAGTTGACCGTCGCTACTCAGGATCGAAATCTCCTCCTTGAAAAAATCTGCTGTGCCCTTGCAGCCCACGAGATCAACATTCTGTCTGCGGACATCTACACCCGACGGGATGGCGTTGCCCTGGATGTGTTCCGGGTTAACACCAGCGATCTAGAGGCCGTTCAGAACGCCTACCAGCAGGTCAGTGTTGTGGTGACCCTTTACGAACTGAATCAGGAGGAGCGGTATGACCCGGATATCTATCTCCGGGTAAAGAACAACTTTCTCCGCGACTCAAATGATGACGCTATACCATTCCCAGTCCGCGCCTATGTGAATAATGAGAGCGACTCCCGGTTTACCGTCATTGAAATTCAGGCCATCGATCGAATAGCTCTTCTCCACGATCTCTTGCACACGATTAACCAGCACGGCCTCGATACGATTCATGCACGAATCGCGACAGAAAAGGGCGCGGCACTAGACACCTTCTATGTTCAAACCAGCGACAACGGGGACAAACTAAGCGAGCCTGAAAGGATCACCGCTCTCAAGAAATCTCTTGAGGAAGTCATTCTGCCACCAGTAAAAATTTGAGGCTACCGCGAATTCCCCGGCACAGGCACTACCAGTCTCTCGCGCTCTGAGTTCATTACTGCTCCGGCCTCGACCCACTGGTTGTAGAGCTTCCAACCCTCGGCCATCAGGGCTTCACTTCGACGAAATCGGTCCTGACTCCCAAGGACGATACATATCAATCGGCGAGGCGTTAGTCTGGTCGCTCCATCTGGCAGCATCTCGACCAGCGGCTGTAGCTCGGAACTTGTCGCAAGACACTGCCCTGCAGCCGTCGTCATACCAGTCTTGATACCATTAACCTGCATTTGACCCAGAAGCCTGTTGGTGTTCTGAACTCGAAAGGCCCTTGTAATTTCCCCATGTCTGAAAGACAACGCACGACTCTTCTGCTTAACAAAAAAAGCAAAGCCCGGATTCCGCATGGCATAGATACACAGCCGGGCCATATCTGCCGCCGTCGAGTGGCCCTTACTCCTCTTCACGTACAGTCCATGGGGATTTGAGAACCTCGTCCTCCTCATTCCGAGTTCCTTGGCGAGCGTATTCATTTCTGCGACGAAGACCTTCACAGGATCTCCCCTGCCCCCTCTCACCTGTTGCACAGAAAAACCTACATGATGCGCGATAGTCTGCGCCGCTGAATTATCAGAACCCATGAGCGCTGAATAAAGCGCATTCCTCAGTGATATCCGGTCACCCGGGAACAACCCCATTGGATTGGATCCCCCGAGACTGGCGACCGACGGTGGCACCACCATTTCTACACCAAGCTCAGTTCCGGTCACCCTCGCCCAATCGAGTGCAACAATGGCCGCGGCCACCTTGGTCAGGCTTGCTACCGGGCGCTTTTCGTTGAAGCCATCCGCGAGGAGTATTCTCCCTGAGTTCGCTTCAACGACGAAATAGGATTCTCTGGCTGGCACCGACAGAATACCCAGAGAAAGCAAAATGACTGCGACGAGGCCAGTCCGGAAAAAATTTGGCACGAGGAAAAACATTCGAAATCCACAGAAAACATAGACCCGCGCACGTTGAGACGACAACTCCGAATTCCCCTTGTCTCGTGGATCAAGGCATTTACCTTGCCGGAAGACTGGCTCGCAGATAAGGTCCTCCAACGGAAAAACCTTCGATGCGCACGCTTGCCCCTCGATACCCGAATGGCAGTCAGAACGGCTTAGCCTTGGCACCAGATGGGATCTCCGTCTCGACCACTCAGCTTTTCAAGTGGCCACCAACCTCTCAGGCCAAAAGGCCTAACCATGCGGGAATGCAACAGCCAGCAACACGCCGAGCAAGCGGATTCCCGACTCTTTCGATTCTCAACAAGCAGCAATCGACTCTCCGAATGACAACAGAGTCCCCAGAATTGCAGATCGAGTTTGAGTACCTCGAGAGTCCGCGACATACCATCGAGGCGCCTGTCGTGTTCCCGCGCGAACCCGAAACAAAAAAAGAACCATGTCCGATTCGTCCAACAATGCGCGGCGATCAGAATCCGGAGGAGGATCCGGAAATCGCAACCGCAACCGCAATCGTAACCGCAACCGCAATCGCAACCGCAACCGCAGCCGCAACCGTAGCGGAGGTGGAGGTGGAGGTGCAAGCACGAGCCCGCAATCCGGAAGTCGTCGCTCTGGCGGCCGCCGGAGCCGCAAGGGGCCAAAGCCCGTCCCCCTGACCTGGTGGCAAAAGATCCTCAAAGCCCTGGGGCTGCACAAGGAGACTGTCCGACCACCTCGAAAACGAGGCGGTAAATCTACCACGGAGAAGGAAAGGAAAGAACCCCGCAAGGCCCCCAAATCCGGAACACGTATCGCCAAGACCTCGAACTCTACCCGGACAGGCAGTCCCCCATCTCCAAAACCTGTCGAATCCAGCAGACTCTATCTTGGGAATCTGTCCTACGACGCAGCTGAGTATGAATTAGAAGAACTCTTCAAAGGCGTCGGTTCAGTGCGGAGTATTGAAATAGTTTACAATCGAAATACTCACAAATCCAAGGGCTACGGGTTTATCGAAATGGCAACGATTGACGAGGCGAAGAGGGCCGTCGAGGTTCTCCATGATCAGCCTTTCATGGGTCGCAAAATGATTGTGAGCGGGGCCAAATCGAAAGGCGAAGCCGATTCAGACCTCGACTAGGCGTTCAACAGGGTAACTTCATCACGTAGGCCCGTGGTTCAAGAACGAATTGACTTAAGATCTACACCTTCGGCGGGCAAAGGGACCGAACAATACCCCGAAAAATCTCCTCAGCCTCTTTACCTTTGTGGTCCTACCGCCTCTGGGAAGTCTTCCCACGCCCTCAGTCTTGCCCACGCGCTTAACGGAGAAATCGTGAATGGAGATGCTCTCCAACTCTATCGAGGCATCGAGACCATCACAGCCTCTCCCAGCAAGAAAGACCGCGACCTGATTCCCCACCACCTTTACGGGATAGCGGATCCATGCGACACCCTTAACGCTGGGCAATACCGAGAGATGGCACTCCCGGTCCTCGAGGACATTCGTCGACGGGGAAAACTGGCGATCGTCGTGGGGGGCTCCGGTCTGTATCTCAAGTTCCTGACTCACGGCCCGGACGACCTCCCCCCAACAGCTGCCACGCTGCGTGCTGAACTGGAAACTCTCTCGCTCCACGAGCTCAACTCCCGTCTGCGCAAGGTGGACCCTGACGCTGCTGCCAGTATTGACAGCGACAATGCCCGTTACGTTCAGCGTGCGCTGGAAATCAGCCTTACCAGCGGTCAACCGGCCTCACAGCTAAGGTCCTCATTTCGAGTCCCGAACGGATCACTTCGCGGCCTATTGCTCTCGTGGGACCCCTCAGAACTCGACCTCCGAATTCGCAAAAGAACTTCCGAAATGTTGGAAGGTAATGCCGAGAGGGAACTCGCATCGCTCTCATCCCTCGGATCTGCCATCTCCCGCGCCATAGGAGTTCCGCAAATCAGGCGACTTATTGATGGGGCCATTGACCGAGATGCCTGCTTGGAGGAAATCGTGCTCGCCACACGACAATACGCAAAGCGCCAGCGCACCTGGTTCCGCCGGGAACAATGGCTTACCTCCATTCCTGGATCCTGCCAATCTGCTGAGATCATCGCTACAGCTCAAAGAATCCTGTCGGACGGAAGGGCTGAGACTTCTCCCATAAGTTGAGTTCTGGTTGATTCCAGACGACGCAAGTTTT
>Ga0160422_10002984_pt1 | contig 10496 bp, 9 predicted proteins | sample Fk160mmetaG_FD_108192 | JGI IMG/M metagenome (GOLD analysis project Ga0160422, IMG submission 108192) | Marine microbial communities from the Central Pacific Ocean - Fk160115 60m metaG | ecosystem: Environmental > Aquatic > Marine > Oceanic > Photic zone | place: The Central Pacific Ocean... | reverse complement strand
TTTATAATTATTTTAAGTTCCTAAATTTATAAAAAATATTTTTACACTTCTTCAATAGTTGTTTAGAATATTTTATTTGTTTATTAGTCTAATATTGATTACATTTGCCGACCTCTTATAGGAGAGGTTTAATTTTAAAAAGTAATTAATAATGATGCATTACGAGACTGTTTTTATTGTCAATCCTGTTTTATCTGAGGAGCAGGCTAGTCAGACAGCAAAAAAATATGAGGATTTTTTAAAATCTAAAAAAGCTGATATAATTTCTAAAGAATCTTGGGGGTTAAAAAAATTAGCATATTCCATTGAAAAAAAGAAATCAGGTTTCTATTTTTTGTTTGAATATAAATCTTCAGATGGAAATTTAATCTCTGACTTCGAATTAGATTTTAAAAGAGATGAGAGGGTAATGAGATGGATGACTGTAAAATTAGATAAACATGCAATTTCTTATGCTGAAAAAAGAAGAGAAAGATTGCAAAAAAAAGATGATAAAAAAAAATAAATATTAGTTAGGATATATGGAAACTAAACTTGAAAAAACTGAAAACACATCTGAGTTAAGATACTTAACTCCGGTAGAGATGGATGTTAAAAGTGGAAAAAAATACTGTAGGTTTAAAAAAATGAAAATAAAGTACATTGATTACAAGGACCCAGATTTTTTATTACGCTTTTTAAATGAACAAGGAAAGATTTTACCTAGAAGAATTACTGGAAACTCATTAAAGTTTCAAAGAAAGGTGGCTCTTGCAATCAAGAGAGCTCGACATTTAGGTTTATTACCTTATGTTTCTGATTTATTAAAATAAAAAAAAGTATGGAGGTTATTTTATTAAAAGATGTTTTACATTGTGGTTTTAAGGACGATATTGTAAATGTAAAAAATGGTTTTGCTAGAAATTATTTGATTCCAAAAGGCTTAGCAGTTGTTGCAAACGATTCTTCGAAAAAAGTATTAGCAGAAAATATTAAACAAAGAAGTCACAAAGAAGAATCATTAATTAAAGATGCAAAAATACTAAGTGAAAAATTAAGTGAATCATCAATATCAATTAAAGCTAAGGTTTCTGAAGATGGAATTAGTTTATTTGGTTCAGTAAACAATAGTATTTTTTCTGAAAGCCTATCTAAGTTAGGTTTTGATATAGATAAAAAGTACATTAAATTATTACCATCTTCTAATATTAAAAAAATTGGTTCATATAGTGCGGAAATTAGGCTTCATAGAGATGTAAGCGCTAATATTGATTTTGAAGTAGTAAAAGAATAATTTATTAGTATCATTATTTTATATTTCCCAAATATTTATTATCGAACATATGGCAATATGGATTTAATCCGTCTATGGGTTTTATTCATATTTTAACAATTAATATTAGTATGAAAGTAGGTGGTTTGGTTTCGATGAAAGGTCTTTAATAGGGGGGGCAAATTGAGTTAATTCAATTCCATTAACAGCCTCTTTGTATTCATCGATACTTGGTGTTCTTCCTAGAATTGCTGACAACACAACTACTGGAGTTGATGCAAGTAAAGATTCACCTTTTTTTCTCTTTGAATCTGCCACAACACGACCCTGAAATAGTCTTGTTGATGTAGCCATTACAGTATCTCCTTTTTCGGCTTTTTCTTGATTACCCATACATAAATTACAACCTGGTCTTTCCAAGTAAAGTATATTATCATAGTTAGTACGAGCTGATGTTTTTGGATTATCATCATTAAACTCAAACCCAGAATATTTTTTTAAAATTTCCCAATCACCCTCTTCTTTTAATTCCTCAATAATATTATAGGTTGGAGCTGTAACTACTAAGGGCGCTTTAAATTTAACTTCACTGTTAATTTTTTCTAAATTCTTGAGCATTTTAGCAACAATTTTTATATCACCTTTGTGCACCATACAAGAGCCAACAAATCCTAGGTCAACATTTTTTTTACCATCGTAGAATGAAAGTTTTCTTATTGTGTCGTGGGTATAGCGCTTAGAAACATCATTATTATGAACATCAGGGTCTGCAATCATAGGCTCATTTATAACATCTAGATCTACGGTAAATTCTGCATAATATTTGGCATTAGAATCTGGAGACAACGGTGGATTTTTTCCAGATTCAATTTCTTTAATTCTATTGTTTGCTTTTGCAATTAACCCCTTAAGAACTTTTTTATTATTATCCATTCCTTTATCAATCATAGTCTGAATTCGATTTTTGGCAATTTCTAAAGATTTAATTAGGGTATTAGATTGAGAAATGCAGATGGACGCTTTAGCTTTCATTTCTGCGGTCCAGTCTGTAAATGTAAAGGCTTGGTCAGCAAGAAGTGTTCCAATATGTACTTCAATAATTTTACCTTGAAATACATTTTCTCCCTTAAAATGACTTAACATTTGAGACTGTGTAGCGTGCACAACGTCTCGGAAGTCCATATGTTTTTCCATTTTTCCCTTGAAAGTCACTTTAACAGATTCAGGGATTGGCATAGATGCTTCACCAGTGGCTAATGCTAATGCTACAGTTCCAGAATCAGCACCAAATGCAACCCCTTTGGACATTCTAGTATGAGAATCTCCGCCAATAATAATTGCTCTATCATCAATAGTTAAATCGTTCAGAACTTTATGAATCACGTCAGTTAGAGGGTGGTAAATATCATTGGGGTCACGCCCAGTTATAAGACCAAACCTATTCATGAACTTCATGAGTTTTGGAGTGTTTTCTTGAGCTTTTAAATCCCATACTGATGCTGTGTGACAACCTGATTGGTAACCTGCATCAATAATTGGTGAAATAGTGGTTGCAGCCATCATCTCTAATTCTTGGGAAGTCATTAAGCCTGTAGTGTCCTGTGAACCAACTATATTTACGTTCACTCTTACATAAGAACCAGAGTGTAATTTTTCTTTGGTATTTCCAACGACATTTTTATTAAATATTTTTTCAACAGCTGTAAAACCTTGTTCTTCATTGAAAATCTCTTTTGATTTTGCAAAAACAGTAGGGGTTTCAATTCCTAATGCTTTAGCGGCAAAAGTTTGTAATTTTTTACCAAATACAATAGCATATGATCCTTTGGCTCTAATAAATTCCATTTTTTGTGGAGTAAGAGAATTAGAAATGTCGATTAGTTCATTTCCATTATGATCATAAAGTTTCTTTTTTTTTGTGTTTATTGTAAGAATGGTTCCTGTATCAACTGAGTACTTTTGTTTTAATATAGGTTCTCCATTTTTGTCAGTTACTAATTTCCCTTCTTCATCAAACTCTTTCTCCCAATTATTTAAATCAATACCAATTCCCCCTGTCACACCAACGGTAGTTAAAAAAATTGGAGATATTCCATTTGTTCCAGCAACAATTGGAGCAATATTAATGAATGGCACATATTTGCTAGCTTGTTTTCCAATCCATAATGCTACATTATTAACTCCTGACATTCTTGATGAACCTACACCCATTGTACCTTTTTCAGCGAGAAGCATTATTCTTTTATCAGGGTGTTTTTTTTGAAGTTCTACTAATTCACGCTGCTTAATTTCATTAAATTCAAACATACATTTTCCATGAAGTTCTCTATCAGATCTAGAGTGAGCCTGATTTCCAGGCGACAATAAATCTGTTGAAATATCTCCAATTCCAGCAACATATGTAACAACTTGAATTTCTTCTTCAACCTCAGGAAGTTTTGTAAAAAATTCAGCTTTAGCATAACTGTTAATAATATCTTTTGCTATCTCATTTTTATTTTCATATGCTAATTTCAATCTATCAGTGTCAGCTTCGTATAGAAATACTTGGGTCTTTAAAACTTTTGCAGCTTTTTTAGCAATATTTATGTTTTTTCCTAAAGCAAGGTCAATTAAAAATTTAACAGATGGTCCACCTTTCATATGAGATAATAATTCAAATGAAAAATCAATATTAATTTCTTCAACAAATTCTTTTTTTAAAATAATATCTTTCAAAAATTTTGCTTTATAATACGCAGCATTTGTTGTTCCAGGGAGTGTATTATAAATAAAAAAATTTAATGATTTTGGTCTATTGGAATTATTTTTGTCTTTTATTATATCAATAATTTCTTTTATGAGATTTGCATCATCAATGGGTTTTGGTTTTAGCCCATCTTTTTTTCTTTTTTCTATTTCTTTGATATAATCTTTGAAAAAATTCATTTGAATTAAAATTTAACAACCAAAATTGATTTATAATACAAATTTAATAAAATACATGTTTTTTTAAGTGTATTTGTTAAATTTATACCTTCCAATAAAAATTGGCTTTTCTATGAGATTAATTTCATTAATTTTTGCAAGATTTTTCGCAAGATTTTTTGATAAAAATTTTAAATTTTTTAATCATTTAAAAAATAAAAGAGAAATAGTTGCTTGGTCTTTTTATGATTTTGCAAATCAACCATTTACAACAATAATTATAACTTTTTTATATGCTCCATTTTTTACCGATGTAATTTGTGCTTCAAATGAAATAAATGGTATAGGATTGTGGAGTTTAGCTATTTCAATAACAGCTATTTTTGTTGCTTTTATTTCTCCTATAATTGGTGCAATTTCTGATACAGGTGGTTTTCGAAAGTTCTTTTTTATATTATCAACTTGGACCTGTATAATATCTACAGGTTGCTTATTTTTTTTTAAAGAAGGAGATGTTTATTCAGCTCTTGTTTACTTTATTATTGCAAATATTGGTTTTGAGTTAGGTAGTGTTATTTGCAACTCATATCTTCCTGAAATAACAGAAAAAAAAAATTTTGGTAAAATTTCAGGATTTGCGTGGGGACTAGGTTTTCTTGGAGGGTTATTATCATTAATTTTTCTATTTTCTTTAATGATAATTTTACCAATGATTTTAATAAATTTTATTGACCTAGAATTAAAAATTGTCCGATTTTCAACCATATTTGTTGCTGTTTGGTTCTGTATTTTTAGTATACCAGCCTTTTATTTAGTAAGAGAAAAAAAATCTGAAAAATTAACAAAAAAACATATTAAAAAGTCATTTTTATCCATATTAAATACTTTTAATGATATAAAAAAATATAAAAAAATTGTAAGATTTTTAGTTGCAAGATTATTTTATAATGATGCTTTGATTACAATTTTTGCATTGGGTGGGGCTTATGCAATAGAAACTTTAGATTTTACTTTAACAGAAACTTTAATTTTAGGAATTGTTTTAAATGTATTTGCTTGTTTAGGTTCATTTTATTTTGGAAAAATTGAAGATTCTTTTGGTCCTAAATTCTGTATAGAAATTAGTATAATTACTTTGTTTTTTGCTGTTACCTTAGCTTTTTTTGCTCCGTACTTTAATAATCTATTAGTAGGAAAAAGTATATTTTGGTTTTCGGGTATTTTAATTGGTATTATGACAGGTCCAAGCCAATCATGTAGTCGATCTTTAATGGCAAGGCTTACACCTGAAGAAAAAACAAATGAATTTTTTGGATTTTATGCATTTACGGGAAAAGCTACAGCTTTTTTAGGACCTTTTCTCTTTGCTTTATTGTCTGTTTATTCTGCGCAAATGGGTTTATTAGTTGTTATTCTTTTTTTTCTTATGGGTTATATTATATTTAGACCTTTAAATGTAGATTAATATGAATAATAATTTTGACATAATTATTGTTGGAGGAGGTTTAATAGGCCTTTCTGTTGCTTACAAATTCCAAAAAAAATTTACTAAAAAAAATATTTTATTAGTTGAAAAAGAAAAAGATTTAGCATTACATCAAAGTGGTAGAAACTCTGGTGTTTTGCACTCAGGTTTATATTATAAACCTGGATCATATAAAGCAAAGAATTGTGTTAATGGAAGAGAACAATTAGTGGAATTTGCAAGAAAGAATAAAATAAAACATGATGTCTGTGGTAAAATTGTTGTTGCTGTAAATGAAAATGAAAAAGCACAGCTTCCAAATTTACTAGAAAGAGGAAAAAAAAATGGTTTAAGTAATCTTAAAATTATTAATGAAAATGAAATTAAGGAAATAGAACCATTTATACAGGGTAAGGCCGCTATTTGGGTTCCGCAAACAGGAATTATTGATTACAGAGAGGTAGCAAAATGTTTAAGGGACAAGGTTTTAAAAATTAATAGTAAAAGTAAAATAATAAATAATTGTAAAGTCGAAAAAATAAATGAAAACTCTATTTCAACAAGTCTAGGAGTTTTCACTGCAAAAAATTTTATTTTTTGTGGAGGATTATTCTCCGACAGATTAGCAAAAAAAGATAATCTTAATTTAGATCTAAAAATTGTTTCCTTTAGAGGAGAATATTACCAACTAAATAATAATGCTAAACATAAAATTAAAAATTTAGTATATCCGGTACCAAATCCTGAGTTTCCATTTTTAGGAGTTCATTTTACTCGCATGACGGATGGAAGTGTTGAATGTGGTCCTAATGCAGTTTTTACATTTAAAAGAGAAGGTTATAAAAAGAGTGATTTCAATGTAAAAGACACTCTTGATTCGTTAAGTTACCCTCCTATTTGGAAATTATTTTTTAAACATTGGAGATTTGGTTTAAATGAATTAAAACGTTCTTATTCAAAAAGACTTTTTTTAAAACAGTTACAAAGAATGATGCCTTCTTTAACTATGGATGAAATTATTGAAGGTCGAACTGGTGTAAGAGCAATGGCCTTAGGAAATGATGGTGAAGTTATAGATGACTTTAGAATTAAAAAAAATAATAAAAATATTCATGTTCTAAATGCCCCATCACCTGCGGCAACTGCTTGTTTATCTATAGGAGATTATATATTAGAACACTACAGGTCAATTAAATAATTTAAGATTTACCAGTATAATTATCAGGTTTAATTTTCATTAACTCATTTTTAAGCTTGTTATTAATTTTTAATGAGTCAATAAATAACTTAATTTTTTTTTCACTTACGTGTTTATTATTTCTTGTAAGATTTTTTAGTTGTTCATATGGATTATTGAAACCTTCTCTTCTTAATATTGTTTGAATTGCTTCACTAACTACTAACCAATTTTTATCCAAATCTTCTTTAATTTTTTCTTCATTAACAATTAATTTATTTAGTCCTTTTAGTAAATTATTGTAAGCAATAAAACTATGTGCGATAGGAACACCTAGATTCCTAAGAACGGTTGAATCTGTTAAGTCTCTTTGTAATCTTGAAATAGGTAGTTTTTCAGAGAGGTGTTTAAACAATGAATTAGCTAATCCTAGATTTCCTTCAGAGTTTTCAAAATCAATTGGGTTAATTTTATGAGGCATTGCTGATGATCCGACTTCTTTTTTATTAACAACTTGTTTAAAGTAATCGATTGAAATATATGTCCAAAAATCTCTATTTAAATCAATTAAAATTGTATTAAGTCTTTTAATAGTGTCTAATTGATTTGATAAGTTATCGTAATGTTCTATTTGAGTTGTTGGGTAAGAACGTGAGAGACCTAAAGATTTTAAAAATTTTTTCGAAAAAGAGTGCCAATTTTTCTTTGGGAAGGCGACATAGTGAGCATTTAAGTTTCCAGTAGCTCCCCCAAATTTTCCAGAGTTAGGTATTTTTTTTAAATATTTAAATTGTGTTTTAAGTCTTTCTGAAAAGACTTTCATTTCTTTTCCCAATTTAGTAGGTGATGCTGCTTGACCATGAGTCCTTGCTAGCATAGAAATATTTTTCCATTTTTTTGCTAAAAGTTCAATCTTCTTAATTAATTCTTCAATTTTAGGAAAGAAGATTTCATTTAAACTATCTTTAAATAAAAGAGGAGTAGCGGTATTATTAATATCTTGAGACGTAAGTCCAAAATGAATAAATTCTTTATATTTTTCTAAACCAATTTTTGTGATTTTTTCTTTGATAAAATATTCTACTGCTTTGACGTCGTGATTAATTTTTTTTTCAATTTTTTTGACTTTTTTTATGTCAGAGGAATTTAATTTTAAGTAAATAGATTCAACTTTTATTAGATCAGATTTATTTATTTTTTTTAAAGAAGGAATAATTTTACAAAGTTCAAGAAAATAATAGATTTCAATTTTAATTCTGTATTTGATAAGTCCTGCTTCGGAAAAAAAAATTGACAATATTCTTGTTTTTTCTCCATACCTACCGTCAATTGGGGATATTTGTTCTAAAAAGCTCATATTTAATTAGTGTTTTGAGCTTTCAAATTTAATATTATAAATTAAACAATTTCCATTTAAATAATATTTTTAGTCATTTAAGTCTTTAATTTCATTGTAATTAGGAACTTTTTTTAACCATTTAGCTTGGTTATTATTAATATAAAAACAAAGAGTTTTTCTACCGTTTGTTATCAATATATATTTTGTTTTTAAAACTGAATTATAATTTTGTGCTTGTTCGAAAACATTTGAGTCTAAAATAATTTTTTCAGATTTGCACTCTACTAATAAAATTGGCTTACCCTGTCTATTAAAGCAAACTATATCTGATCTATTTTTAAGACTGTTAATTTTAGTAAGCTTTTCTGTTGACATTAATGATATTGGGAACCCCTTTTTATTATGTAAATACTCAATAAAATTTTGTCTAATCCATTCTTCAGGTGAATTAATTAAGTATTTTTTTCTAATTGGATCATATATATACTCTTTTTTATTAATATATTTTGTTTTAATTGTGTATTTCAATTTTTAAGTTTTATCTTTTTTAAAATTAATAGTATTTTTTTAAAATGAATTATTTAAAAATAATTGATCTTATTAATAAAAAATCATTTTCTCCTATTTACTTACTATATGGAGATGAACCTTACTTTATAAAAAAAATTTGTTTTTCATTACAAAAAAATGTTGTTCCTAACGAAAGTAAAGCATTTGATGAAAAAATTATTTACGCAGATAAGAATATTGAAATGAATAACTTATTATGCGAATTAAAATCATATCCGATTACTGGAAAAATGCAGTTAGTTATAATAAAAAATGCTGAAAACTTAACAAAAATAGATTTACTAGAATCATATTTTTTAGCTCCTCAAAATTCAACAATTTTAGCTATATGTATTAATAAAGATTGGAAGTCCATTAAAACTTTAAAAAATAAAAATTGGTTCAAAATACTAAGTAAAAAAAATTATACTTTATTTGAAAGTAAAAAACTATTTGAGAATCAAGTTCCATTTTGGATAAATAATTATATAAAAGAAAAAGGATATATAACGAATAACAAGGTCTGTGTTGTATTATCAGAGTATTTAGGAAATGATTTAGAAAAAATTACAAATGAAATTGACAAGTTGACAATATCATTATCTAAAAAAGAAATAAGTGAATTGGATATAGAAAAGTATGTTGGAATCAGTAGAGATTTTAATTCTTTTGAGTTACAAAAATCTTTAGCATCTAATGATTTTATTAAATCTCAAAGAATAATTAACTATTTAATTGACAACAAATTTCCAATTGTACTTATCATTTCATCTTTATATAATTTTTTTTCAAAAGTATTGGTTTTTCACTCTTTAATAGATAAAACAAAATTCTCGGCGTCATCAAAATTAAAAATTAACCCATATTTTTATTCAATGTACAAATCAGCACACGATCACTATACTTTTGAAAAATGCATAAAAATTATTAGTTTTTTAAAAAATGCTGACCTTGCATCAAAAGGTATTCCTGTTTCTGATAATTTAAATCCAAAATATTTGAGCCAATTAATTTTTAGAATTATTCATCAATAATCATTTTTAGTTTTCATAAAGATTATATATTTGTGGGCAGTATGAGAATTATAAATTTTCTTTTATTCTTTCTAATTCCAGTTTTGTTATTTTGTCAAACTGAAACCATTAGAGGGTTTGTTTACGAGGAGGCCTCCTCTGAGCCTATTATTTTTGCTAATATTTCTCTTAAAGGATTGTCTATCGGAGGGGTCTCAGATGATAATGGATATTTTATTTTTCCAAATATTCCAGAAGGTAACTACATTATTGAAGTTGATTTTATTGGATACGAAAAAAAAAGTATTCCAATAAACATTATTTACGGAAAGAAGCCCTCTGTTTTAAAAATATATTTAAGTAAAACAAATTTTGAATTAGATGCTGTTGATTTGAGTACTGAAAAATCAGAAAATAAAAATTTAGTTAATTCTTCCGTTATTAAATTAACTAGTAAAAGTTTAGAAAAACTACCTAGTTTAGGTGGGGAAGTAGATTTAGCTCAATTTTTACAAATTTTGCCTGGTGTAGTTTTTACTGGTGACCAAGGAGGTAAATTATATATAAGAGGGGGTGCCCCTATTCACAATAAGGTATTATTAGATGGTATGACTATTTATAATCCATTTCACTCGATCGGTTTTTTTTCTGTCTTTGATAGTGACTTGATTAAAAAAACTGATGTATTTACCGGTGGTTTTCCAGCTAAATTTGGTGGGAGAATTTCTTCAATTATGAACATAAAAACCAGAGACGGTAACAAAAAAAAATTTAGTGGTAAGTTATCTACTAAT
>Ga0160422_10002983_pt1 | contig 10497 bp, 7 predicted proteins | sample Fk160mmetaG_FD_108192 | JGI IMG/M metagenome (GOLD analysis project Ga0160422, IMG submission 108192) | Marine microbial communities from the Central Pacific Ocean - Fk160115 60m metaG | ecosystem: Environmental > Aquatic > Marine > Oceanic > Photic zone | place: The Central Pacific Ocean... | reverse complement strand
CCCCTCTACAGGTCGATCGTTATTGGATGCCTGTTGGTTAGACATAGAATTATCCACAAATGCTGAGGGAGAATTTTCGTGAACAGTCTTGGTTTTTTCCAAGACTTCTCTGGATTTCATTTTTTCAATTTCTTGTTCGTCTTCTGGTTTTACTTCGACGCGGCAAAGGAACCTCGTAGACTCTTTTTTTATAGTTTCAAGAAGTTGTTCAAACATCTCAAACGCTTCTCGTTTATACTCAAGTCGAGGATCTTTTCCTGCATAACTTCGAAATCCAATATTTTGTCTAAGCGAATCAAGTTGATTGATATGATTTTTCCAACTTTGATCAATAACTTGCAGAATGATTTGATTTTCCAATTGAGAATAAACGTGTGGAAATTTATTTCTTTTTTCTAAATAAATTTTGTCAGCAAAATCCAAAAGCTTATTCAACACTTCGTGTGTATTGGATTCACTATTTTCCAATTCAACCTTTAAATCAAATTGCAGATTGAATTCAGATTCTAGGATGTTTGTTAATTCATTAATTTTCCAATTGGTTTCGATTTCATATTCTGGAATATGAATTTCAAAAGTCGAACTCAAAACATCAGCTCGCATATCTGAAATTAAGTCATCTAAGTCTTCATCTTCTAGTATTTCTTTTCGTTGCTTGTAAATTACCTGTCTTTGTTCATTCAAGACATCATCAAATTCTAGAATTCTTTTACGAATATCAAAATTTCTACCTTCAACTCGCCTCTGAGCTCGTTCTATAGAATTGGTTAGCATCTTATGTTCTATTGATTCTCCTTTTTTCATTCCTCCAAAGGATTGCATAAGAGCTTTCATTCGGTCAGGTGCAAATATCTTTAGTAAGCCGTCATCAAGTGACAAAAAAAACTGAGAAGAGCCCGGATCACCTTGTCGGCCTGACCTTCCTCTAAGTTGATTATCAATTCTTCGGGATTCGTGTCTCTCAGTACCTATGACATGTAATCCTCCCAATTCAACAACTTCTTTTCTAGCAGTCTCAGATTCAGGGAATCCACCAAGAACAATATCCGTTCCTCTTCCAGCCATATTTGTAGCAATAGTTACAGCTTTTTCTTTACCGGCTTGGGAAATAATTTCTGCTTCTTGTTGATTTTGTTTAGCATTTAAAACACGATGAGGAATATTCAAAACATCAAGTTTTTTCGATAAAACTTCAGAATTTTCAACTGATATGGTGCCGACAAGAATGGGATTTCCTTTTTCGTGATAAGTTATTATTTCATCAATGATGGCATCATTTTTTTCATCTTCAGTAAGATAAATTTTATCGTTCTTGTCTTCTCTGATCATTGGAAGGTTTGTGGGAATGGAAATTGCTTCCAAAGAATAAATTTCATCAAATTCTCTCGCTTCTGTCTTAGCAGTTCCTGTCATTCCTGAAAGCTTTTCAAACATTCTAAAAAAATTTTGAAAAGTGGTAGATGCCAGTGTTTGGCTTTCAACTTGGATATCGAGATTTTCTTTTAATTCTAAAGCTTGATGTACCCCATCGGATAGTCTTCTTCCTGGCATTGCTCGACCTGAATTTGTATCAATTAAAATGACTTTTCCGTTTTGAACTATGTAATCTGTATTTTTTTCAAACAGAGTTTCAGCTCTGACAAGAGCTTGAACCATATTTAGAAGTTTTAAATTTTCACTAGCGTAGAGACTCACAGAATCCTCAAGCAAGTTATTTTGCTTAAGATAATTTTCTATTTTTTCATGCCCATTCTCGGTAATTTCAATAGATCTAGACTGCAGATCTACCGTAAAGTCTCCTGGCTTAAGAACTTCTTCTTTTTCAAGATCAAATTCTTCCTCGGCAAGACTTTTTACCACCGGCTTAAGCTTTTTGTAGAGAGGTCCATTATCCTCTGCAACGCCACTTATTATTAGAGGAGTTCTAGCTTCATCGATTAATATGGAATCCACTTCGTCTACAACAACAAAATAAGGATCTCTCTGAAGACGATCATCTTCTCTAAGAACCATATTATCTCTGAGGTAATCAAAGCCTAGCTCATTGTTAGTGGCATACACAATATTCTTTGCGTAGTTTTCTTTTTTCTCTGAAGGATTGAGTTCTGGAATGATATATCCAACATTCATTCCCAAACCTTCAAAAATTGGGGACATCCAGTTAGCATCTCTTTTTGCTAAATACTCATTTGCAGTAACTACAATTACACTTTTCCCTGTAAGTGCATTTAGATAACAGGGTAAGGTAGCAACCAATGTCTTTCCTTCTCCGGTCGCCATTTCAGCAATCATGCCTTTGTTTAAAATGGCACCACCAATTAATTGACAATCATAGTGACGAAGACCTAAAAATCTTTTACTTGATTCTCTTACAGCCGCAAATGCCTCCGGAATCAAATCTTCTAAACTTGAATCCCCGGAAAGACTTTCCTTTAGTCTACTCGTCGTATTTTTCAGTTCTTCATCTGATAAAGACTCAAACTTTTCTTCTAAATTATTTATAGAATTAACTACGCTTTCAAGCTGACGTAAAACGCGCTTATCTTTATTTCCAAATAAGAATGACAAAAAGGACATTTTTATCCAAGACTTGGGTCGATGATTGGTTCTATGTAATCGATAATGGGATTATCACTGTCAGAAGAAATGAGTTCCCATGAATCTGGAACTTCAATTAATTTTCTTAGTAGCAAGTTGTTCTGTGTGTGTCCAGATTTATAACCTTCAAACTCTCCAATTAGATTATGTTGAAGTAAATACAAGTCTCCAATTACATCCAAAATTTTATGTTTTACCAATTCATCTTTAGATCTTAAACCTTCCTCATTCAAAATCTCATTGTCTTTTATAGCGATTGCGTTTTTTTGACTAGCACCTAGGGCAAGAGAATTCTTTTTTAATGCTTCCAGTTCTTCCATAAAGCCGTATGTTCTTGATCTTGCTATCTCTTTTAGGTAAGTGGTCGAGTTAAAGTCAATTGTGGTTGTACTGGAGTGACCTTTTCTAGCTTCATCATCATATACAAGTGAATGAGTTACTTTAAAGCCATCATAAGGCGATAACTTTGCATAAGCACCATTATCGGTAGATATTGAGATTTCTTTTTTAATTTTTATAAACTTTTTTGGTTTAGTTTGTTCTTTAATTCCAGCAGACTGAATTAAAAAGACAAAAGGGCTGGCACTTCCATCCATGATGGGTACTTCACAATCGTTTATTTCTACAGTCACATTGTCTATGCCTAATCCTGCAAAGGCAGACATCATGTGTTCTACAGTAGCAATTTCAACTTCTCCATCTACTAATGTTGTTGCCATAGAAGTTGGCCCAACATTCTCAACAACCGCTTTTATTTCAACATTAGGCTCTAAATCGACTCTTTTGAAGACTACTCCTTGATCTTCTTCAGCTGGGAGAAGATTAATGGTAATTTTTCTTCCTGAATGAAGCCCTACGCCGGTGGCTTTAATAGGATTTGTAAGAGTTCTTTGGACTAACATTATTTTAAATTCTCTGTCTTCTAGCTTCAAATAGGATAACAGAACAAGCATTAGATACGTTAAGACTTTCGATTCGCTCATTCATTGGAATTCTTATCATTTCATTTATTTCTTTTTTTAGAATAGGCTTAATTCCCTCACCTTCGGAGCCCATTATAATTGCCGTAGGCCCTTTGAAGTTACATTCATAATAGTTTTTGTCAGCACCTCCATCGCATCCAAAAATATTGAAATTCTCACCTTTCAAGCTCTTTAATAAATACTTAATGTTATTGACAATGATAAAAGGGACTATCTCTGAGGCACCTTTGGAAACCTTTCTTACCGACTCAGTAAGATGACATGCTCTGTTTTTACTCACCACTACAGCATCAACATCTGCAGCTAAAGCTGTTCTTAATATTGAGCCCACATTTTGTGGATCCATAATATGATCCAAAATCAATATCAATGAATTTTTGTTTCGATTGATTAATTTTTCTAAAAAATTAATATCTTTAACGTGCGATGGTATAAAAGTCGCTGAGAGTCTTCTCTCTTTGTTAAACAAGATAGCAACTTCTTTTTGTTCTGCAAGTGAAATTAATTCTAAAGTTTTTTTGTTATTTTTATCTTTTGGAACGTAAAACTCTTCAATATTTTGAGGAATATTATCAAGTAAAGTTTTTATAAAATTTTGATCAACAGATTCCAATTTTTTCATGACTAATTTATGACTTTTAGATCTATCCTTTTCCGAGAAGTTTCCACTGACTTTATTTTTATTTTTAACATATCCCCCAATGCATAGATATTATTATTATTTGCCGATGTCAGAGAATGAGCTATTGCATCATGAACGTAATAAGGCGATCGCTTAAGATTTTTTACATGACAAAAACCCTCGATATTCAGTTCATGTAAATGCATGAATACGCCAAATTCTAATACCGATACTATTTCTCCAGTATATTCCTTGCCAATATGCTGTTCGGCACACTTGCAACTGAGATATTTTGATGATTCTCTAACGATTTTTTCAGCTTCTCTATCTTTTTCGCTACAAACTGCGGCAATTGTATCTATTTCATCTCGAGAGTAATGACCTCCTTTTTTTTCAATTATGGATTTAATAACTCTGTGAGTTACCAGGTCCGAATACCTCCTAATTGGAGAAGTAAAGTGACAATATTCATCTAGTCCAAGAGCAAAGTGATTGCTCTCCTTTCCTGAATAAACTGCAAGCTTCATACTTCTCAATATCTGATAGATCAAAGAAAAAGACTTTTCCTTTTGATTAATTTCCTTTAACCAATCGTAAAGTTTTTTTCTAGGATTAGATTCAGACATGCTCTTACGAAGACCTCTAGCTTTAAGAAATTCTTTCAACTTTTCTAATTCGTTGAAATCTGGATTATCGTGATGTCGAAATGGAATTGGTTTTTTAAGTTTTTTTGTTAATTTAGCTGCACAAATGTTTGCCAATATCATAGATTCTTCTATCACTTCATTTGCCAATAAATGACTTGTTGCTTTGAATTTGATTATTTTATTATCTTTTCCAACAGGTCTATATTCAGGAAGATAAAAATCTATGGCTTTTCTATCTTCTCGAATTTTTCTTCTTAAACTATGAATCCTTTTTAGGACACGCAAGTTGTTTACAGCATCATCCAATAAAGCGGTTTGTCCTTTTTGATAAAATTTTTCAACCTCATCGTAAGTGAGACGATTTTTAGAGCAAATGACAGAATTAAAAAATTCAAAGTCTTTTATCTCTCCTTTGTTATCAAGGTATATTTCACAAGTTAAAACTAGCTTATCTTCATTTGGCCTTAGAGAACAAAGGTGATTTGATATAAGCTCCGGAAGCATAGGAATAACTTTTTTTTCAAAATATACAGAAGTAGCTCTGGAAAAAGCTTCTTTATCAAGGTGAGAATCTTTAGTTACATATGCAGATACATCTGCTATAGCAACATATAAACGAAAGCCGTCAGATAGTTCTTCGGCATAGACAGCATCATCAAAATCTTTTGCATTGCTTCCATCAATGGTTACAAAGTTTAAATCTCTAAAATCCCTTCTGGTCTCGATATCTTCTTTTGAAATTTCTTTGCTAATTTTTCTACATTCATTGATAACAGTTTTAGACCATTCGGTAGATAGTTCAGTCCCATTCGTAGCGAAAATGAAAGCTTCCTCAAAAACATCATTGCTTTTCAAAGTCTTAATGGGCTTAGCTTTTGGCTTATACTTTAAAGAAGGTTGAGACGTTATTTTTACTTCGCAAATATCATTCGTCTTAAAGTTTTTCAAATTTTTTCCTTCTAGCAAGATATCAAGATGAAAACTTTTATCTAGACTTGTAAGAAATGTTTTGCCTTTATATTTTTTTATTAAGCCAGTTAGTTCTTTTGTATTTCTTTTTAAAACCTCTTTAATTTTTGCTTTACTTCCAGAAATTTTTTGACAAACAACTTCATCTCCTGGAAAAACTTTAAACATTTCTCTATTCGACAATGATAAAAACTCATCTTCTGAATATTTAACTCTGCCTTTTCCTGATTTACTTAGATATACTCTAGCTTTAAAGTTTTCTTTCATTCAATTAATTATACTGCTCTTGATAATCTATCAAGAGATTTAATTTTTTAATGTATATTGATAGAAAAATATGACTACTCCAGACTTAAGCGATAAATATCCGTACGTAGATTTTTTAAATTTACAATTTAAGAATTTCGGCGCTAAAGGTTTTTTTTCTGGAAAAATTGAAACAGCATTTTGTCCTGATGATAATTCAAAAGTTAAGCAAATTCTTAGTGAAGACGGTAATGGAAAAATTTTAGTAGTAGACGGTCAAGGAAGCACTAATGTTGCTTTGATGGGAGATATGATTGCAGATTCTGCAGAGAAGAATAATTGGAACGCTATCATTATAAATGGATGTGTAAGGGATGTAGAAGCTCTTTCTAATTTTAAGATTGGAATATTTGCACTGGGCTCAGTTCCAAAAAAAAGTGAAAAAAAGGATCGGGGAGAAATTGGTATCAACCTTAATTTCGGCGGCATATCAATTGAACCAGGAAACTGGGCTTATGCTGATGAGAGCGGAATATTGATTTCTAAAGAGTTATTAGATCTAAGTTAGATTTTTATTTCTTCTGTAAAAGAAATATCATTTACAGATGTCCCGACATGAATTACATAGTCTCCACTGGCAATTTCCCACATTGATTTTTTAACATTCCACTCCGAGAAATCTCTTTTGCAAACCTTTAGGGTCAATTTTTTAGATTTATTATGTTTGAGTTTTAATTTTTTAAAATCTACAAGTTTTCTTATGGGTGTATTAACTTTCACTTTTTTTCTTTCTAGATAACATTGCACAGTTTCAGAAGCCAAAAAATCACCAATATTTTTTAGTTTTACTTTTATTTCGATTTTGTGCTTCTTTTTTAGAACAGAAACCTTTTTTAATTTAAATTTTGAATAAGTCAAACCATGGCCGAAAGGAAAGAGAGGCTGAACATTTTTTCTGTCATACCATTTGTAACCGACAAGTAGTTTTTCTTTGTAATCCATTTGTAAGTTTTCGCCCGGGTAACAAGAATATGCTGGTGTATCAGATAGTTTTTTGGGATACGTTGTAGGCAATTTTCCGCTTGGACTTTCTTTGCCAAATAATATCTCCGCTAAGGAGTTTCCAAATTCTTGTCCAGGAAACCAAGTTTGCAAAATTGCTGGACAAGATTTTATCCAAGGCATACTAATTGGAGATCCGGTATTGATAACTAAAACCGTATTTTTATTAGCCGCTAAAATCTTTTTTATTAAAGTATCCTGTACGCCCGGAAGGCTTAAACTTTTTCTGTCATTACCTTCAGTTTCCCAATCAGAGTTTGTGCCGACTATGAGAACTGCCGCATCAGATTGTTTTGCAATTTTTACTGCTTCTTCAATCAAATTTTTCGGATCGGGCGGTCTACATCCAAACTGAATGGCAGGGAATCTGCCTTCAAATTCATATTCAACTTCAACTAAATATTCTCTACCTTTAGAAAGCTTTACCTTTTTTCTTTTGGGGGCACATGCAAAGCCAAAGAATGCTTCACCCTTTTTTTGGGAAGACCAATTATCAACCAACTCCTTTCCATCAATTTTAATTCTCGACAAACCGATGCTAAAGACTTCAAATTCAAATTCTCCAGAAACTGATGGTTTGTAGGATGTTGAAAATTTAACAGACAATTCAGGCCTTTCTTTTTCATCTACAAACTGTCTTGCAAAACCTTGAAGTGCCCAAAATCTATTTCCACTTAAAATTTGTTTTTCTATTGGCTCTCCATGAAAGGTTTTTCCTCGGAAAAACTCAACTTCAAAGCCTTTATCTCTTTTACCTGGGATGTGACAAATTTCTTTTTCTAAGGCAGGAAGATACTTGTCGACATGACAACCCTTCGCGTAACTAATTTTTATATTCTCATCAGATAAAAAATTTGAAATTCCCTCAGCGGGATGCACTTCATAATGAGGCTTCAATCCTGCACTTCCTCCGCCTATTATTTGACTATTTTCAGCATTGGGACCTATGAGAGCAATTTTTGAAATTTTGGTTTTATCAAAAGGCAAAACATCTTCATTCTTTAGTAGAACCATGCCTTCTATGGCAGTTTTTTTGATAAGTTCACGATGAGATTTTTTATCAATACTTTTTTCTGAAACTCTTTTTTTATTAAACCTATCAGTAAATTTTGCAACGTTAAGAATTCTTTTTACTTTTTCGTCAATCTTTTCTTCAGCAACCAGTCCATCTTCAACTGCACGAACAAGATTTGTCCCCCATGTCTTTGCTGGGCCTGGCATTTCTAAATCGAGACCACCATTTGCATTTTCTACAGTTTCTAATGCAGCACCCCAATCGCTTACTACATAACCATTAAATTTCCATTCTTTTTTTAAAATTTGATTAATTAATTCATCATGAGAGCTACAGTAAATATTATTTACTTTGTTATATGCTGACATAACGACTTTGGCTTTAGCTTTTTTTATGCCCATTTCAAAGGGATACAAATAAAGTTCTCTCAAAGTTTTTTCATCTATGTTAGAACTAACTAAATGTCTTTCGAATTCGGTATCGTTTCCAGCAAAATGTTTCAAACATGCAGCAACTCCTTTACTTTGAACACCTGAAACATACGCGCAAGCAATTTTTGATGTTAAGACAGGATCTTCTGAGTAACATTCAAAATGTCGACCTCCAAGCGGATGTCGATGAAGATTAATAGTTGGAGCTAGAAGAACGTCAACATCTTTAAATAATGCTTCTTCACCTGTAGCTGAACCAATTTTTTTAATTAATTTTTCATTCCACGTTGCTCCTAAAAGGATAGGGCTTGGGAAACATGCTGAAGTTTGCGGAGTGTTAGAATCTCCTCTCACACCATTAGGACCATCGGACATTTTTATCTTTGGTATTCCGTATTTTTTTAATTCCGGCGTGTACCAATTATCAAAGCCTGATAATAATGAAATTTTTTCATTCAGAGAAAGATTGGAAATAATTTTTTTTAATTTCATAACAGAGATAAGAGTATACTTTGTAAAAACATTTTTTGAGAATGCCTTTTTTCATTGTTTTATTTTTTTACGTCACGATTTCTATTTATCAGATAAGCGCAGTAACAGACGCTTTAAAACTTATTTTTATGGTCCAAAGCACCTTTCTAGAAGGCATTCTGTTTATAATTTCTCTTTTTCTTACTTTTACTCCTCTCATAGGACCCATTCTAGGAATAATTGGCGCTACTCTTGTTTGGGAATGGAACATATTTTTTTCTGCACTTCTATTTTTTTGGCCATATTTCACAGCTCTTTTATTTTGGATTGGAAAAAAGAAATATTTGAAAACTAATCACTCAAAAGCAAAAGCTCAGGACATTGAAGATGCTCAGATAATTGAGGAGGAGAAATACAAATAATAATGGAGCTGGCGATTGGATTCGAACCAACGACCGCCTGATTACAAATCAGGAGCTCTACCAACTGAGCTACGCCAGCAATGAAGTGAAAATAATATATTAATTAAAAAAAAATTTGCAGATTAATTTAATCTTATTGAAACTTCGCCTGAAAATATCTTACTTATCTCACCCTTCGTTTTTAAATTCAATGAGCCATCTTCATTAACATCTAGAGCTACAACATCGTCGTATTGTGAATTTGAAAGAGAAACTTTTTTGTTTTTTAAGATATTTAACTCATTAAAATTTTTTCTAAAGGCTCCAAAGCCTTTCTCCTCAAAAGTTTTCTTATCAATAAGTAACTCATTTGCTATGTCAGAAATTATTATGTTTCTATCGATGGACATACTTTCATTTTCTAAAATAAGAGAGGTCCATTCTCTGTCAATTTTTAAGTTACTTTTCATAAAAACATTCAAGCCAATACCAACCACAACGATATTGTTTTTATCTTTACTTAGAGTTTCAATCAAAATTCCACCAACTTTTTTGGAGTTAATGTAAATGTCGTTTGGCCACTTAATTTTTGTATCAAATTTATGCTTGGTCAAAGCCTTTTGCACAGAAAGGGCAGTTACCAAACTAAAAGAGCTGAAAAATTTTAAATCTTGGTTTGTAGAAAAGCTAATTGACATGTAGATATTTTCATATTTTGGACTCTGCCATTCTTTTGAGTTCCTGCCTCTTCCTTTAGTTTGACTTTCAGTAAGGCAGATACTTATTTTGTTTTTTTTTGAGTTTTCAAGTAGATAGTCATTAGTAGAACCGATTTCTTCAAAAATCGATAATTCCCAGCTTATATCTTTATCGTTTTTGAGAAAATTTAATATTTTTTCTTCTTTTAACCTATTTTGTTTGACATCTTTCATATGTACTCAGAGAATACACAACTCTATAGGAGGGGTTGGGGAGCGGTCAAACCCATCTGACTGTAAATCAGACGCTTCGGCTTCGCAGGTTCGAATCCTGCCCCCTCCACCAAAAGTGTT
>Ga0160422_10002982_pt1 | contig 10498 bp, 7 predicted proteins | sample Fk160mmetaG_FD_108192 | JGI IMG/M metagenome (GOLD analysis project Ga0160422, IMG submission 108192) | Marine microbial communities from the Central Pacific Ocean - Fk160115 60m metaG | ecosystem: Environmental > Aquatic > Marine > Oceanic > Photic zone | place: The Central Pacific Ocean... | reverse complement strand
TTAGGTAAATCTCTGTATGCATCTGGGCCTACAACAATGTCTACAAGTTTTTCTTCATCTAAGAATTTTGATTTTAAGCGCTCAGCCATACAGCCTAGCACTCCAATTGTCATTTCTTTTTTATTTTCTTTTAATTTGTGAAACGTTCTTAAACGTTTTCTAACTGTTTGTTCAGCTTTTTCTCGGATCGAACAGGTGTTTACAAAGACGACATCAGCTTCTTCAATGTCTCTAGTTGTTTGAAAACCGTGCTCAGTTAAAATTGATGCAACAATTTCACTATCAGAAAAGTTCATTTGGCAACCGTAGCTTTCAATATAAAGTTTTCTTTCTCCAAGTTTTGGAGTCTCCAATACAAGGGCTTCTCCTTGTTTACCTTCATCGATTACTTTATTTCCTGTATGGTAATGTTCCATCAAATAATTGTTTTGTCTCACAAAATTACAAAATGATATAATTATGACAAAATGTCATGAATGAAAGGTGGAAAAATTATTAATTTATAAATTGTGATTTTAGTTTAATTGTTTTAAAATCCTTTTAATAAAATTAAAAGGAGTAAATATACGTCAACATATATTCTTCCTGTAATTTGGTAATTTGGAAAAACTTGTCATAATTTTGCAGCAAATTTTGGAATTGGTATGGCAAAAAATCTAGTTATAGTAGAGTCGCCTGCAAAGGCAAAAACAATTGAAGGTTTTTTAGGTAAAGACTTTAAGGTTTTGTCAAGTTTTGGTCATATTCGTGATTTATCACATAAAGATATGGGTATTGATATTTCAAGTGGGTTTATTCCGAATTATGAAATTTCCACTGATAAAAAAGATACTGTTAAGGTTTTAAAGAAGGAGGTGAAAAGTTCTGAGGTTGTTTGGTTAGCAACTGATGAAGATCGAGAAGGGGAAGCTATAGCTTGGCATCTTTCAGAAACTTTAGGCTTACATAATAAAGAAACAAGACGAATCGTATTTCATGAGATTACTAAATCGGCTATTACAAAAGCTGTGGAGAATCCTCGTGATATTGATTATAATTTAGTAAATGCACAACAAGCAAGACGTGTTTTAGACCGTTTGGTAGGTTTTGAGTTGTCTCCGATTTTATGGAGAAAAGTAAAACAAGGATTGTCTGCTGGGCGTGTGCAATCTGTTGCGGTGCGTCTTATAGTTGAGCGAGAGCGCGAAATCAATTCTTTTGAATCTAAAGCTTATTATAAAGTAGTTGGTCAGTTTATTAATAAAGAAGGTCGATCTTTCAGGGCAGAGATTAATTCACGTTTAGATACTTTAGAAGATGCTCAACTTTTTTTGCAGAAATGTGTTGATACTAGTTTTAGTATTGCAGATCTTGAGAAAAAGTCTGCTGTTAAAACCCCTGCTGCACCATTCACAACCTCAACACTTCAGCAGGAAGCTGCTCGAAAGTTGGGGTTTTCTGTTTCTCAAACAATGACCATTGCTCAACGTTTATACGAAGCGGGTCTAATTACTTACATGAGAACAGACTCTATGAACCTTTCAAATGATGCTATGTCATCTATTAAGAATGAGATAGAAAAGGAATACGGTGAGTCATATTCAAGTCCTCGTTCATATGTAACCAAATCTAAAGGGGCACAAGAGGCGCATGAAGCTATACGGCCAACTTATGTTGAGAATAGAACTGTAAGTGATGATCTTGGTCAACAAAGATTATACGATCTTATATGGAAGCGAGCCATAGCTTCACAAATGTCAAATGCAAAATTAGAGAGAACAACTATTACAATTGACAGTTCAAATCATGAAAAGAATTTTATTGCTAAAGGAGAGGTTATTGTTTTTGATGGATTTTTGAAAGTTTATATGGAGGGTACTGACGAAGATGGAGATGAAGAACAAGATGGAATTCTCCCTAAACTAGATGTGGGAGAAACTGTTGATTATAAAAAAATTAGTTCAAGAGAGAGGTTTACTAAAGCACCAGCAAGGTTTACTGAAGCTAGTTTAGTTAAAAAACTCGAAGAATTAGGGATAGGGAGGCCGTCAACATATGCACCCACAATTTCTACAGTTCAAAGAAGAGGTTATGTTGAAAAAGGAGACGGAGAAGGTAAATTACGCTCCTACCATTCATTAGAGTTATCGGATGCTGAAGTAGTAACGAATGTTTTAGAAGAGATATCAGGGTCAAATAAAGGGAAACTTTGTCCCACAGATATCGGGATTGTAGTAAATGACTTCTTAGTTTCAAACTTTAATTCTATTCTTGATTTTCATTTTACTGCAAATGTTGAAGAGGAATTTGATCAAATTGCTTCTGGTGACAAAATTTGGAACGACGTACTTCAAAAGTTTTATGGGGATTTTCATGCAAAAGTAGAAGATGTTAAAGAGAATTCAGAACGTGCGGTTGGAGAGCGAATTCTCGGTGTAGATCCCAAAACTGGCTTGAGTCTTTTGGTTAGAATAGGTCGTTATGGTCCCATGGCTCAATTAGGTAGTCAGTCTGAAGTAGAGAAGCCTAAGTTTGCTAGTTTACGAAAAGGACAGTCAATTGAGTCTATTACCCTAAATGAAGTTATTGAATTATTCAAATTACCTCGTCAAGTTGGGCAGTTTGAAGATAAATTAGTTACAGTTGCTGTTGGGAGATTTGGTCCTTATGTTCGTCATGATGGTAAGTTTGTGTCTTTGGGAGACCATGACCCCATGACTATAGAATTGGATACATGTGTTGAATTAATTCTTGCTAAGCGAAAATCGGATGCAGAGAAACATATTCATACTTTTGATGATGATGAGCCGACTATTCAGGTTTTACATGGAAGGTGGGGTCCATATATCAAGATGGAAAAGAAGAATTATAAAATTCCAAAAGATATTGATGCAGAAGGTCTAGACCGAGAGAAATGTCTTTACATTATAGAAAATCAGCCAAAGAAAAGAAAGGCAAAAGCAAAGGTCATAACCAAAAAAAAATAAATGATTAAATTTTTGAATCCTTGTTAAGTACAAGGATTTTTTTTGATTAATACTTTTTTTAAAGAGTTATTTATGAATCATTTTTTATATTTAAATCATGGATTTAAAGCAATATTTTGATGCTTATCAATTTGATTCGACTAGATTAGATGAAAGTCTTTTGGGGTGTTGTTTGGACTTTTTCAATGAGAGTTTTAATGATGATTTGTCGAGTTATGATTTATTCATTATTGGTGTACCTGAAGGTCGATTATCTTTAGGTAATGAGAGTTGTGGTCTAGCACCTGATAAAATTAGATCTTCCTTGTATGGTTTGTACGAAGGAGACTGGGGTTTAAAGATTTTAGATTTAGGAAATTTAAGAATCGGTCAAACTATTCAAGATACTTATACGATATTACAGCAGCTTTCCACTTATTTAATTGAAATAGGAGGCGTTTTGATGGTTTTAGGGGGAGGGCATGATTTAATGATACCTATTTTTAAAGGCCATTCTGCTTTGGGAAAATCTCTAAACTTAGCTTCGGCTGACGCTTATTTAGATTTTCAGGATGGAGATACTTATCACTCTAAATCATTTTTATCGCATTTGTTAGCATCTGAAGAGTCGATGTTGTCAAATTATAATCTTTTTGGATATCAAACTCATTTATGTAATCCTAAGGAAGTACATTTATTAAATCAAATGGATTTTAATCTAATCAGATTAGGTGAGATTAACTCTAATTTAAATGAATTGGAACCTTACCTTAGAATCGTAGATCATTTAAGTGTTGATGTTTCTGTAATTAAATCTTCTGAATCTTATGCGCATACTTTTTCTTCTCCTAACGGAATGACTGGGGATGGATTGTGTGTCATGTTGCGTTATGCTGGGTTAAGTAATAGAGTCAAGTCAGTTCTTTTTTCAGAGTTGAATCCTCGACTAGATAAAAATAGTGAAACTGTCAAAGTTTACGCTCATGCTATATGGTATTTTTTTGAAGGTTTACATTTAAGACAAGGTGATTTATTGACTGAGAAGATTAGTGATTTGAAGGTGTTTCATGTTAATTCTGAGTTGGCTGAGCTGCTTTTTTATAAAAGTTTAGTGAGCGGCAAGTGGTGGGTTAATTTTTCCAATCAAAAAGGCTCTGCTGAAAATTTATTTCCATGTTCTTATTTAGACTATTTAAAGGCTGTTGATGGAGAACTTTCTGCGAGAATTTTAAAGTATTTAAAATATAAATAATATGATTACACTTGGTTAAAAAAATTGCTTTTTTCAAAGTTTTTAAAGGTTTATAAATAAATAATCTACTTTTTGATTTTTTTTTTATCTTTAGCCCTCTTAAAATAGATGCAACGAACGATAATGCATTTTATGAAAAAGGTATTGATACTATTTTTCGTGATGCTGAGTACATTTTTAAATGCACAACAAGATCCTCAGTTCTCGTTAAATATGTTTAACATATATTCTGTAAACCCGGCTTTTTCCGGTAGTTATGATCAGTTTAACGCTTTGGCAATTCATAGAAGCCAATGGGTTGGATTTGGTTCTGGTGCACCCGTTACTCAGCATGTAAGTGTTGAGGCTCCTGTGTATTTTTTGCACGGAGGCGCTGGAGTCAGTTTGTTGAATGATAAAATTGGAAATGAGTATACAAGAGGTGTAAACTTATCCTATGCTTACCAAACAAAGCTTTCAAAAAAGTCTGAGTTAGGTGTAGGTTTGAGCCTTGGTTTTATGGATGTTGGTTTTGAAGGTGAATGGTTGACTCCAGCTAATAATTCTGGTGCTGATGATCCGTCAATCCCCGCCATAGGGGAAAATGATATAGTTCCTGATTTAGGTCTTGGTCTTTATTACAGGATGAAAGAGCTTTATATAGGTTATTCAGTCACTCACCTTAACCAGGCGACAGCAGTTTATGGGAATAATGATGATACAGATTTTGAGTTTAGAAAGCATCACTATTTTACAATGGGTTGGATGCATGAAGTGTCAAGTGAGTTAGTGATGCGTCCTTCAATGTTTGTTAAAACAGATGAGGTTTCTACTCAAATTGATTTTAATATTAATGTGATGTATGCTGATCATTTATGGGGAGGTGTGACATATAGATTAGATGATGCAGTAGTCCTAATTGCGGGTTATAACATAAATGAAAACCTTAAATTTGGCTACGCTTATGACATAACCACTTCAGATTTAAAGTCTGAATCGAGTGGTTCACACGAAATATTATTGCGATATTCTTTCAGAATGCGTCCACCAGGTAAGATGCCTACGCATTACAGAAATATTCGTTACAATTAAAGAGAATGACTTTTATTAGTAAATTGAAGCAAAATAAAATGAAAAAGATACTTTTATTTGGTACCCTTGTCGGAGTACTTTTTAGTAGTTGCGGAACTCCGCCTTCAGGTGAGTTAGTCGGAGTTAATGATTTAAGTGAATTTTATCCTACCGAACCTTATGGTATGGTTCACATCCCTAGGGGTACTCATATTATGGGTGCTAATGATGGCGATGTCCCTTATGCGCACACTACGCCAAAGAAACGAGTTACAATGCATTCATTTTATATGGATCAAACTGAAATCACTAATAATGAGTACCGTCAATTTGTTCATTGGGTTCGAGATTCCATTGCTAGAACACTTTTAGCTGAAAATTTTGATGAAGAAACTTACATGGTTACAGAAAAAGACGGTGAGTTATTAGATGAACCTTATCTAAATTGGGATGTTGAAATAAATTGGGATGATGAAGAAATTATTGAGTCAGAAGCGCTTTACGATATGTACATTCCAGAAGAAGAACGAATTATGGGAAGAAAAGGCTTTGATACACGTTTTTGGAAGTATAACTATTCATGGTTAGACAAATCTGGTGCAGGACAGAAAGCAAATCGATTTGACCGTGAAACAGGTACTTATCGAGAAGGTTTTACTCGTCAAGGCTTAGTTAAAGAGGCGGAAGTTTATGTTTATCCTGATACATTAGCTTGGTTACATGACTTCTCATATACATTCAATGAACCCATGTTTGATACATATTTTTGGCATCCTGCTTATGGAGAATATCCTGTTGTAGGTGTAAATTGGGAACAGGCAACAGCATTTTGTAATTGGAGAACAGATTTCCGTTTAAAACTCCTAACTCCATATCAGCGCAAATTTGAAACAGAATACCGCCTTCCTACAGAAACTGAGTGGGAGTATGCAGCTAGAGGCAATAAAGAGAATTCAATTTACCCATGGGGTGGTCCATATTCTCGTAATAGCAAAGGTTGTTTTTTAGCAAATTTTAAACCTGTTAGAGGTAATTATATTGCTGACGGATTTGCGTTTACAGCTCCAGCAGTTTCATATTGGACAAATGATTATGGTCTTTATAATATGTCAGGAAATGTTTCAGAATGGACATCAACACCATTTGAGCCTACGGCTAGTATGTTTGTTTCAGATATCAACCCTTTTTACACATATGATGCCGATGTAAATTCTCATCCAATGTTAAAAAGAAAAGTTATCAAAGGTGGTTCATGGAAAGATGTTGGTGCATTTTTGCAGGTTGCAGCCAAAGATTATGAGTATCAAGATACTTCGAAGTGTTATATCGGTTTTCGTTGTGTAAAAACTTATTCAGGTGTTGAAACAGTAGATTTCGGATACTAATTTTAAAATCATAAAAGGAAGATAGATATGTTTAAATTTTTTCAAACTAAAGCGGGTCAAAATTTCATGGCCAAATTATACGGTATTGGTGCATCAGTTGTAATTCTAGGTGCAATGTTTAAAATACTTCATTGGCCTGGTGCAGATATTATGTTAACTGTTGGTTTAACAACTGAAGCTGTTATTTTCTTTATCTCTGCCTTTGAAAAACCACATGCAGATTACGATTGGTCTCTTGTATATCCTGAGTTAGCAAATGCGGATGATGATGGTAACAAGAGTCCTGTGAGAGAATTAGATAATATGCTTGAAAAAGCCAAGGTTGATGGAGATTTAATACAAAGTTTAGGTGATGGTCTGAGAAAAGTAAATCAAGCTGCCAATGGAATAGGCTCTGTTGTAGATATAGCTGACAGTACTAAACAGTATAGTGAACAAGTATCTGCGGCTGCAGAAAAACTTCAGAATATCAATACCCTTTATGAAGATCAAATTAGATCTTCTGCAGAGCAAGCTGATGCGACTAAAAGAATGGCTGCGAATATGACATCATCTCTTGACAATGCTGAGCAGATGAGAATTGAGCTGGAAATGCTTAAAACGAATTTAAGTGAGTTGAATAGCGTTTATGGAAACATGCTAAATGCTATGAACAGTAAAAAATAATTTACAATTAATTATCACTAAAAGATAGTAATATGGCTGGAGGAAAAATTTCACCTAGGCAGAAAATGATTAACATGATGTACCTCGTGTTAACAGCTCTATTGGCACTTAATATTTCAAAAGATATGTTGAAGGCTTTTGCCAAGGTCAATAATTCGTTAAAGTCTAACTTGTCAAATATTAATGATCAGTCTAACGTGTTGTATTCTAAATTTAGTGATGCTGCCGAATATGCACCTTTAAAAGTTGGACCTCAGTTTGAAGTTGCTGATTCGGTAAAAAATATAGCTTCAGAATTTAGAGGTTATGTTCAGGGATTAAATGATCTTTTGATTGAAAAAACAGGTGGATACAAAGATGATGGAGTTGAATTAGCAGGTGCAGATAATAAATCTGTTGTTTCTAATATAATGCTTCTTAAGCCAAACTTTAAGGGAAAGGAATTTCGTGAAAAAATAAATAATTACAGAGATTATTTATTAAGCCTTGATATTGTTTCTCAAAATGAAGAATTAAAAAACATTATCAAATCTAGTTTTAATACCGATGATTTTTTGAAGGATGATAAAATGGTTTCATGGGATTATGGTACTTTTAATAATGTTCCACTAATAGCAGTTCTTACCTTTTTATCTCAATATCAGGTTGATGCATCTACAATAGAGTCAAAAATAGTTGAAAATTTATATGCTAGTGTTTCTGCTGATGATATGAAATTCACTTCTGCAGCTGCTCAAGTTATTTCTCCAAAAAATTATGTATTGGAGGGTGATAGTTTTAGAGCAGAGATATCAATCGCGGCTTTTGATAGTACATCAAAACCTATGATTATAGTTACAGACGATTTTATTAATGATACTATTCCTGATTATTCAAATGCTGATACTATACCCGATGATCAAATATATAATGGTAAGGGATTTTATAATATCCCTGCTGCAGGAATTGGAACTCAAAAACGCGCTGCTAAAATCATTTTAGCAACTGACAAAGGTAATATTGAATATGAGAAAATTTTTGATTACCAAGTTGCTAAGCCGATGGCTGTTGTATCTCCAACTAAAATGAATGTATTCTATAAAGGTGTAGCAAATCCTATTGATATTTCTGTTCCCGGTTTTTCTCCAGAAGACTTACAGGTGTCAGGTACAGGTGTTTCAATCAAGAAAATAAAACCTGGAAAATATGAGGCTACAGTTTTGAAAAATGCTAAAAACTCAGCGAAAGTAGTAGTTAAAGCAGATGGAAAAGCCATAGGTAAGCCAATCGAGTTTAGGATTGATAGAATTCCTAATCCAACTGCTTCAGTCAACGGTAAAAACCAAGGTAAGATAAGCAAAGGTAAATTGGCAAAAGCACAGGGTATTTTATGTAGATTAAATAATTTTCCATTTGATCTAAAATACACAGTCACATCTTATGATATAAGTATGAAAGTTGGTCAATTTCCTAAAACTTTTAACAAGAGGGGAAATAAATTTGACGAAGAAATTAGAGAAAAAATTTTAAAATTAAAACCAGGTTCTACTGTCAGTATTCAAAATATTAGAGCAAAGGGAGATGATGGAGTTAAATATCCATCACCAATAGTATTTACTGTGCAATAAAATCATAAATTACTTCACAATGAGAGTCAATATATTTTTATACGTTTTTTTATTTTTATTACAAGGAATATCATCACAAGCTCAAAACGAGTTTGATGTTTTGAATTATAATTCTAAACCAACTGTAGCAGACCAACACTCATATGTTGTTCATTATGATTATCAAAATCGTATTTTAGATTATCCTTTTGTAAGGGAAGATGACATTTTGTGGACAAAAAGATATTTGAATCTAATAGAACTTAAAGAACGTCCTAATCAACCGCTTTATTTCCCTACTACTCCAGTTTCTATGGGGCGTGGTAAAAAGCGCACAAGTCTTGCTCATTTACTCATCGAAAAAGTGAAAGTTGGAGAAATTACAGCTTACAATGAAACTCCTCAAGATTATTTTTCAGAAATAATTACTCCTGAGGAAATTATCAAAAGTTTATCAAGGGTTGATTCTATTTTAGACTACGACCTAGATACAGGCGATGAATTTATGACATATGACACAATAAGAATTGGAGCAGCTGACGCAAGAGGTATCTATGTACTTGAAGATAAGTTTTTTGATAAAAAACGTTCTGTATTAGACTCAAGAATAATAGGTCTAGCTTTAATTGCGAACAAAACAAATCCAGAAACCTTCGAAGTTTCACCTGAAGTTCTATTTTGGGTTTGGTATCCTGAAGTAAGGCAGCTTTTAGCAAATAATTTTTTATTTGTTGATAATCAAAAGTATACAGGAACTAAACACATGACTTATGATGAATTTTTCCACAAAAAATTGTATACCTCTAGAATTATAAAAGAAACAAACATGTATGATAGAGCAATTTATGATTACATGAAAACACCAATGCGTGAGCTTCTCGAAGCTGAACGCATCAAAAATGATATTCGCTATTTAGAAAGTGATTTTTGGGAGTATTAAATCTTTCCCAAATTTTAAATAAAGCTCCCATAGGGAGCTTTTTTCATATGAAAGTATTTGATTATATAATTGTAGGTCAAGGAATTGTCGGTACTGTACTAGCTTTCCAGCTTCGATTAAAAGGTAGACGAGTATTCGTAATCGATAAACATAGAGATGATACATCATCTAAAATTGCCTCTGGTACTTATAACCCGATGGTACTTAAAAGATTTACGCCCTGTTGGAAGGTTGAAGATCAAATAACCCCATTGTATGATTTCTTAGATGCCTTTGAAAAATCATTTAATACTTCCATTCATGTACCCCTAAAATTATGGAGAAAGTTTACGTCTACTCAGGAACAAAATTTATGGCTTGAAAAATCTGTTCATGATCGGCTCATGCCGTTTATGAATCCTTCTTTTATTTCTAACCCGCACGAAGATGTAAATGCAGATTTTGGTTTTGGTGAAGTAAATAAATCAGGTTGGGTTGATTTTTTAAAATTGATTTCAATATTTAAGAAAATGCTTGTAAGTGAGAGTTGTTTTTTAGATGAAGAGTTTGATTATAATTCTATGACAATAAAACAAAGTTCGGTGATTTATAAATCTATTTCTGCTCAAAAAATTATTTTTTGTGAAGGACATAGATTAACTAATAATCCCTTTTTTAACTACTTACCTTTAATA
>Ga0160422_10002981_pt1 | contig 10498 bp, 8 predicted proteins | sample Fk160mmetaG_FD_108192 | JGI IMG/M metagenome (GOLD analysis project Ga0160422, IMG submission 108192) | Marine microbial communities from the Central Pacific Ocean - Fk160115 60m metaG | ecosystem: Environmental > Aquatic > Marine > Oceanic > Photic zone | place: The Central Pacific Ocean... | reverse complement strand
GGAAGGCGAAAGCTAAGAAATCCCCCTATTTCCTCGCGGAAACTACCGGCTACAGGTACAGTATTCGATCCCCCTTTTTCGGCGAACTGGGGGGGTACCAGCCCGGGCGTTCTGGGTCGGAAGATTCACAAATCGATCCCCCGCCGAGGATCACAGGAAGCATCTTTCGCCACCGGGGTGAAAGATCAACCACATGATTGATTACAACCTAATCGCCTCCATCGGCAACGTTGATGCTGATGTTGAAAAGCACCTCTCTGAAGCCTTCGGTCACGCCGAGCAAGACAACGTTATGGATACCGTCCTCGGTGGCGAAGTCTCCAACACTGCAGCCCCCGGTGAACTCGTGTCCGGGACTGTTGTTGGCAAAGCCGGAGACGATGTCATTATCGAGCTTGGCCTAAAGAGTGAAGGCCGCGTCCATCGCAGCGAATTTGAAAACTGGGATGAGATTGTCGCCGGAGATGAAATCGAAGTGCTCTTTGAAGGCGTCGACGACCTCAGTGGTGAAGTCCACGTATCCAAGCGCAAGGCAGATCGAATTCGTGGCTGGGAAAAAATTCTCCAAGACCACAACGAAGGCGATGAGATTGAAGGCCTTGGTGTTCGGAAAATTAAAGGCGGCCTGTTGGTCGACATTGGGGTGCCCGTCTTTATGCCCGCCTCTCAGGTGGACATCCGCCGGCAAACCGACTTGGGCGAATTCGTCGGACGAACCATTCGCGCCGTCATTCTCAAGATCGACGAAGAACGTCGAAACATCGTCATCAGTCGTCGGAAATTGCAAGAAAAGGAACGTGCCGAAGCACGAGACACCATCTTGGGCAAGATCGACGAAGGCCAAAAGGTCATCGGTACCGTCACGAACATCGCCGACTTCGGCGCGTTCATCGATCTCGGTGGCGTCGACGGACTGCTGCACATCACCGACATGTCTTGGGGCCGCATCAACCATCCCAGCGAAATGCTGAAGCATGGACAAGAAATCGAAGTAATGATCCTCAAGATCGATCGCGAAAAAGAAAAAATTGCGCTCGGTCTCAAGCAACTCGAAAACTCGCCATGGGAAAACCTCGACGAACGCTTCCCGGTCGACAGCCGCGTAAAGGGCAAGGTCGTCAACTTGGTGACCTACGGCGCCTTCGTTCAACTCGACGAAGGCCTCGAGGGCTTGGTGCATGTCTCCGAGATGTCCTGGACTCGCCGGGTCAACCATCCATCCGAAGTCGTGGAAGTTGGCCAAGAAGTCGAAGTGGTCATTTTGGAAATCGATCACGAGAAGCGTGAGATTTCTCTTGGCATCAAGCAAACCGAAGTCAACCCTTGGGAGCTTGTCAGCGAGAAGTACCCCGTGGGCACCGTCATCGTCGGTCAAATTCGCAACATCGCCAACTATGGCGCGTTTGTTGAAATAGAACCCGGCATCGACGGATTGCTGCACGTCTCCGACATGTCGTGGACCGAAAAAGTTGCGCACCCGAATGAGAAGTACCAAAAGGGCGACACTGTCCAATGTGTGGTTCTCGAAATCGATCGAGACAAACAGCGTGTCGGTCTGGGCGTAAAGCAACTCACCGAAGATCCATGGATCAACGCCATCCCCGAGAATTACCAGCCTGGCATGGTTGTTCAAGGCGAGGTCACCAAGATCACCAACTTTGGTGTCTTCGTGAGTTTGGAAGATGGCCTAGAAGGTTTGCTCCACATCTCCGAGTTGGCCGATCACAAAGTTGAAAATCCTCAAGATGTCGTCAAAAGCGGCGAATCCGTGGAAGTTAAGATTTTGCGAGTCGATACTGACGAACGAAAAATTGGCCTTTCACTCAAGCGAGCTCAATGGGGCGACAACGACACCACGGCCTATGACAACAGTGGTCCAGTCGGTGGCGACGGCAACGGTGCCAGCGAATTCGATGAATTTGCCCGCCCCTCAAAGGGTGGCATGGACGACCACGGAGCCATGGGTTCCGACAAGATCGAACTCTGAGCGTTCAGCTCTAGAACTTGTTCTTCATTTTGGTAAACACCCAGCGGCCCCCTCTCTCGGAGGGGGCTTTTTTATGTCTGGCTGAGGTAGACGCTCAACAAAGACAGACGAAAGCTGCAAAAGTAAACAACCCCATTCGTTTGCGATGGGGGGTGGCAGCTGTCAATCGATACAACAAGTTCATGGTCATGGCCGGGTCCTTTGGAGGCTGTACTTGTTGAATGGCAAAACGCACGCCGATCCCGCGACAGGGCTCTCAACCTGCCCCAGCGTGATTCTTATGAGACTTCGGGTTGGGATCGTGCCGACATGTCGCCACCAGGCAGCGCCGCGGGGCGCCGCCTTTCGGATCATTTTTCACCCACCCCCAGGGCTTTCCGACAACAATGTGTCCATGTCAAATCCAGTGCCAGTCTTGTTGCTTTTTCTCACTGTGGATGGCTTGCTGTCTTCTGCAGCTTGGGGCCAAGGCCTCAGCGGACGCATTCAGGAAGTCCGAGACCGGCTCGAACGTGACCGATATGCGGGAAGTGCCGAGCATCTTGGGCGTCTTCTGTACACGGACTGCGAAGTTCGCATGGAAGAAGCACCCATCGCGGATGCGATCGATTGGCTGGCGGGCGCGACCGGAGCTCCCCTACGCATTCTGGATGACAGCAAAGGCCAGTCGGGCATCGATCTTTCCGTTGAAATCACTTTGGATGTTCGAGGTATGCCCGCCTTAACCGTGCTTGAAATCATGATGGAGCAGTACGAAGACGAAACGGGAGAAGCTTGTGATTGGCAACTCCGCACGGGACGCGTTGAAGTTTCGACAAAAGATCGCTTGGCCCGCAGGAGTGCACAGCGACTCAAACGCTATCCCATCCAAGATCTCATCACCAATGTCCCCAACTTCGACAATGGTCCGCGGCTCGATCTTGGAGCCGCCCTTGGCCAAGGAAGTCAACAAGGTGGGGGCAACGGATCGCAGTCCCTGTTCCAAGGTGGCTCGGAAGACCCAGACCTTCCGTCGGCCGCTGAGAAAGCCGAACAAATCATCGAGCTGATTGTGGAGCTGGTAGAAGCAGAAGGGTGGGCCCGAAATGGAGGCGACTGGGCATCGATCCGGTACCACGAGGGCAATCTCCTCATCAAGGCCCCAGATTTCGTCCACCGAAGAGTGGGAGGCTACCCATTCCGGCCGGCACGCACCGCAGGGCCGGCTTCAATCAAGAAAAGCGATGGGCAGGGACCTCGGGGAGCGCGTTACACCGAAGGACGAACCGAAATTCCCGGGAGCGGGACTTGGGAAGCCAAACTCCCCCAGCGAACCCCTTCGAAGGTTAAACCTGCCCCCTCTTCAGCACCCCTGAAGCCAACTGGGGACTAAACGGAATTCAAAGGCCGGGAACGCAGGACACATTCTTCCGGAGAGGGCGGAGGCTGGCTCAAGTCCAAAGTGAAGGCCCGAGCGCCGTCATGGTCTGAGTTGACCAACACAAGCCGATCGCCCTCCGACTCCACACCAGTTGGCACTTTCCGGTGCCCCAAACAGAACAGTTGCACCTGCCACGCCTTGGCCAATCGATCAAGATCTGCATCCTCGAACACACGTCCCCAAGTCATCAGGTACGCGTTTCCTTTTGGCTTCTCAAAATCGGAGACGACCAAAGAGCGCTGAATGATCTTTGGATCAAAGGAAGACATAACGGCCCGGCCGGGCAAGGAATGGGAGCACCAGACACCATTTTCAGCTCGGACACCCAAGGCCATGGCGGCAATGAACTCGTCCAAGGCCAACTCTACTGCTTCCCAATGTTCACCAAACGTGAACTCCAAAGCATCCCTGAACAAATTCACGCATTCACCGTGGCCTTTGGTCACTCGTGTTTTCATCAACTGTGCGATCTCATGATTGGCCAGCATGGGGTGCACTCCAGGGTGCACCCGAACCAGATCTGCTGTCTTGAGCAACATCCGATACGAAAAATCCATTCCGTTCAGGAGATGTTCGCCATGAATCAACTCGTGCAAGATCAGATGGCAATCTTCACCCTCTTCCAAACGGGCCATCCGAAGCAGGGCCTCAAAATGAAAAGGGTTGTCGTGCAAGTCTCCGCTTACCAAGAGTGTGCCGTGCTCAGGCAGCACATCAATGGAGCCTTGGCGGCAAGACCGCTGATGCAACGTCTGGGTGGCCTGACGCAAGGTGTGCTGAACCGCCTCGGCATCTCGCGTATCGGTCCATGGGATCTCGAGCATGTTTGAAGCGTACGCTGCACCGCGTTGGAGTGCTCTTGAGCGTTACCATCAGGATCCATGATGTCACGAAAACTCATGCTGCTGCTGGGGGCACTTTGGACGGTCGTGGCCTTCACCCTGGGGACACGAGGCCTGTGGTACGACGAAATAGCAGCTTGGCGTGACTACGGATCTCCCGCCGAAGGTCGGGCCTCATGGTGGTGCTTGACCCACTGGTTTGATCCCGCCAATCACCCTCTGCAGACTTTTGCGTCTCGACTTTCGTTCCAATGGTTCTCGTGGTTGGGGGGAGAGCTTGCACTCCGCCTGCCATCGATTGTGGCTGGACTCGCCACAGGAATCACCTTGTGGCGATGGACGGAGAAGCGGTCAGGATCCGCGATTGGCATTTGGGCAGGTGTGCTGGCTTTCACCAACCCAATGCTGTTGGAACACGCCACCGAAGCGCGAGGATATGCCTTCATGATGATGGCCGGGGCGCTCAGTTTGCCGCTGGCTGACCACCTGTACACCAAGAATCGAACAGATCACGGCACACTGCTCAAATACGCCGTTGTGCAAGCTTTTGGCGTTGGTACCCATCTGACCACGGCCTTCCTAACGGTGGGACATTCCATATTGGGTTTGACCAATCGATCATGGCGGCTTTTTCTGGGCTCTTCCATTGCCGCCATATTGGCCATGCCACTCCTTTGGCCAGTGCTCGAAGGGCTGTGGTTGACTCGAGATCAACTGACGCAAGTGGCAGAAACGCCTCAAGGTGGATACGGCTTGCTTCGAATCTTCGGGGGCCAAATGGCTTTTGGATGGCTGCTGATCCCAGTCATGGCGCACGGGATCTTGCAGTGTCGTCAAGACGTCCGCCGGGTTTTGTTGGGACCGGTCGTGGGACTGTTTGCTCTTTGGTTGACGATCATGATCTCAGGATCATGGGCCTACACGCGTTTTGGACTGTTTGCCCTCCCTGCGGTTGTGGTCGCTTTGGCTCACTCATTGGTTCACCTCTCACCCGCGGGACGGCTGCTCGTGCTTTTGCTTCATATGTATCCTTTGGGACTGGTTGTTCTGATCGACAAACAACCCGTGCGTGAAGCCATGCTCTGGACCTTGGGACACACCGAACGAGTCCCCCTTGTTGTTGGACTTCGCGGGGAGGTCGCTGGGGTGTACGCCGGGGCCCGAGACGTAGACTTCAGCCTGTGCGGTCTTCCGAACTGGGATTTCAATGCCGACTTGAACCACACCAACCCAGAAGTGGTGATGGTGATGTATCCAAATGTCGCCGATGCCGCCCTGAATATTCTGCCAGAACGTGGATTTCGACTGGACCACACGCTCTACGGACGGCTGGGTGAGTCCCCTGTTTTTACGCTCTCGGGAAACGAGGAAGGATCCATTCAACTTTGGACGCGTCTCAACTCAAAGGGGAAGTAGAAGACCATCGCGGCTGGACTTGGTTTGGGCCAGAAGCCGTGGTGGTTTATCTGGCCTATGTGGATTACGACCGGTGGTGCCCTTCGGCCCAGCTTCCGCCATCAGTCATCGCGGCCACTGCCTATGGCCTCCTTCTTGAATCCATCAAGAGCGATGTACGAAGGGAACGGTGGGATTGCGCCATGCTTGGACGCGTGCGAAGGGACGCCGACGAAGCCATGGCCCGACGGCTGAGCGAGAGAAACTAGTCGTCGGCTTCTGGCAACAAGGGCCGACCCGACTCCCGCGGCCAGACCAGTGGCAAACGCAGCACAAATGTTGCCCCCCCGCCGGGAGTGGCATCACAACGAACCGAGCCACGCAGGATCTCGGAAAACTGACGTGCAATGGCCAAACCCAACCCTGTACCTCCATGCCCTCGAGCCAAACCCGAATCCCCCTGCCGAAATTTCTCAAAGATCACTTGTCTCAAGTCATCAGGTACGCCAGGGCCGTGATCGATCACACTTATTTCTACCCAACCGCTGTCAACCAAATGCGTCTGCAAATGCAGCGTTCCACTCTCTGGGGCATACTTGATGGCGTTGGCCAAAAAGTTGTACAAGACCTGTCTGACTTTCACATGGTCCGACTCCACGGTTGGGCACTGCGAGACATCAACCTGCAGAACCAACCCTTTCGAATCCAGCGAGGTGGAGAAAGCCCGTTGAAGGCCCGTCGCCAAATCAGCGAGCTGCAGAGGCACTGGATGCAACTCAATTCGTCCTGCTTCAACTTTGGCCAAGGCGAGCAGCTCCTCGATCAATTGACGCAAATCATGGCCGGACTCAATGATGTGCTTCAAGCTTCGCTCGGCAGTCTCACTTGGTTGCTGGGCGGAAAAAACACTTTGCATGGCGTCGGCATGGCCAATAATGATCCCCAAAGGTGTCCGCAGCTCGTGACTTACGTTGGCCAAAAATTCAGATTTCAAACGATTGGCCTCGTCAAGTCCTGCGTTCAAATCACGCAACTCATCAACCCGAAGATCCAGTGCTTCGTTCATGGTGCGCAAATCTTCACGGGCCCGCTCAGAGTGTTCAACAATCCGATTGAGTGTCTCTGCCAAAGATTCAAATTCGTCCCCCGAGCTGCAAAAGAAGCGGGCATCGGGCTTGCCATCTTCAAGCGATCGGGCTGAATGTAGAAGACTCATAATCGGAGCCAAGATCAGTCTGTCCAGAATGCGGTGAAAGGCCACAAAAACAAGAACGAACACCAAAAAGCCTGAGGCCACAAACCACGCTCTGGATTCCAACAACAAGGCGTCCCCGAAAGCTGCAGGAACTTCAACCCGCAACAATTGATCTGATCGCACCACATACCGTTGTGCTCGAACTTCGCCTCCCTCTGTTCTTGCGGTTCGTATCCCTCCCATGCCTTCGCCATCGAGGGTCACGATCGTTCGCTGCAGCGCATTCCACTGAGGGTCGTCCTCCGTCAGCACCACCACAGATTCGTTGGACTCAAGCGGCAAACCTTCTTCAAATCGGCCCAAGGCTTCGTCAAGAGCCTTTGCTTGATAGGCCCTCACGATTGCTTCTGTTCGGATCCAAGGCACCAAGAGGCCCACCACCAAGACCAAAAAAGCGCTGCCTAAGAACAAAAGGCGCGTGCGAGCGCCAAGAGACAATCGGTTGGACATAACACCATCATGGCGAATTCCTACGGTGCGTACCATGCCGAACCTTGCATCGACTTAACGCTGGCCCCCTTGCTATGAATCCCGAGGATTTCTGAGGTCACTTTTCCCGCCGGCCTTGGTCCGAACAAGTCCCATTTCTTGAGGGGCATTGCGGTTTGTGCATGTGCGGAAAAAGCCTCAGCATGGCTTGAATCGCGGTAAAAAGCGATGCGTCAGAGCTTGTTCGGGGTGAATTCTTTTGCGTCATGAGCCAAGAATCCGCCGTCATCCGTGCCGCCCAGAACCGTGGCGATGACCCAGAATGGTCTTCAAGAAGCTGCAATGAAGCCGTGGGCTCAAAAATGATCCGAAGAGCGGCGGCGGTGCTTTCCCAAGATTCAGAAAACAACTGGCAGGTACCCATCCTGCCCCCTCAATCTTCGGAGTAGTACTCCTCTTCGTACATCGGCGCATCTGGAGAACTGGGATCCATGACATCAGGGTCGTATTCTCCCCCGCTTGCGGCCAGGATCAGGGCACCCAGAATCACCAGAACCAAAACAATGCCGAGTGTCACCACTTCAACAACCCTCCATCACCGCACGAATACATCAAGACTCGGCGGTTGCGATCCAATGCAATCCTAGCGAAACTGAGATTTGCAATGACCAGAAGCCTGCCCAGCGCAACTCAACTCGACGTTACCGGCTACGGATACCAAGCCGAGGCTTTACCTCCTGCCGGAGACTCCCCCCGTCCCGAGGACGACCCTCGACGGTGGTTTGACCATCCAGAACGGCCCTTTGAACTTGAGATCGGCTCGGGAAAAGGGACGTTCTTGATTCAAGAAGCGCCCCATCGTCCGGGGCACAATTTCCTCGGGATCGAATGGATGATGGCCTTCTGGCGATACGCCGCGGATCGCATGCGTCGACGTGGAATGCAGAATGTGCGGATGTTGCACGCAGACGCCGTGGAATTTATTCGGCAACGCATCGCCAGCCAGAGCATCCACACCCTTCACTTGTATTTCAGTGACCCTTGGCCGAAGGCACGCCACCACCGACGTCGGGTCGTGCAGAACGCCACCTTGCAGGAGTTCCACCGGGTGATCGCGTCGGGGGGCACCCTTCGTATCGTGACCGATCACGACGAATTGTGGGAATGGTATGAAGAGCACGTGGCCCGTTGCCCACTCTTTGAACGTGAAGCCTACGAACCCTGCGTGTCGGCCAAACCCGGTGAACTGGTGGGCTCAAATTTTGAGCGGAAGTTCATTCCAGAGGGTCGCCATTTCAGAGGGATGACGCTCCGCCGAAAGACTAAATAGTCCAAGCGGAAAGTAAAACCAGAAGATCCACATAGTTCACCTGTCCGTCGCCATTCAGATCGTATCCCTCGGGATCTGATTGGTCCCAGAAGGCCAACAGGATCAGAAGATCCTCATACCCCACCACCCCATCACCGTTGAAATCAGGACTTGGAGGCGGGGCCGGCGCATTGGCGCACTCCAACCGGTCCGTGATCTCGCTGACATCCTTTGCATCTACCACCCCATCTTCGTTCAGATCTTCTGGTACATCGCCAACTTGCCCGACCGCCTGCAACACAAGATCAGCGTCCTCGGAAGTGAGGACACCATCCGCATCGACGTCACCCGGCCAACTCCAACCTCGCCATGCGTAGCGAAGCAGTCGGGCCATAAAAGTGGCGGCCACTTCGTTACGCGGGTGAATCATCGGAGGGTCATGTAGGTTTCCGTTGTACGGAGGCAGAGCCAGGTTGTATTGAGATTCCGAATAGCGGTGAAGATTCAAACATCGATCCTGAAGCCACTTCTTCGAGGATGAGCTCCCATCAAAACGAACGCCATCCGTCATGTGGTACAGAGAAATGGCACCAATCCTTTGCTGTTCATAGGCCAGTCCCGCCATCGCGGACCAACTGTGCTCGAATGCATCGGGCTCATCTTCAACCGGAAGGACTCCGCCGATGGAGTGACGCATAGGCAAAACAAAGAGCATAAAGATCGGGACGTCGAGACCGGCCTCCTCAACGGCACCAAAGGATTGGCTCACTATGGATTCCAACTCGACTCGAAAATCTTGATCGGGTTCCCCCTCAGTTGACAGCATCGACATAAAAACAATCGGCTCAGAAGGATCCAGCGTGGTGGCAGCAATCCAGTTGGACAGTTCAGATCGAGTAAACGTCTTATCGTTTGCACTTTCACAAAATCTATTGTTGCCGTATCCGGCATATGACCAACTCTCATCCGCGAGAGCGCTGAAGTACACACCCGGTGAGTTCCGCAACAGAATGAAATCCAATACTTGCAAGGCGCCAGACCCGGCGGTTGCAGTACGCAGCCGCACAAGATCGCCGATAGCCAAGCGCTCCAGGAAACAAGAACCCAGCTCACCAAGGGCTCCTGGAGGTAAAACTTCTCCAGGGACCCAATCGCCCTCAATGGAAGTCAAAGGCACCGTGTTCAAATCAGAGGTTGGCCAGCGATGAATCACCTTGACGGTGACCGGTTCTTTGGCGAAAGGATCAAGTGCAGGACTTCCGACCTCCAAGCCTTCCAGCCGGAGGGTATACACCGCACGACCGGATGCTCCATTGGCCACCCGAAGATCCATTGGTCGGGTCACCGGCAAGCCGATTTGCACTCCACCGCGATCGCTTTCAAATCCGTAGCATCCTTGTTCGGACGGGTCATTTAACTGAAAGACATCCGGTCCTGTACCCAACAACCTCAGAGGGGCCGCGTTGAGCTTGGCGGGAACCCGCCAGGCACGGATCCGTCCCTCGGGCAAACGGGCCATCAGCGCTGTTGGCATTCTGGTCATCGTGGGCAAGGCGAAAGAATCACCGAGCACAATCAGTCGAAAGTCATCGCGATGGGGGTCTGGCAAATCTTCCAGACCAATCGCAAAATCCGTCAACGCCCCCAGAACCAATGACGCGCACAGCATGATGTCTCCCATATCGACCTCTCAGAGAAGGACTTGAGTCGGATTCAAGTCAGGGAGTCAATTTCACGTCTTCTGCATCGCCCCACAGGCCCTCAATGTCGTACCAAGCCCTCTGGTTGGGCTCAAAGAGGTGCACGACCAGGTCCACAAAGTCCAGCACAATCCAAGTGGCATGCTCGTCGCGACTGCCTT
>Ga0160422_10002980_pt1 | contig 10505 bp, 13 predicted proteins | sample Fk160mmetaG_FD_108192 | JGI IMG/M metagenome (GOLD analysis project Ga0160422, IMG submission 108192) | Marine microbial communities from the Central Pacific Ocean - Fk160115 60m metaG | ecosystem: Environmental > Aquatic > Marine > Oceanic > Photic zone | place: The Central Pacific Ocean... | reverse complement strand
CTCTTACTCCTTTACCTAGAAGCTCCGTTATCTTGCTATGGGTCTTCTGAATCCTATAGACATCATTGCTCTGAATCTCAATATTCTGATAGGTTATCCATTCAGTTCTTATGATTTCATTTGTTTTTGGATTCTTTGTTGTCCGTTCATTTATACTCGCAGGTCCAAGGTAAACTTCCTGCTTAATTCCATCCACAATTCCATTCGCTTTTAAAAAGTCCATTGTGGTTTTCATGGACTGTTTATGCTTGTTGAATGAATCAATCTGTGTCTTCCCTGAGGCCCTAACCTGGACAGACCATTTTGCAATATCACTTTCAAAACTTTCAGTACTTGCACCCGTAACAGTTATCGTATTTTCAACCATCCTGAACCCTCTGACAAGAACTGTGGAGGCACCTATGAATCCTCCAAGAGATAAGACAGCCATTGCGAATACGAGTGGCGGTGTACGACGAATAACCCTCAGAGAATCGGCCGGAAGCGAACTGAGATTTTTAATGATTTTCATTGTCTAAAAAATATGTGTGTAAGGAGTTTTTAACAGCTGAACCGAAAGAAATTATTTTAAAAAATCCCAGATCTCAAATCCTTCAGTTCTATATGGCCATTAATGGATACATCTTTTTGATGCACCAAAATTTATAGAGTCGGTTACTAATAGTGCCAAATGAAATAAAGGTCTGCAAGAAGTATTTTTGTATTATTCAATCAATAAAAATTTCTAATAAAAAAAGTTTATAGCTCATTACTTACAACAATTATCCTTGGTTAATGAGGCAGTCCAGGAGGTTTCATTCATTGTTGAAAGGTCGACTCTATGAGTTGCCATCCAGTCACCATTTGCTTCAAGAAACTTCTGCACATTACCTTCAGGAGCCTGATGAATGACTATAACTTTTTGAGAATCTTCCTTACTTACACCTCTGTAAAGTGGCTTGATATCATATTCGGCATGTCTTTTTTCAGCCTCTTCACTATCAAATATTGCAACCCATTCATCGAAGGTACTTTCAATTTTAAAAGTGAAAACTGAGGTTACAGAACAAGACATAAAAAAAAGGAGCTAGTTGCTCCTAATTCTAGATCGACTGTCAATCAATCAAATCTTTACATTGCTGCTTCTGCATCAGCAACTTGCTTGTTTCTTTGGATAACTTCCTCATCATTTAAACAAGCTGTGATCTTCCATTCGACACCGAATTTTGCTCTCCAGATACCGAAGTGTTCTGAAATTGCCAGATGATTATCGGCCTTGAGAATAACAAAAACCTCTCCTGTTTCAGGTGCATGAAATCTTCCTACCAGTTCAAAGCCATCAAAATTATCCTTGGGTGCACCGGAAGCAATATATTGTTCAAATGCTTTATAACCTTCTGACTGAGAAATCTCATCAGGAATCAAACCATGCACGTGATAGTAAGCCATACAAAAAATAATAATTTAGTGATTAATCTAAAAAAAATAATTCCTTTAGCGTTTAATTTGTCTCTGAATATAAATTTTTAAATTGTATAAATATTGGCAAAAAGTGTATTAAAGATAAATTAAAGCACTCTCCAGAAGTAATTTGACAGCGACCATAATCCCATTTAAATTTATTCTGCACACTTCAGCATTACTGCGCTGCGGGTGATTTTATCTAGCCCCACCCTACCCACTTTAATAATGCCCTTGTAGCTCAGCGGTACAGCACACCTTTGGTAAGGCTGAGGTGTTGGGTTAAAGTTCCGACAAGGGCATAGAAATCATATATAGCTATCCAACAAATATGCTCAATTTCAATCTTGTAAAATATATTGGAGTAGCATAATTTTTAATTAATAAACAAATAGTTACAATCAGCACTTAAAATATCTTATTAACTAGGTGTTCAAGGTTTTTTCCTAATCAGATTTTTTAAATTTTTACGATTTTTAATTCCGTTAAGCACATACAAAGATATCTGATTAAGATTTTAAAGATATATAGATCAATTTTTTAAATGACTTTTTATGCGAAAATTTTATAAATTCCCCAAGAAATCTCCTCAATTTTTAATAATATAATTTTTTTTGGAAATTATATTTAAGTTTAAAATTTAAAAACTTAAATTTCATAATTATTAAAATTTTGTTTGTAATTTATTTGACTTGGTCAAAAAGTATTGCTGTAATGCGATAAACATTTAAAGTTCTTATGATTTAATTTGGATAATTTTTATAAAAAAAATATCTCAATTTATTATTTTGCATTTTTCATTTTATTGATATCAGGCTGCAACTTTTCTAAAAAAGAAATCAAAGATTCGCATATAAAATTTACAAATAATCAAAAAGATTTTGAATTAAAAAAATTTAATTATCAAAAAGACAATTCTTCTCAAAAAAGTAAAACTATTTACAGAGAAAAAGTAAAATTATATCCAACTTTTGAAAAGAGAGAAGAACGAAATAAGAAATTTATAGGGAAAGTATTAAATAATAATAATAAATCTAAAAATAGTTTTTATCTTAAGCTGTCTGGTGGTTATTCAAATCTTAAAAATTATAATGTTTTTGATGTTTCAACAAATAAACCTATATGGGAAGATCGTTATACAGATAAAGGAGGTTCTATTGAATTGGGTTTAGGTCGAAACCTTGGTAAATTCAGAGCAGAAATTTCCTATGCTAGAGAGAAAGGCAGATTTGATGAATATCTCACATATATTGATGGAAGTATTACAAGGTTCGATTCTAGTAGAGGTAAATTGAATAAAGATTTTTATTTTTTAAATACTTATTTTGATTTCTGGAGGGATAAAAAATTTTCTCCATTTATAGGTTTAGGTATTGGTTTATTAGAAAGTAGTCAAGAATCAGCACCATTTATTCCTTCATATTATCGACGAGTATTTGTAAAACAATTCAAAGTTGGTATTAGTATAAGGTCATCTGAATCAAACATAATATTTTTAGAGCACTTTAAGAGAGATTCAAATTCACACATCACAAGTGATGGGATAGGAACACCATATACATATGAAGCGAAAGATGGTTTTGATTCAGAGGGAATACAAATTGGATTAAGGAAATATTTTTGACTTAATAAAAAAATTATTGATAAATAAAACATTGAGATGGATTTCTTGGATTCCATCGTAAACATTTAGGTTTTGCCTCTTCTGCAAGTCTTGCTTCTTCTGCAAGTTTTGCCTCTTCTACAAGTCTTGCTTCTTCTGCAAGTTTTGCCTCTTCTGCAAGTTTTGCCTCTTCTGCAAGTCTTGCTTCTTCTGCAAGTTTTGCCTCTTCTGCAAGTCTTGCTTCTTCTTCTTCTTCTTCTGTCAAACAAGAATTAAAAGGTTGAACTCCTGGATTGAAAATAGAATATTCTTTTATTAAAGTCATACCTGTCAATGGATTAAAGCAACCAACAACACTACTTATTTGTGTCTTAGCATTTTTAACAACAGGTATTGCTCTTACTTGAAATATTTTATGAAATTTAGATTCATTTAAATTTTTTTGTTCAATTTTAAAATTTCCAGAATATGAGTAGAAATTAATATCACTATTTGTTAAATAGCAAATAGAATTCTTACTTAAATCTCTATATATATTATTGCATCGACCGATATTTACGAATTTACTTATTTCTCTAATATCTTCAGGAAGTGAAGTATTTATTGCATAATTAGCTTTTGCAGCTTTAATTAATGAATTAATTATTAGTGTTGCTTCTTTTTGTTTCGCCTTATTCTTGCTGAAATTAAATAGTGGAAGAGAAATTGTTGTAATAATCAAAATTAACATTACAACAAAAATAATTTCTATAAAAGAGAATCCTTTCTCTTTTATTTTTGCTAAATAAATTTTTTTTAAAACTCTTTTATTTTGCATAAAAGTTTATTCTTTTTTTCAGTTTCCCATTAATAGTTTTTTTGTCTAGTCTCAAAATCTTTCTATTAAATTTATAATTCAAATAGAAAAATCCAGCAGTAACACTCAACCAAATGAAATATCATAATATTGGTCTTTTATTAGCTGTAATTATTATGGCTATTGTTCAAAGACTAATTCAATCAGTAAAATTTTAAAATGAAAAATCTTCTAGCAAGCTCAAGGTCAAAATATCTATTTATTTTAGGGGTATTAGCTATAGGTATAGGAGTTATATCAAAAAAAGTAATTAGCTATCCAACACAATGTTCACCTATGAATAATCAAGAAATAACCTTTTTATTTAAAAAATAAAATATTAGTTTTATGATATGGGTTTAATAATAGGATTTTGTTATTACTGCATGAATATTAATTATTTAGGGATTATAGAAAAATAATAAATTTATAATCATTTATAACAGGGTTATCAAGAAATACATAATGGCCTTCTTGTTATTAAAATTCAAAGTAAAGTATTCAGGAGATCTATTTTTTGCCTTTAATAATCATTATTAAAGTAAACTACTAAGCATCTCACCTCCATCTATTAATAAAAAATAATTCAGATTTATTTCTTCATTCCTCAATTATTTAAAATTGAGTATTATCTCTTTTTTTCCAAATCTTTTTCATATCATATATCTCTTATCTAAGATTATTTGAATAATCTAGTTATCCTTGATCACAAGAGCTAAGACTATAGAACATGATCGCTGAAAATAAATCTTATTAATTATGTATTAACTTAAATCCATTTTAAATAATATTAATCAGAGTGAAAGAAATAGTAAATTTGTAAATCTTAACACTGAAAAATTTATTAAAAAGGTTAATATTTGTTTAAATCAAAATTTAAAAATGCTTTAAGCCTTAAGAAAAGTATCAAATTCAAAGAGTAATAAATCCTCTAAAAATTTTTAAGCAATAACCTCTGCAAGTTTCTTTTTATGTATACTTGGAAATGCACCAATTTTTTAAAATATTTTGGAAGAAGTATTTGTTCTCGATGACTTAAGATAGTAATGTTTGAAAGCTGATTTAGATTAAAGGGGGAGCCCATCTTTTTTTATGAAATATTCTAAAAAAGAATTGTATCTTATCCAAAAGAAAAGACCTGATTTAATTCGCAAACCTGATCCATCAACAAATTCAGCAATAATTGCATTTTTGAGAAAATATAATGCAGCTTATCAAATACCCAAAGATATGAAATCACAAGAATGGATTACTTTGAGACAACAAACATTAGATCATAGAGATTTCCCGAAATTCCAAACTGATCACTTTAATGAGGTAATTGAACATAACCAAAAAATAGATAAGAAATTAGAAGATCCTCAAACACAAAAAGAATTAGATTTTCTTATTAAAAAATATGCATTTGCTGAAAGAATTAGGCTATTTATCAATCCACTTTATTTATATTCACAATATAAAAAAATAATAGGAAAAAAATTCTTTGAAGTAGATCTAACTATCTTTATATTTATTATTTTTTGTACATTAATATTTCTAATTATTATTAGTTAATAACTATGAAACAATTAATAATGACTCAAAAATTCATATTGAATCTTTTTTAAAGAATATTTTTTATTAACCATTCACTCTCTTAGATAGATCTAAACTCTTATGGTAATTTTTTTAAACACTTTGTCTTAGCAATTGTAGTAAATCATATTTAAAAAGACTTAGAATATGTTATCTAATAAAGATATATTTTTTGCAACTTTCAAATCTACATTCTTTAAAGTTATTTCGGCATAAAAATTAAAACTAAAAAAAATGTTTCTCTTTTTATATCAAAAAATTCCTTTTAGCACACTTTAAATTTGATTTAAAATAAGAATAATACAATTATAAATTAAAGAGGTCTAAATGAAATTATTAAACCAATTCTCAATACTCAAAAAGAATTGAAGATATATTGACTAATTAACTAAAGAAAAAGTTGATTTTTGGGAAAAATAATGAAAAGAAAATCTAACTCAAAATAATTTCTTAGTTTATTGTGAATAATAATATATTTCTGAATTAGTTTAGATTTTATTATTTATCCAATATTTCTAGAAAGGATATTTAATTAAATAAAAGGAAAATTTTAAGATTAACTACAACATAAAAAAATTTTTTAAAGTACTCTAAAAGACCATATACCTTAGATCTGAAAATCTTAAAGGATTTAAGGAAGAATATTAAATTTAAATATAGATCAATAGATAATTAATTTTTTGATCAATTAATTTTTTTAGCATTATTAGCTTTTCTAATCACTTTTTTTAAAATATTATTTTTAATTGAAAGATCAGAAATGCAAAATAGAGCTAAAAAGAAAATTAACTTTAAAAAGGATGAAATTTGCATAAAAAAACCCTGATATTTTAATAAAAGCAAATATCAAAAATTTGTCCACTATTAAACTCTAAAAAACATCCTAGAGCTGAGTAAATCTTTTAGGATTTTTAAAAGTTTATTAACTTTACTAAATAACTTTATAATTTTTATAATTTTTAGATTTTTTCAATTGGTGCCATTGTTAATCCTTTACCTAGAAGTTGCTGATGATAAAGCTCTGCTTGTTCAAAGGGGCCTCTCCATACTTCTGCCAAACCTTCACTATCAACCTTGACGGCGAGCTCCCAGGATCTTTCTTTACTCATTCCTAGAATGAAGGTCTCAAGACAATTTGCTACATGTTCAAAAGTATTAAAATGATCATCAAGAACTATAATCCTTGCCTCTGGATAATTTCTTTTGGTTGTCTTTGGATCTAAGACTATATATTTCCATTTGAACATTTAATAAAAATTGCCATATTTTAGGTATTTGAAATTTGTTTTATTAATAATTTAAAATAAGCTCATTTGGCCTGTTGAAAAATTATTTAATTTTTCTAATAACCAATCTTTGGAAGACCAATACCTCATACTAGAAATTAATGCGTTAAGTTCATCTGCATTTTTAAAATTTTCAGTCCATTTCCCTTCAAATCCATTTGGAATAACAATGGGCATTCTGTGGTGAAGAGGCTTGATTAATTCATTTGGTTCTGTTGTTAATATACAAAAACTTTCTAACTCTGCCCCATCAGCAGAACACCATCTAGACCAAATTCCACCAAGCCAAAACGTGGCATAATTTTTCTTTCTTATTCGAAATCCTTTTTCAAAAAAACCACTAGCAGGTATCAAACATCTTTTATTCCTCCAACTACTTTGGAATAATTTCTTTTCATCCACTGTCTCTGAACGAGCATTAAATGGCCTAGGCTTTGATTTATCAAAAGGATTCTTTGCCCAAGGAGATATAAAGCCCCAATACATAAAAGTTGTTTTTATAATACCTTCATTTTTTATCACTAAAACTGGATCACTAGGCTTAATAAGATTTTGAGTCTCATATTTATTGCTAAGTCCAAGGGGGAAATCTTCCTTTAAAATTTTTGGCAAGGAATTGTATTCAGTTTTCAACTCAAATCTTCCACACATTATTTAATTAACCAATAGAAATAAAAAGTAAATTTTTTTCTCAGAGAAAATCTTTGATTCATTCTTATTTAAATTTTTTTGCTGCATTACCTTTAGCTCTTAGTATTAAGACAAAAGACAGAGCAGCAGTAATCAATCCAATATCTATTAATAAGTGTAAATTCATTAATAAGTAATTTTAGATATTTATTATAAGTTTTAATTAAAAAAAATGCTCGAAATAAATAAGTTTAGATAGTTTACCTTTTACTATTTTAAGTTCCTTTTATTGGTATAAGTGGGCTATGGACAAACTTCTTTTTAGAGGCATTAACTTATTTGATTGAGGGTTAATGCCACACTCCTATACAAGAGATTAAAAAAATTTTTTATTGATGAGAGTTTCTTTTAAAAACTAAAAATATTATTTAATCTTGCACTGATAAGCTCTATTTTTGTTTATTAATAAAATAAATCTTTATGTTATGTAAGTTCCATAAATTTCGCAGAATTACCTACTGGAAATCTTTTATTGATAAATTATTAAGATACTTTTTCATAAATTAAAGTAAGGTTATTTGCAGGCATTTGTATAAGCTGTTTTTGTTGGAAACCATTTTTTATTGCTTCGATATTTACTTCCTCCAAATTTCTAATACCCCAATAATTATTTTGTATCTTCAATGCATTATCAAATAATTCGTTACTTTCACTAATATGTTCATTTCTAATTTTAAAAGGTCCATATAAAATAAGATATTTTCCATAATTTAATAATTTACCTGACTCTTTAAATAATGATTCTGTGCATTCCCAAGGTGCTATATGAATCATATTTATAGATATAATTACCTGTAATGCATAAATTAATTTTGTAGGAATTGGCCAAGGCCTTTTTGTAACATCTATTTCTAGAGGTTTAGGCATCTTAATATTTAATTTCTCATAATCAATCCATGAAATAATGCTTCTTCTATGGTCCAATTCAGGATCACTGGTTTGCCATATTATTTCTGGAAATCTTTTTTGGAATTCAACTCCATGTTCACCGCTGCCGCTACCAATCTCTAAAACGAAACCATTTTCAAGAGGAATTTTTGACAAAACATCTCCAATATAAATTTTATTTCTTTGAGTAGCTGGAAAAAAAAGTCTGTAGTCCAATTAAAGATGGAAAATATGACTCTAATTTAGATCAACTAGCAAAAAATTTTTTAAATGTTCAATATTTTCAACATTCTTTTTTTATCGTCCAACATTTATATTTTTTCTATATTTATCATTTTAAAATATCTTCATAAATTTTTAATTGAAAATCTGCTTTTAAGGCCTTTAATTAATCCCTTCCCTTCCTCATAAAGTGATTCTATATAAAATATTACTTTATAAGTTATTTAATTATAGGTGGAATTTTTTTTGAATCCATTTTTTAATTTAAAGAATAATTAATTAACTAACTTTGGCACCGCATTCGACAAACAATTAACTTTATCTCCTATAAAAGATAAATTTAGTGACTATTAGAAACAAGAAACCACCTTAGAAATTCCAAGTAATAAAGGGGTTATTAAATTGATTTTTACTATATAAAACTAATCTATGTCTTGGAGTAAATGTAGAGTTAACTCTTTAGAGGTTTGGCCAGAATTAGTTTATAGCAAATAAATTTAAGAATTACTGATGCAGTTAAATTAAGAAGCATTTTATTTATAATCGTTAGTAAATAAATTATTAAGTGAGAGAGGAATCTTCTGCCCACTTTTTATGTTTCTTTTCTAAATCTTTTAATGAGATTCTTTGATAAGTTAACTTTAAATAATTAAGATTAATATGATCTTTTGAAACGACCATATCATCGGAATAGAAATTAAATAAATTTGATGGTCTCATTTTCTTATTTTTCAAAACGGTAGCTAAATTAGATTTTTATATAAGATGATTTTTTATAAAAACTAATAAATTTAATTTTTTATTTAGTATTTTGAGAAACAATTGAAACTTTTTTAATTTTTAAATTTTAGTTTTCATTTCTTTCCAACCCTTTAACTTTAGATTTCTCCAAAGATTAAAAGCTTCATTAACTTTAAGTATCTCTTTTCCCTTAATAATACAGTCAATTTCTTGATCCTTTTTTATAATCTCATCAATACAAACGATAAAAATTTTACTTGAATTTGGCTGAGACTTATAAAATCGCAAGATATTCTTATTTACAGGGTTTTGCAGCCATCCATCTTTCATTTTTTAGGCATATTAGTTAATCTAATTAGAAATTAACCACTAATTTTTCTAATTAGATGGGTTAACCGCCATTAAAACTTAATTAAAAATAAAACAATTAAAAATTATTTAGATTTTACAAAAGATATTTAATTTAAATCAAAACTTTCCATAATTTTCCATTCAATTATATTCTGATTTATCTCAACCAATCCGATTTGAGACATTCTAAGTTTTTTATTAAATTTAGGTAAATTAAAAATCAATTCTTTTTTTTCTTGTATTCGATGATTCCCATAACACAAACTAATGTGAGGGGAATAATTATTATTAAAATCAAATTTATTCAATTTATAAATATTTTGTCTTAGTTTTTTTAGAGTTAGTGAATTTTTTATCGACAGATAAAATGATTTAAACATTTCCTGTTTAAAACAATATCCATCAACATCTAATATGATCGAGGAATTATTTTCTCCAAAAGATCTCAATTTATCAATAAAAGTTTTATCAATTTTTAAATAAGGGCCTGAAAGAGTAATATGCAGATCAAAATATGGACTAATCAATTTACTTTGAACTTTATCTTTTATGAAATTTAAGTATTCTGTCTCTTCAGGAGGAAATAGGCCCCACAAATAATAAGTTTTCCTGTTAATCATTTATTATTTATAAAAATTAATTACAACCTCCTGCCCTACTTTATTTTAGATGAAAAGTATAACCATCCTAAATTCAAAAAATACATCAAAAAATATATAAAAAAACACTTGACGCTCTCATATAACAATGTCTATAGTATTAGTACACATGTATTATTCTAATGACCTTAGGAGGAGCTAATGTTTGGACTAATTTTTCTTACGGCAGTCGTACTGATACCCCATCTGGTTGCCTACTCAACCCAGAAGGTAGT
>Ga0160422_10002979_pt1 | contig 10506 bp, 9 predicted proteins | sample Fk160mmetaG_FD_108192 | JGI IMG/M metagenome (GOLD analysis project Ga0160422, IMG submission 108192) | Marine microbial communities from the Central Pacific Ocean - Fk160115 60m metaG | ecosystem: Environmental > Aquatic > Marine > Oceanic > Photic zone | place: The Central Pacific Ocean... | reverse complement strand
AGGAATATAAAAATCAGTGTTAGAACAACCAGCTATAGTTGCATTAATTCTTATTGTATATGTAGTTCCAAATAAAGAATTATCTACTGTTCCATCTCCATCATTATCTAAACTATTAGTCGTGCACTCTACAAGTAGTTCTTGAAGTCCTTCTACAGAATAAAAATCAACTTCGGTGACATCTTCAAAGTTTGGTGTTAAAGGAATACCCCCTGAGCTATTTTCTAAATAAATAGTAACATTACTCATTTCATAATTTGAAACTAAGTTAAATTGAAACAAGCCCTGTTGGGAGGCACATGATGGTGAGGCTAAACAAAAATTTTGAAGTTCAAGAGACCAATCTGGATAGGCTGAACAAACAGAATTGTCTGTCTCTAGAATTACTGAGGACCCTTCAGAAAAACAATAAGATGTTCCTGTAGCTTGTTGTTGGGCTATTCCAGAAAAAGTAAATAGAAGAAACAGAAATAGAGTAATAAATAATCTATTTCTAAATTTTAATATTTTGAAGAAGTTTATCATTAATTAATTTTTTAAATAATAATTCTTTTTGTAATTATAGAACAAAAACTATACCAATTATTATTTATATCATTTCATTAAAAAAAATGAAAGAAATAACTAATGAGTAAAAGTAGTTAAAAATTTTTTAATAACAGATTTTCCCCATCTAATTCTGCGTATGAAAAATGTGTTACCCAATCTCCCAAATTAATATAACTTGAATTATGTGAAATTAGAATTTTTTTTGGTTGATGTATATGTCCAAAAATAAAAAAGTCAATATGGTGTTTTTCTAATTGTTTTTTACAGTAGTTGGTTAAATAAGTTTCTCCCAATTTTTCGTTAGATGGATTTTGTTTACTTCTACTTTGTTTAGAAAGAAATTGAGCTAATGATATTCCAATATAAGAGGGAATAAGACTAAATAAAAATTGACAAATTTTATTTGAATAAATAAATTTTAAGAATTTATATATTTTATTTCCAGATCCAAGACCATCACCGTGAGATAAATAAAATTTTTTACCGTTTAATTTTATGATTTTTGATTCTTTATAAATTTTTAGACCAATTTCGTTTTCCAAATAACCAAAGGTCCATAAATCATGATTTCCAACAAATAAATGAATTTTAATTCCAGAATCAGTAAGTTGAGCTAATTTACCTTTTAGTCTTTCATAGCCTTTAGGAATTACTTTTTTATATTCAAACCAAAAATCAAATAAATCGCCTAGAAGATAAATTTCTTTTGCTTCATTTTTAATTTTTTCAAGCCATTCACAAATTTTTTTTTCTCTTCGGATACTTTCTTCGTTATTTGGAGCCCCTAAATGAAAGTCAGAGGCAAAATATATTTTAGTTTTGGTTTGCATCTAAAATTTTTTCTAATTCTTTTTCTAAGGTTTTAATAGAAATTTTCTCTGCAATTATTTTACCATTTTTATCTATCAAAACAGCGTGAGGAATACTTCGAACATTATATAAATCAACCAAGTAAGTTCCCCATCCATTTAATTCACTAACATTAGTCCATATTAATTCATCTTCTTCAATTGCATTAATCCAGTCTTGGGAAGCTTTTTTTTGGCTATTGATTCCGTCCAAAGACACTCCTAAAATCTCAAAATCTTTAGTTCTATATTTTTCATATAGTTTTACAAGTTTTTTATTTGCGGATCTACATGGTCTACACCAAGATGCCCAAAAATCAATTAAAACAACTTTGCCATTAAAGTCAGATAAAGAAACTTTTTCATTATTTATGTCTGGTAATGAAAATTCAGGAGCTTGATTATCATAGTTCGATGTATTTCCACTTTGATTACAAGAAAAAAATATAAATGATAAAAAAACTAAAATTTTTTTCATGATTCTAGCGCTTTTTTAATTAGTTCATTTAATGTCTTTGGATTAGCGGTTCCTTTAGATAATTTCATAGCTTCACCCATAAATAAACCTAAAAGATTTTTATTTCCATTTTTATAAGCCATAACTTTTTCAGGGTATTTATTTAAAGATTCGATTACATAACTGTGTAACATATCATCATTTTTACTTTGAATCCAATTATTTTCCTTTGCTATTTCCTTGGGTGATTTTTTGATATTATTTGTCATGGCAGGAAAAATTTTCTGACTCATTATTGAATGATTTATTTCATCAGATTCAATCATTTCAGATAATTCAGCTATGAATTTAGGTTTAATTTTAAAATTAGTTATATCAATTGAATTTTCATTTAGATAACTTTTTACAACTCCCATTATTAAATTTGCTGCAGTTTTATAGTGTTTAGTAGAATTAATCACTGATTCAAAATAAAGAGATAAGGATTTGTTTTCAGTTAAATTTTTTGCGTCATAAACACTTAAATTAAATTCGTTAGTATACTTTAAAAATAACTCATTTGGAAGGCTTGGAATATTACTTTTAACATTTTCAATAAAATCTTTTGTTATGATGATGGGCTGAATATCTGGTTCAGGGAAATATCTGTAATCTTGAGCATCTTCTTTTTTTCTTAAAATAATTGTTGAGTTATTTTTTGCATTATATGTTCTTGTTTCCTGTTCTATTTTTTCACCCTTTTCATATGCAGTTATTTGTCTATCTCTTTCTAAATCTATTGCTTTTTGAACATTGGAAAATGAATTCAAATTTTTTACTTCAACTCTGTTTCTTAATTCTTTAGAACCCTTTAGTCTAACAGAAATATTTGCGTCACACCTCAAGCTTCCTTCCTCCATATTTCCATCACAGATATCTAAATATCTAACAATTTTTCTTATTTCATATAAGTAATCATGAGCTTCTTTTGATGATCTAATATCAGGTTCAGATACAATTTCAAGTAATGGAACTCCAGCTCTATTTAAATCAATTAAAGAATTGAAAGGATCAAGATCATGAATACTTTTCCCTGCATCTTCTTCCATATGAATTCTTGTTAAATTAATTTTATTTGAAACACCATTTTCATCATAAATTTGAACAAACCCATTTCTACATATCGGGGTTTTATCTTGAGTTATTTGATAGCCTTTGGGTAAGTCTGTGTAATAATAATTTTTTCTAGCGTATTGATTTTCAGTGCTAATATCACATTTTAAGGCAAGTCCAAGTTTTACAGCATATTCAATTACTTTTTTATTTGGTTTCGGTAGAGTTCCAGGATGTGCTAAAGATATTGGACTTGTACAATTGTTAGGTTCTGCACCATATATATTAGCATCACTACAGTATGCTTTGCTTAAGGTAGATAATTGAATATGAACCTCCAATCCAATAATAGTTTCATATTTATTAGCTGATTCCATTTATTTCTTAATCAATTTTTTCACTAACAATTCATCATCAATTTCAAAATGCAAAAAATAAAAACCGGAGCTTAATTTTAGTTCAGAAATTGTACTTTCATTAATTATATTTTTCTTAATTATTGATCTTCCGTTAACGTCAAAAATTTCTAATTTAATTTCATCATTTAAATTTGAAAATAAAATTTTAATTTCATCATTAAATGGGTTTGGAAATACAGATAGTTTTTTTTCTAGTTCATTTGTAGATGAATTCTGATTTTCTAGAGGGGATAAGACAAATAAACCAGATTGCATGTCAGATACTAAAATATTCCCTGATGGTAGTAAAGGGTAAACGCCCCAAGCTCCTCTGTAACTATCGTGATCTTCAGGTAAATATGTATCAAAATTTCCTACTTCAATAGGGTTTGATGGATCTGAAATATCCCAAATCCAAAGTCCATCATGGTAGTGAGATACATAAACGTAATTATCTTTAATGATTAAGTTGTGGGCCATAGATTCAGAGTCAATATTACTTAAGAAAGTAGTATTAACGGTAATTTCATTTGGGTTAGATACATCACAAATTTTCATTTCATATCCATGGTTTTCATCTGCAAAAATATATGTACTTCCTGTGCTGTTTAACCACCCTGAATGATTGTATCCTTTGTCTGGGTAGTCAGTTAAAGACCCTAATATTTGAGGATATTGATTTGCTTCGTTAGTCCAACCTGAAAAATCAACAATATATAATCCATTATCACCTGCATTCAAGTAACCTATATTGTCTATAACATAGATGTCATGTATATAACCAACATCATCATATTTGCCTAAAAAAATTGGATTTTGCGGCTCTTCTATGGAAAATAAAGAAAGTTCATTCCATTCATTTAAAACCCTCCCTCCACAAACATACATTATTGCATTTTCACTATCAATAAAAATATTATGAGCTCTTTTAATAAGTTCGTCAGAATCATATACAACGTTAAAGCTGTTTGGTAAGCTGGAAATATCAATTATTTGAAGTGTACTTTCCCCTTCATCAGCAACAGCATATAAATAGCCATTATAATCATGAAAATCTCTATGCACAATTGCTGGGCTTGAATCAGCACCTTCAATATATGCAGCCAAATAACTATTTTCAGGGTTTGTGATATCAAAAATATGAGTTCCTTGTGTACTTCCAATAATGGCAAATTCATGACCATTTTGAGCAATGCCCCAAACTTCATTGTACTTACATCCTACCCAGTTATCGTCACTGATACTTTCATCAGACCACTGAAAAAGTAATTCTAATTCATCTTGAGCCTTTACAGAAGTAATTGAACAAATTAGTGTTATTAAAATTAAATATAATTTTTTCATGATTTTTTTTATATAAACTTACGGATTTGTTTGTTAAAATTTTGCTTTTCATCATCATTAAAATCAAATTCAATTTTCAAATAAAATAAATTAAAATGACTACGTAAATGTTTGATATTTGATTTTGTTAATCTAAAAAAATCTTTTTCAGTTAAAATTAAATTAGTTGTTTCTGTTTTTATACCCTCAAGAATTATTTTTTTAATATCTTTTTCTTTGTAATAGTAATGATCAGGGAATTTATAATGTTTAAATAATACCTTTTTGGACTTTAAATAATTTTTTAAAGGATTTGAATTTCCAATCCCGGTCAATAAAAAATACTTTTCTTTAATTTTTAACTTTTCATCTTTTCCAGTTTGTATATTTTTTAAATTTTTATAGATAATATGAGAATAAAATAATTTTTGATCTGAGCTTAATGATAGTTGAGATTTTATTTTATTCTTCAATTCTGAAGAAATTTTTTTTGGGCATTTTGTTACAACAATAATATTAGCTCTTTTAGCACTAAGAATACTATCTCTGAGATTTCCTAATGGAAAAAGCATATCATCTGAATATAAATTTTCATACTCTGTAACCAATATATTCAGGTCCCTTTCTATTTTTCTGTGTTGATGACCGTCATCAAGAATTACTGTTTTTATATTAGAGTTTTTTTCTAACAATTTTTTTACTCCCTCAACTCTATTTTTACAAACAGCAACTAATAAATCTGGGTGATTATGTTTAATTTGTCTAGGTTCGTCACCAATTTCATTAGACTTATGTGTTTTATTTGAAATTATAAAACCTTTAGTTCTTCTTTTGTACCCTCTACTTAAAATTGCTACTTTACTGTTATTAAGTACTTTGATTAAATATTCCACCAATGGAGTCTTTCCAGCACCACCAAATTTTAAACTTCCAACACTAATAATATTTATTTTAAATTTTGTTTTTTTAAAAAAATTGAAGTCATGAAGTAGATTTCTTACCAATATAATACTCAGATGAATTATATTCAATATCAATAGCAGGGGGAATAGAAATATTTTTAATAAGTTCATTTAAATGTAAAAATAGAAATGTAAGATTAAATAATCTTATTTTTACATATAAACATAATAACTGATGCAATGAAGTTAAAAGAAATTACTAACTATTTAGATGAAATAGTTCCCCTTTCTTTACAAGAAAGTTATGACAATAGTGGATTGTTAATTGGAGATAAAAATATGGAAATCAAATCTGCTCTTACTTGCTTAGATTGTACAGAGGATGTATTAGATGAAGCAATAAGTAATAATTGTAATCTCATACTATCTCACCATCCAATAATTTTCAATCCAATAAAAAAATTAACTAATTCAAATTTTTCAGAAAAACTGATATACAAAGCAGTGAAAAATGATATTGCTATTTATGCAATTCACACTAATTTAGACAACATTTATGGGGGCGTTTCTTTTATTATTGCAAAAAAACTAAATTTATTAAATTCAAAAATTTTAAAGCCTAAAGAAAATACTTTAACACAACTCATCACTTATTGTCCAAAAGAAGCTTTAAATTCAATCCAAAATGCATTATTTAAAATAGGTGCTGGAAAAGTAAGTTCGAAATATGATCAATGCTCCTTTTCATCTAAAGGATTGGGAGGTTTTAGGCCATTAAATAACGCTAATCCTCTTTTAGGAGAGATAAACAAAAGAACAGAAACAGATGAGAAAAAATTAGAACTGATCTTTCCCACTTATCTTGAAAGTCAAATAAAAAAAACATTATTTGAAATTCATCCATATGAGGAGGTGGCTTATCAATTTATTAGATTGGTAAATAAAAATTCAAATATTGGTTCAGGTTTGATAGGGGAATTAGAAAAAGAAATTGATGTATTGACATTTTTTAATTTATTAAAAAAAGTAATTCCTCTTCACACAATCAAACACACAAATTTTAGTAAAAAAAATAAAGTAAAAAGAATTGCGTTTTGTGGCGGTTCAGGTTCTTTTTTGTTAAATGAAGCTAAATTACAAAAAGCAGATATTTTCATAAGTTCTGATTTTAAATATCACGATTTTTTTGAGGCAAATAATGAAATTATTATAGCTGACATTGGTCATTATGAGACTGAACAATTTGTTCCTAATTTAATTTCTGATATTCTAAAGAAAAAATTTCCTAAATTAGCGGTCATTTTAACACAAATTAATACGAATCCTATAAGTTATTATTAAATTATGGCAACTAAAAAAGTAGAATTAAAAGAATTATCGATAGCTGAAAAGTTAGATCAATTGGTCGCTTTACAAAAAATAGATTGTTCAATAGATGAAATAAAAATTCTTAGAGGAGAGCTTCCTCTTGAAGTTCAAGACTTAGAAGACGAGGTGGAGGGCTTGAATAAAAGACTAGAAAATTTACAAACGGAAACTGATACCAAAAAAGAAGATATTACTAATCAAGGTGAAGTAAAAAAAGAAGCTGGATTACTTATAAAAAAATATGAAAAAGATCAAATGAAGGTTAGAAATAACAGAGAGTTTGATGCTATAAATAAGGAGCTAGAATATCAGAAATTAGAAATAGAATTAGCTGATAAAAAAATAAAAGAAGCTGAAGAATTTATTGATAGTCAAAAATTAATTATTTCTGCTACAAAAAATAAAATAAAAGAAAGAAAAGCTAGACTTAAAGAAAAAAAATCGGAGTTAGACGAGATTATTCAAAAAACTGAAAAAGACGAGGAAAAACTTGAAAAAAAGAAAAATAGAATAAAAAAACAAATTGAAGAAAAATTAATATTTGCTTATGAAAGAATTAGAAGTAATTCTAGAAATGGATTAGCTGTTGTTCCTATTATCAGAGGAGCCTGCGGAGGATGTTTTAATAAAGTTACTGCTCAGGAGGAAATGGAAGTTAAAAATAAAAAGAGAATTATTGTTTGTGAACACTGTGGGAGAATATTTTGTCCTCCAGATATTTGGGAAAAATATTTTCCAAACTAAGGAATTAAACTTGATAAATAAATGAATTCTGGAACTATTTTATTAAACTTATTTCATCTGATGTTTACCAATTTAAAGTTGTAATTATTTTTAAAATTTATATCCAAAGGTAAATATCAAATTTTGTACTGAATTTGAAATTTCAGTAGAAGAGGAACCGTTAAACATAAAGTATTCTTCTTTTTCAAAGGAGTTAGATAATGCAAAGTCAAAGAAATATTGATTTGATTTGTATCCAATTCCAAAACTTTGTGTTACTCTTTCTTTATTATCTTCAGTTGAATTACTTTCAGTATAAGGACTTTCATAAATACCTAATCCAGCTCTTATATTTACGTCTCCAAATCTCCACTCAGTTCCTAAACGAAAATTTGATGTTTTTTTATAGAAATTCGAAATATTTGAGTTTTCTTCTAAGAAGTTATAATAATCAGCACTTAGTTTTGATCTACTGTAATCAATTTGTTCTAATTCAAAATTGATTAATCCTCTTTTTGCAATAATTAAAGCTATACTAGAAATAGTTTTTGACGGTGTTTTTAAAGTATAATTTCCAAATCCATATGGTGACATATCGCTTATCATGCCCATATTTTCTTCAGTAAATATCGTCGTTAAATTACTTTCCCAATTTTCTTCTATTTCAAAACGTGTTTTTGAATGATAAGCAGCTCCTATTCGAAGGAATTGAACGGGCTTTAGTATAAGTCCTAATTTATAATTCAACCCACCACCAATTACATTCAAATTTTGATTATAAATAAATTCGTTGATATTCCCCCACTCATAATTTTCATTCATTTCAAATCCAGACTCTTTGTAAGAATTGAATTCATTATAGTTAATTCCAACAAAGCCAAGTTGTAATCCTAAAAATAATAAGTCACTGTAAGCACTAGAGATACTAAAGCTTAACTCGTCCATATATCCAGATCTATTAATAATATTTTGATGAAAGATATTTTCAGAGTTAGAATTTATTGCAGATTCGTAGTTATTTATTTGGTTAACTGTGTCTATAAGAAATGTTGAATATGCTAGGTACTCAGAAAAAGGATTTAAATTTTCAATATCGGAACCTTGTGAGTTGTTTAAAAAATTATAACTAATTGATTCATTTGAATTCCCTAGAATTACAAAATCTGAATTAAAATCTTTTAATCTGTTGTAAGATAATGAGAAAGAAAATCTGTTCCATTTACTTTTATCATCTCTCAAGGTTTTAACATATCCCATATTTTGAATATAGAAATTTGTTTTTTCGCTTAGATAAGAATTGTTAAAATAGTTAGATTCATTACTATTAATACTGGAGTTTAAAGAAAAGCCAACTTCGTCAGTTCTATATATAGCTAGTCCTGCAGGATTTATATGAATTGATGAAAGGTCAGCACCTAAAGACCCAAAAGAACCTCCAACAGAGCTGAGTCTTGCGGTTCCTAGGTTCTCTAAATAAGAGTATCTTAGTGCGTCAACATGATTTTGGGACAGTGTGTTTAAACAAATTAAGTATATTAAATAATAAAATATTTTTTTCATAAACATTATGGTTTTCTACCGTTTCTAGATGAATTTGATCTTGACTTAGATGAATTATTAAAGCTATTTCTATTTGAATTATTAAAACTATTTCTATTTGAATTATTAAAACTATTTCTGTTTGAATTTTTATAGTTATTATTATTTGAGTTGTTATGTTTTTTTCTATTAGAATTTTTATAATTTACATTTGAGTTTTGTTGAATTAAATCATTAACTATTTTTTTAAAAACATTATTTCTATTTTTTTTAGACTTATTTCTAAATGTTAATTTTTCAATAGATTGATTATTATTGTTGGTACTAGATTTAAGTCTAATGTTCTGCTGTTGACTTGAAATTATATTATTGGAAATACTTTTATTTTGGTTACGATTTTCGATATTTGATATCGTACTTTTATTAGTGTTTGTAGCATTTCTGTGTCCATAATAAATATTAGCATTTTCATTTATATCATAGTAATTATTTAAATAATATAACTGGTGACTAGCATAAGAATTATATCCCCAGCCGTAGTATGATGGATAACCCCAGCCATAGTAGGATGGGTAACCCCAGCCGTAGTATGATGGATAACCCCAGCCGTAGTATGATGGATAACCCCAGCCGTAGTATGATGGATAACCCCATCCGTGGTAGCCTGAAAATCCCCAGCCATTATATAGATTCGGCCAGCCAAATCCATGAATGCCATGGTAATTGTAATAATGATTTTCCCATGGACTATAATAAAAATTATAGTCCCAATAATAGTCAAAGTAATTATTTTCAAACCTATCTATTTTATCATAATAACTAAATTCTTCATCATAGTAGAAATCAGTAGCCTCGCTATTGTCAATATCTTCAATCACACTTTTTTCAGTTACTTCAATATCAAGAAAGTCATAATTTACTTCACTGTCACTGTAATAAATATCATCAACAAATTCTTGACCATTTAAAATAAATGGCATAATAATTAGACACAGTGTTTTTAAAGTCATATTGTTTAGAAAAAAATTCATAATCATTTAAGTTTTTATAATTGAAAATATATCTTTAGTTAAAATTATGTTTCGTGTATTTATACAAAACTAATAAATGTAGTGCAAAAAACATACCAAAAACATTGATATGGCAAAGAATATAACAAAAAAAACAATTAATTACTCTCAATGGTATAATGATATAGTTTTAAATGCAGACCTGGCAGAGACGTCTGCCGTCAGGGGTTGTATGGTTATTAAACCTTATGGTTTTGCTATTTGGGAAAGGTTGCAGTCTGAACTGGATAAAATGTT
>Ga0160422_10002978_pt1 | contig 10509 bp, 7 predicted proteins | sample Fk160mmetaG_FD_108192 | JGI IMG/M metagenome (GOLD analysis project Ga0160422, IMG submission 108192) | Marine microbial communities from the Central Pacific Ocean - Fk160115 60m metaG | ecosystem: Environmental > Aquatic > Marine > Oceanic > Photic zone | place: The Central Pacific Ocean... | reverse complement strand
TTCCCTTTTATCTTTAATTTGTCTTAATTCTTTGAACCTTTCCTTTGAATTAATTGCTTCTTTGACACCTGTAATATTGCTTGTCGCTAATAATTTCTCTATTGTCTCAGGCTTTAAGTCAACGCCTGTTCTGGTAGGAACATTATATAAAATTATGTTGGCTTCAACTTTTGCCAGTTCTTTGTAATGAAGTTCTAAACCTTTTTGAGTTGGTCTATTATAGTAGGGCGTAACGGCTAAACAATTTTGAATATTATTTTTTAAAGCACATTCAACTAATTCTATAGCTTCAACTGTTGAGGAACTTCCAACACCTGCGATCAAAGGAATATGAGTTTCAGAATTTGCAAATGCAAAAATTTCCGCTCTCTCATTTCTCCTTAAGGTCGCTGATTCTCCGGTTGTTCCAATAAGAACTATTCCGTTAGTGCCTGCTTTCTCATGAAAAGATAAAAGCTTTTTAAATGAATTAAAATCGATATCACCATTTTTTAACATTGGTGTGACAATTGCTACGATACTTCCTTTCAATTTTTTTTTTCCTATAATGCTAAACATGAATAATAAATCAAAAGCACCAAATTTTTTAGGTCTGATTGATGAAAATAATCATATCGGACTTAGCGATTATACTGGAAAATACTTAATTATATATTTCTATCCTAAAGACAAGACATCGGGGTGCACGTTAGAAAGTCAGAATTTTAGAGATTACAAAGAAAAATTTGCAGATAAAAATTGTAGAATTATTGGGGTTTCCAGAGATTCAATTAAATCACATAAGAGTTTTATTGAAAAAGAATCACTCAACTTTCCTTTGATATCAGATTCAGAAGAAACAATGTGTAACGCTTATGGGGTTATGAAAGAAAAGTCTATGTACGGAAAGAAATATATGGGGATTGAGAGGAGCACATTTGTTATTGATCCAGATGGTAATCTTATTAAAGAATGGCGAGGTGTTAAAGTATCAGGACATGTAGAGGAAGTTTATAATTTTATTTGTAGTCTCTAGGAATCAATATATTTCCAATTATCCATTAGAGATTTTATAAAGCTGGCAATTGGTACGGCAAAAAAGACTCCCCAAATACCAAAAATAGCTCCAAAAAGGAATACAGATAATAGGACAACTACTGCCGGCAATTTTACAACTCCTGACATTAAAAAAGGTAAAAATATATTGCCATCAATATTTTGCAAAAGTCCATAAAATAGCAATATCACAATTACATATGGATCGAGGCCAAACTGAGCAAGACTTACTATTAAAACTGGGAATGTCATAAAAACTGGACCAAAAAACGGTATTAATTGACTTAGTCCAAAAGAAACTCCAAGAAGAACTGGACTATTAAGTCCAAGTGCCCAAAACATTAAACTGCCTGAAACAGCCACTACGAAAACTTCTACGAACTTTGCTTTAAAATAACTTTGAAAGTTAGTATTTGTTTCATTCCAAACTCTTGTTAAAAATTTTCTTTTTTTCGGTACAAGTTTTGAAAAACCTGAAGATAAAGTATCAGTATCCCATAACCAGAAAAAAAGAAAAATTGGAACTAAGATAATGGTTAACAATAAATTTGCTGTATCTTGTAAGCGAGAAATAGTGAAGGAAACTGCATCGCTTGCATACCCAGCGATTTCGCTTAAAAAGCTCTGTGCTCCCTCAATCGATTCAATCGGTGCATTATACTGACCCAGCAAATCTAGCAAAGGTTCAGAAATTACTACAAGATTTGGCAACTCATTCCAATATCTAGTAGCTTCATTTATAAAAAGTGGGATGAATATCAAGAAAAATACTAATGCTAATATTACAACTATTAAAAATGTGATAAACACGCTTAATCTTTCAGGTATACCAATTTTTATGAAATAAACTTGCATCGGTCTAAAAAGTAGTGCTAAAACAATACTTGCAAGAATTGGTGTAGAAAGATCACCCACAACCCATAAGGAGATAAATCCAGCCAAAATTACAGTAACTAGAAACATAAATTGTTGATTTTTTAACAAATTATTTATTTTCATTTTTTGTTGAATCTTCCTATAAAATACTTATCAAACAATTATAGTTAAAACTTATGATTAAAAAAACTCTTCTAAGCATAGCAATTGTTTTGCTAAGCAAATTATCTTTCTCTCAGGAAAGTAGTATCGAGCTTCCATTGATTGGGGATAGGCTAAGTGGCGCTGTATCTCAAAATGAGGAAGAAGCACTAGGAAGACAATTTCTAAGAGACTTAAAAAGAGAAACAGCGATTCTATACGATCCAATTGTACAAGAGTGGACAGAATTATTTATCTATAAGATTGGAGAGCAGAGTAAAGTAAATAAAAAAGCATTCGAGTTAATCATAATTGAGGACAACACTCTAAATGCATTTGCTGCTCCTGGTGGAGTCATTGGAGTAAATGCAGGCTTATTTAAATATTCAGATAATGAAGCTCAATTTGCGTCAGTAATTGCACACGAACTTGCTCACATTAGTCAAAGACATTTTGCAAGACAAATTCTTGAGGGGAGCGATAGAAGTAATCAAAGTCTTGCTACAGTGTTAGCAGCTATAGTAGTTGCGGTCGCAACAAATAGTCCTGCTGCAATCATTGGGGGGCAAGGGTTGTTAGCTGCTCAGCAATTAAGATTTTCGAGACTTTATGAAACTGAAGCTGATAGGGAAGGCTATATTACCCTTCAAAAAGCAGGTTATGACACTATTCAAATGTCTGAAATGTTCAAAAATATGCAAGAAGTTCGGCGGTTATCTGGAGACAATATACCTGAATTTCTCTTAACACACCCTATAACCACTCGAAGAATTACCGAGTCAAGAGAGCGAGCAAGAGAATATCCAAGCCCAGGCACTGTTGACAGTTTCAATTTCCAATTAATTAAAAAAAGAGTGGAATTCCTTATGACAGACAATCTTTCTATAAGGTCAGTTGAAAAAGAAATTGGAACAAATGATGAAGATATTTATTTGAGAGCACTTATCGAAAAGAAAAAGCTTAACTTTACAAGATCAATTGAGCTTTTAAAAAATTTAGAGAAGAAACACCCCGATAATTTAATCATTAAAACAAGTCTTGCTGAAGTTTATACTGAATCAGGCAACATAAGGAAAAGTAAAGATTATACAAGTAAGCTTTTAGCTGTTTCATTGGGTAATTACCCATTAAGCTACAACTTAGCTAATGCCCATATATTAGAAGAAGACTATCTTGCAGCTGAGCAACTTCTTGAAGATATAAAATTCTACAGACCTGTAGATATCAACTTACTTAAAGACTTAAGTCAAGTTCAAAAAAATAGTAATAATATGTTGGGGTATCACCTTACAAATAGTGAATTTCTTTTTTATTCAGGTAGATATGAAGATGCTTTAAGAGATCTTCAAGAAGCTAGAAGAATAGCAAGAAATAACTTTAAAATAAGAGAAATTATCACTGAAAGAATTTTAATTCTTCAATCTTACTTACAACCAGTTGGAAGAAGACCTTAAATATTGGCAACATAAAAATTTACTACTTTTTCAAAAACTTTTTGTCGCTCCTTTTCTTGAAATGGCTCATGCCTCATATCTTTAAATATTGTTAATTCAGATTTAAATCCCGTCTCAATTAATAAGTTATGTATATTTTCTGCTTGTATACCATTGTTGTTAACTTTATCTTGGTCTCCGCTTATATGAAGGAATGGAATTTTCTCGTCAAACTTGCTAAATGTCTTTTTGCTCCACAGATTTTGAAAACCTTCTGCAAGATCTAGCCATAGTTGTATTGTGTTAGGATATCCACATAATTCATCAGCAACATACTCATCTACTTTTTGCTTATCATTTGATAAAAAGTCATGTGTTGTTCTGATTGGTTCAAAAAATGAGTTATGTTTTTGTGTGGTAAGCTTTTCCATCTCATCGCTAATACCCTTTTTTCCTCTAATCAAATACTCTAGGAGAAGCATTAGTTTATTTAAAGATAATAAAAATCCATTAACACTAAATGCAGCACTCATTACCACCCCATCAAAAAAAATATTTCTTTTTAATAACGACAAAAGAAAGCATGTACCCAAACTGTGACTCAGCACAAAATGTTTAATCGTCGGGTTTTCTTTACGAATGATTGAGTTTAATTCACCCAGCTGGTCAACTACTGCCTCATATCCATTTTCGTCTTTAAAAAATCCTTTTGGATCTCCATGAGTAACATTGAGACCATGTCCAAGATGATCATTACAATAAACTAAAAATCCTTTTTTATTTAAAAATTTTGCTGTTTCATCATAGCGAGCATGATACTCAACCAGACCATGAAAAATTTGAATAGTTGCAATTGGATTTTTCACTTTATCCCAGACTACTCCTCTTAACTTTCCGTGATTACTGGGAAAAGAAAATTCTTTCATTATTCAAGGATTTTAGCGTAGCTTTCAAACTCTTCTCTTTCAGTCCTAAAGCTATTTACTGGATGATTTGAATCCTCGTACCCTAGTGCAATACCGCACCATAAGATTTCTTCATCGCTATAACCAACATGCTTTTTCACAAGATTTGGAAATCCAGCCCAAGCTTCTTGGAGACATGTTGCAAGACCTGCATCTACTGAAGCTAAACATATATTCTGAATGAGATGACCAACATGGCCCCAACCGTTTGGTCCTACTGATTTATGAACAGTCACGAATATACCAACTGGAGCTCCAAAAAGCTCATAATTCTTTCTAGCTTGAGCAATTCTTTTATCTGCGTCTTCTCTTCCGATTCCAACCGCTCCATATAAAGCAAATCCAGATGCTCTTTGTCTTGCCTTATACCAATCAGGTCTTTCGGTTGGATAAACCTGATATTCCTCTTTCTCTAAGTCTCCCTTATCAAATCTTTCGCAAGCTTCATTTACTAATTTATCTCTCGCATTTCCCATTACGACATATATCTTCCATGGCTGAGAGTTTACTCCTGAAGGGGCTTTTTTCGACAACTCGAGAATCTCTTTGACTAATTCTTTATCTACTTTTTTATCGAGATAACTTCTTACCGAATATCTTTTTGCAATTGCGTCTTTAAGTTCCATTGATCGTAAATATTGACTTTAAATTATATACTTTTTCAGTTTGAAATTAGATTCTTCTTCTATCCTTTAATCTTTTTAAGTATTTCACTGTGTTTTTTTCTGTCAATTTTATAGCCTGAAAATATAACTATAGGAATAATAAATAAAAGCATTATTAACGGGCCTTGAAATAAGGCTAGCATTTCTCTTTGTGCAAATGTAGCTTCACTAGACCCTTGCGGAAATGATATTATCCACAAAACAAACATTGAAAAAAATTGACCCAATCCTGTCATGCACTTTGCACAAAAAGAAGTAAGCGAGCTTATTGTGCCATCTTGTCTTAAATTTGATTCCTGTTGAACTTGGTCAATCATATCAGGAACCATTGATTCTCTTGTCATAAGGCTCATTATAGAAAATGTACCAGTAACAAAAATAAATACTGATAGAAAATATACTAGTGCACTACTGCCCGATTCTGGAGCTAAGCCAATCTTATAAAAAACAAATGGGGTTGCCTGAAAAATTCCAATAGCAATAAGACTGAACAGTAGGATTGATCTCTTTTCAAAATTTTTAACTAATTTCGGCACCAAAAACCAACTAATAATTGTGGAAAGAAAATAAATTTTGATAAATTCCTGAATTTGAAGTGTACTTAAACCCCAGAATTGAGTCTGAGTAAGGAATGTAAGACTATTAGCCAGGCCCCATGCCAGTTGAATAGTTATAGAGCCCAAGATAAATAAAATTATAGTTTTATTTTTGTATACAAAACTTATTTGTTTGCGAATCTCTTTGAAAGGATCATCATTTTTTTCGATTGTTGGCCATTCATATAGTTTAGGAATTAAACTCTTTGTTCCTAAAATTGAAATTAACCCAAATACAAACATAATGATTGAACCAATTATTCCAACATTAAACCATTGTTCATTGCCATCAAGATTAATGAAAGGCAAAATAATAAATGAATGTGACAGAGCGATGAGAGATTGAAAACCCTCTCGGAGCGACATTATACCTGCCTTATCTTCATATGTATCTGGTATTTCAGCAGCTAAAGCTCTGTGAGGTATATCAAATAATGTTACTGAAAATCTTGTAATAACTGCAAAAACTAATAACCATGAAAATAGAAATAATTGATTTTCTGCCCAATCTGGATTGGGTAAAAAAAGCATTAAATAACTTAATGAAATTGGCAAAAGAGAACAAGCCATTAATAAATGTCTTCTTCCAAATTTTGATCTAATTCTATCTGATATTGTGCCTATTAAAGGATCACTCAAAGCATCAACAAATAAAGCTATTAAAAGAGCAAACCCTGTTAAGAGAGGGTTTAAACCTAATACAGTTAAATAATATGCGCCTAAATACCAAACAAAAAAATCAGTTTTAATAGCATTGACACCACCCCCCAATCCAAATGAAATTTTTTGTATGTTATTTATCTTCAAAGTTTTTTCTTAAGTTTATGACTTTATTTTTGACATCTAGTCTCAGGTGATTCCAAAAAATTTGATAGTCCCAAATATGTAGATCTTTTTCCCCAAGAAAATCGTGTTTTAAAATTTTGTCAATTGTTGGTCCTTTTGTTTCTAGATATCCTGATTTACTTATCCTTGCATAAAAATTTTGATCATCAGCGAAGTTTATTTCTCTTACATAACTGTTATTTTTATTAGTCGCACCATAATCAAAAAGAGGAGAGATTCCAGAAATTTTTGGCATCAATAAAGAATTAATTTCATTCTTTGCCCACTCACTTGAATTAGAAAAAGTTATTGGATTTGTTGTGGCGAGACAATTTATCTTCTGAAGAGAATAATTCTTTCCATCAAACATCCAAAATTTTAACCTTGATCTTAGAACATTCTCACCAACTGTTTGAAACTGCACTACAACACCCTCTTCAAGTAATCTGCTCGATACCAATTTTGCAAGATTTTTAAGGTATTCTTGTTCTAATGGATACCCTATTAAATATGCTGCTATAAGTTTTTTTGAAAAAAAATTTTTAAATTCAGGTTCACTCAATAATCTTTGAGCGTGTAGTGAGCCCTGACTATGAGATGCAAGAAAAAATGATTTATCATTAGAGTAGTTTTCTAAAAAATAAGTAAATGCTTTTTTTATATCACTATAAGCTACCTCAAGTGATTGAGAGCTGTTAGCGCCTAAATCTTGAGATATAGCAGCAAAAGTTGCTTGCCTATACTCAGGTGCATAAATATTGCATTCTTGATTAAAAACTGATGCTTGAGTGGCAAGCATCAGATCGGTCCTTTGTGATGTCGCCGAATTTAAATTTAGATCAAAATTCCAATCCCTCAAAAAAAATCCTGTAGGATGCACGAAAAAACAATCAACATATTTGTTGTTATTATTTTTTTCTTCCGAGGGATGTAATAAAGCTACAGATTTTTTTTCTGGAAGAGCTGCCCAACTTTCGTGATTACTGTAATCGGGAGCGCAAGGAATTGATTCTATCGAAAAAGGCTTTTTGGGAGTAATTGAAGCTAAGAACTCATCTAGTAACGGACTTGATTTGCCCATAACCTATTCATTGACAGTCAGGATAAATTCTTGAACTGCGGCATCGACACCATCAGATACTATCACTCTAGTATCATACTCACCAATATCATCCTCTCTAGGAGTTCCTGTAACTGCCCCATTTGAGGCAATAGATAAGAAATCTGCTGAAGCACCGGTTTCCCTGTTTATCAACTCAATTGAATAGCTGAGCGTATCTCCATCTTCATCATCTGCTCTTACACCGTAGAAGTAAGGTTGATTAACATAAGCATCAGTGAATGGTTGTGTAGTAATGACAGGAGCATTATTTACAGCACCCGCAAGTTCTGGAGAAAGTGTAACTGATAAGTTGGAAACGTTTGCATCAGTAATTTCAAAGTTTTCACTTGATCCAGACATTTCACCTGGACCGCCCCATGAATTATCTCCATTGATATCTGAACCAATTACCATTCTGTAGGTTCCTGGTTCAATGCTTGTAAAAACAAAATTTCCTTGACCATCATTGATGGCTGATGTTACTTCTTGTAATGGAATTCCATTAGCATCTAGAAGCCTTGCTTTTAAAGCTGGAAAATTAACCTCATAATCTTCACCGATCACGTTAAATATTACATTTACTCCAACTGAAAGAAGTTCGTAACCTTCAAAAGGTAATTCGGCACCATCTACCAAAGGAAAATCAAATAGTATTGTTGTACTTACCCATCCAGCCCAGTCGTAATCATCAACTTTTTTAACTGTAAAATCTAAACCATTTGCTTCAACATCTAAAAACTCAGATTCGTATGTGTATGTGACTTCATTAAATCCTGTACCCGCTGCACCACTAGGTGAAATTGAAAATTGTCCTTCATATGAATCTTGTGGGGTAAGAGTCACAACTGAAGGGCCTTCATAGTAAGGCAAGCTGTCAAAGCTCGTGAAGTAGCCATTTTGAAATGAGTCAATTGCCATAATTGCTTTGTGTAAATCGATAATTCCATAACCCAGATGCTCATCCCATCCAGGCCTTGCTACTGAATCATTTGGTCTTGCTTCTTTATTTACATCATTTGTTAAAAGATTTGCTGCTAGCATTTTGTCAACTTCAACGTAAGTAAGTGAAGTTGGAAGTGAAGTATTTGATTCAAAAGGTTTGACTATATCTTCGTAATAATATTTTACTAATCCAAGGAAACCTGCACCATGAGGTGATGCCATTGAAGTTCCTTGTGCACCAATCATAGGGTTGCCATTATTACTTGTTTGCACATAACTATCCACACGTGCATAAGCATAAACAAGGTCATCAACGCCATCAGCATTCCAATCTGAATATTCTCCTCCTGGAGCTGAAAAAGCAACGTATTCATTTGTTGAAGAATAACTCGACCTTCTGTCAGTGCCATTTGTTGCTCCAACTGCATATACTTTTGGACAAGCAGAAGGCCATCCAATAGACCCTATGCCACCATTTCCTGATGATGAAGCAATCAAAACTCCTTTATCTGCAAGTTCACCAAGCTTCGTACATGATGCAGAAGTTGGGCTTCCACCACTACCTCCATAACTCATATTCATAGCGTGAAGAGGCTGATTATTACTTCTTTGCGAGTAATTTGTACCAGAATCATTAGCGTCACCGTTTAAATACAAGTATGCAGCATAGGTTGGGCCACATCCATTTTGATAGCAGACTCTCAGAGGTGTAACCCTTGCTGCCATACCGTTGCCATCGATGCCATCATTCAACATTGATATTGTGCTTCCAACATGAGTGCCGTGGCTAAATGAACCTGTAGTAAACTCTTCATCATCTGCTAGAGGATCGTTATCTTCCATATCCCAGCCCCATTGAGTGTCAAATATTGAGCCACTATAAGCTGGATCAATTGAAAATGGACTACCTGAATCAAGAACTGCAACGTTCACTGGTTTAACGTCTTGTCCGAGTATGTCTAGGGCTTCAGGTATATTAACAACGTCGAAATTCCACCACTGATATGTATTGTAACGAGGATCAGGTGAAAAAGATTCAACTTGAATATACCTATTCCAACTTGGTTCAATGAAAAGATTTGGGGATTTTCTTGCCAATTCAGAAATAGCTTTCATGTACCTACCTTTCTCGTAAGCTTCTGGAAAATTTTCTCTTAGGGTTGATGAATAATTTTCATCGTTTCCTAACCCGGCAATTTGCACTAACTCTTTCAAAGAGATATTTACAAGGCCACCGTCAGAATTGCCCATCTCTGTAGTAAGTTCGTTTTCAGTTTGGTTAAGATTAAACTCATTAAAATTTGGTTTCTTAGCAATAAGTATTTCCTCTAGACTAAAATCTGCGTTAGCTCGTGCCGCTGCATCTTTTTGTGTTGAAGAACTAGCAAATGTAGGTGTTTGAGTCAGAACATAAGCAGATGGAACAGAATTATCTACACGATAATGATCGATAATTACGTAATAGATATCGCCCTCACCTGCAGGTATATAGGCGGTTTCTACCTTAGAGTAAGTTCCTCCAACGTTATTAGTATTTTCTTGAGAATCTACCACAAACATATCTAAATCTACGTTACTTGTTGTATTTCCAGGATCTCCATCATGGTTAACCATTGTGAGTTCAAGATTTATTCTTCCAGGCCCAGCTATCACTTGATATAAGTCGACATCATCATCACCTCCAACCCATCCCAGTAATGTTGATCCTGTATCTAAAAATTGTGCTCTATTTGTAAAGTTATTTGTGATGTTTTCATAATCAGAACTATTCAAATCTGAATCGAGTGAGAAAGGACCTTCAACTCCCAATGCTCCAGATACATTATAAGTTCCGGGACTTGGTGCCGGGGTTGGTTCTGGTGTTGGTTCGGGTGTTGGGGCTGGTGTTGGGGCTGGTGTCGGTGCTGGTGTTGGGGCTGGTGTTGGTGC
>Ga0160422_10002977_pt1 | contig 10509 bp, 8 predicted proteins | sample Fk160mmetaG_FD_108192 | JGI IMG/M metagenome (GOLD analysis project Ga0160422, IMG submission 108192) | Marine microbial communities from the Central Pacific Ocean - Fk160115 60m metaG | ecosystem: Environmental > Aquatic > Marine > Oceanic > Photic zone | place: The Central Pacific Ocean... | reverse complement strand
TGAAAGTGATGAAAGTGATGAAAGAGAATACCGAGAAGGTTATATTAAATGCTCGCATGTGAATACAACTGCAACTGACTCATTGAGAAGAGCATTTACATTACATGGCAATCGTCGATTTGACTTTTTTGATTATGAACCTCATGAAACACTTATGCGGTTGAAAGATCAAAGAAGTTACACCAAAAATATGACTATAGAATATTGGACATCTCCAGTCCATGATGATGTAGGCGATAAAAAATATAATCTTTGGTTTAGAAATTTGTATAGAAGTACATGGTACAAATTTAATGAAATTCAAATAGATGATAATTTTACTGACTATGAAGATTATACCGTAATCAGATTCGATAACCCCAATTGTGAATGTGGAATTTTAAAAATGCAAGCTCAAGAAACTGAACTTACCTCTGAAACCGGTAAGACAATCTTCTCAATATCATTCGGATCAGAAATGTCAAACATCTCAGATAATAAATATATAACGATAGAACGAAATACACATAATAAACTTAGTGATTTACATACAAAAGTTTACGCAGCGAACATCGAAAAAAAGATGCTGTTTATTACACATCCCCATAAAATTTTATTACAAGTGTTGCGCAAGACGAACCTTCGCGACTCCGTTGTCTCCGCCGTCACCGACGTCACCTCCACCCAGTCGGCCGCCGTCACCAAAGATTACAAGACATTCATTCCTTCCGTAAATACATTACAGCAACTAGAAGAGGATGTCAAATTTAGAACAGAAAATCAGTATAGTATATCGGAACCAACGCTTGATGTGTTCTTTGAGAAAAATTTTTATGTGACGGATTGCATATCAAACACCGTGACAGCAACCCAGGGAAAAAGAAGTTACGAAATTGAAAAAATCGATAAAAAGTTGGTCACTGTGTACAAAGAAGAACTGTTTAGAAGAGATCCCTGGATGTACGGACTACTGCGTTTATTAGAGCACCAATCAAATCGCATAATGTTGATTAAATCTTGGAATCAAGCTGTATCGTTTGCGAATCTTATTAAAAAACCAGGTGATCTTGTCAATAGTTTTGCTAAACTATTTTATCGAGGTTCATATGGTTCATTCGTATGTACCACATTAGACGGCGATGTTACAGACTGCAACAAAGCAATCGGTAAATCAGACCATTATGTGACTATAAGCTTGGAGCAAATGCACATTACAACACATGATCCATTGCCAGTAGTTAAATACGGTTATCTTACCCAGTTCGATCCCGACGACGGTTGGTTCGATGCAAAAAGAAAAGATGTATATAAAAATATCTCCAATTCAGTGTTAGACATTTGGTTCGTATTTACAAGCTCTAGTAGTGCACTTGTAAGAATGTACAGATTTTCAAAAAATGATTGGAGAGAATCGACTTGTGGGACTTTATCCACAACAACAGGGTTTATTGAAAAAATTAATCAACATCAAAAGCTTGCATTCGGTTTTGCATCAGGAGCTGGTTTATTATTTTCGACGGCATGGTACATTTTAAGTACCGTCGGTATAATAAAAGCGGGTATCTTAGTGGTCTTGGGAAACTTATTTCAAGTCACAACTATTTATATGGTATTAGCATCTGTGGGTTCCTCACGAAGAAGATATTAAATGAAAACATTGGTTCCATGAAAAATCCGATTTCATGAACCAAAATATATTTCAAGAAATAATAATATGCAACTCCCCGATGATTGTATTAGACATATACTGTTTTTACTACCGTCTTACTGTATTGTAGCTTTAAGAAGATTGACGAAAGAAGTTAATAAAATGGTCGACCATATCACAATTGATGAATGGAGACTCATGTACTTTGAACGCGTCGGCGTCGTAAATGAGGTGAGTTCGTCATTTGATTGGAAACGCGCTCTGGTGAACGCAGAAAAAGATAATATCACCGTAGAAGCCATCTGCGTGTGGAACAAAAAAAAAGTGTCCATAATTGCGCCATGGAAAAACGACGACTCGATATGCAAATGCAACAACTCTTTTATTATTAATGCGGACTTACATTCAGGTGTTTCAAGAAACATGAATATAGTTGACGAAAGTCAAGGAGTATGTATAGTATTTGTGTATGACAATGCATTCGAACTTCGTGGTGTACGTAAAACATGTCTACGAAGAGGCGAAGAAGATCCGTGTCGAAACTGTAATTTGAAGAAACGATGCGAAAATCAACAGTATTCTTACTTTTTGCGTAAATTAGATCATCCGATCGTAAATGACTTGTTGTGCATGCGCATAAAGAGAATAATCATGTAAAAATTTTTTTCGAAAAAAATCGTCAAAATGCGTGTTCGCAACAACCGCGTAACTCTAGTTGTTCATGACAAACGCAGAGACAAAGAGTGGTTCTATGTATTTGCGGATTTGGATGCGATGACAGAATGGAATATCAAACACGTAAAATCAATCATATATCGAGGAAACAACAAACGCACACAAAGACTGGACACTGCCTTACTAATTGCTCATCGCAGCATTGAGTGTGAATTTGGTGTTCACATCTTGACTCTATGGCCGCGCAAATACTAAGACATTACTTCCCATTCCATTTATCTAGATATTCCGAGTAACTGTGTAGTGTTTTGCAATTTGGACATGAATTATCAATCTTGTTCTTGCCTTCACGTTGACCATGATGTGCGAGTAAATCATCGCAATTTGCAATCGTTATAGGACCGAACCCACATACCGAACACTGAAATGCTGTAAACGTACCATCAGAACGCAAAAAATGTAAATTCTTTTCTATTTCAGATACCGAAAATTTGTTGACATACTTAAGTAAATTGTCTTTCACTGTATGATGAAAATAGTGTTCTTGTAGTAGTTTTTTCCCTTCTGAACATTGACCCAATACATATGCATCGTGCACTCCTTCACATTCATTCATGCTGCAACACGGTATTTCGCAAACTGGCAGATCGTTACTAGCATTATGTATTGCACATGCATGATTTATGCATCTCTTACAAACATTATGATGATGTAAAGAACATTTGACAGCATCATCTGCATCACATACAGAACAACAGCATTCACAGTAAATCTCATGTATTTGTGACTCTGACGACATATCTTTCATCATATTGATACATCCAATAAGTTGAAGCTCTCTTTCTTCAATCTTTTGATACAAGTGCGCAATTCTTCGACTATTTTGCATGATGACAGCTTCCAATTTTAGTATATCACGTACATAGTACTCAGTCTCCAGCCTATGTTGGTGCTCAACTAAATTTCGTTGAGAAGCTAGGTCGTGAACACTTTGAATTATAGTTTCGAGTACATCACTAATTTTTTGAATTTCATAACCTATGACAACAGTCCAAGGAATCGGTGGTAATTTCCTTGCGCGATTCATTTATGTCTATGATTCTTTTGTTTTTCGACAATATGACCTCGTAATTTTTTTCGAACAAAACCCTTCTTCATGACAGGATGCTTCAATGCATATATTCTTTTTGTACAAAATATGAAAGGAAGAGGGATGACAAAGCGTGAACTGGGTAAAGCTTTTCGAAACTTGTCTTCCAAAGAAAAGAAAGAGCTTCAAAACATCGTCAATGAACGCATGAATAGACGAAAGAAGCTAAGCAACGTGAAGGCATTCACTACAAATGACGAATCGTACATTCATCGATCGTTTCGTATTCGGGTCTTTTGGCCGCATGAAAAAAAATGGTTTGACGGACTGTGTCATCCTACAAATGCAAGAGGCAACAATTATATAGAGTACGATGATGGAGACTCAATGTATCACTACCTTCCCGAAGAGACCTGGAAAAGAATTGAAGACCTCAAAGATGAAACAATTAATGCGGAAACAATTAATGCAGAAACAATTAATGCGGAAACAATTGATGCGGCAAAAATTATGACGAAAATGCATCAAGATACCAAAGCTACTTTTGTGATGGAGCTCATCAAGCGCAATAATATGTCAATCGATGCAATACATGCACTTATCGAATCGTTGATGTCCAATATGAATCAAGCAGAACAAAATATGTTTCTTACTAGTCTATGTGAAATGGAGCATTCGAATTACAAGTTTCTTGGCAGTCTACTTTACACATTTATTTAATTGACTTTCCGCATCATTTACACATGTTGCATGCTTCCAGGACGTCGCCACAAGTAACGACCAGATCGTACGTATTGACCCCGACGAATAGAATTGTTGAAGCTACCAAGACGATGCGACTGTATTCTTGAACGTGTTTTTTGTCCCGAGTGCGGCGAGACTCCTGGGAACCCGGTGCGATCATTAGAAGGTATACAGACCCCTTGACTCCAATTGCCTCCGTTTCGACGACATTGCACACGTGAAAGACACGACATGTACTTTGTATCATCGCTTCGTTTTGTTGGCTTTTTCAGTTCATTCGCATTGAATCGAAATCCATTACCCATGTTATAGCCATCCCCATTTTTATCCAAAACTTTAATCAAAGAAATTAAAATTTCGTAACCTTTTTCATTAAAGTCTGCAACATGATAGAAAGCGGTGTTATTACTTGCAACACATTGATTGTTTCGACGATTTTGGAGACTTTTTTGCAGTTTTTTTTTCAGTGCTTCAATTGATAAGTTTTTGATTCGATTGGAAAACATGCGAATCGTAAGTCGCTGGGATGTAGGTGCAAACTCTCGTTTTAAACGCGCATACAAATATGGACCAATATGTTTCAAGTCCACCAATTCGGATGAGGGTTGAAGACTGCCATTTCGAAATAATGCGATAAGTTGACGTTGCATATTTACAATAGAGCACGAATATCTCGTTCGATGTCTAACCAGGCATAACAACTACAGGTCCTACCACATTTCCGACTTCAGCACCCATAACATCTCCTCCTATATCTAATGCGGCGGTGACATCTGCAGCTGCTATAAGATCTGCGACTCCCTCGAATGCAAATGCATATAATAAATATATATTCATCCAGAAACGAGGCACTGTGTACTCTGAAAAACTCGTTTCGGGAATACATGTAAGAGAATTATTTTGAGTGAAGTGTGTATGATAATGTGGAAGTTGGTCAAATCCAATATGTTTCATTCTGTGTTGCAATATTGCGACACTTTGACAATTCGTAAGAAGTTGAAATCTTACAGCATCATTTGTACTATTCCTAGTCACAAAATATACAGATTTTATATGTGCCAATATGTTTTTACTATGATTATTTGAATTCATAGTATTCAAGGTCACGGCAGTTCGTTGGTTTCCAGTTTTGCTCGTGTTACGGACAATCGAATCTGGATTGAAAAATTCACCATATATGTCGTATCCTTCTACTAATTGTGTCAAAAACGAATTTGTCAATAAGGTTCCAAATGCTGATATTGGTCCAATATCGTATTCATACGGCAGGATAGGAGGTGCTGAAGTCAAGGGAATATCCCAATAAAATTCCCTTAAGCCCGTGTCTGATACCGGTTGCTCAATGTATCCCAAATAAGCATCGCCTGTACCAACAAGAGTATACCATGTCATACCATGGTCATTCCATTCGCAATTATTGCTCTCAATTTTTTCAGATGCAGTCAAGAAAGGTGCAATCAAAGATGCAACGGATGTAACATTAGATGTAACATTAGATGTAACATTAGATGTATTACTCGTCGTTGCACTATGAAGTGTAGATAGTGCAACTACAAAAGAAACGATAATTCCTAATATTTTAATGGATAGAACAACGGATATCAAATTACTTGATTTGGTCATTTGATTTGTGTCAATAAAAAATTGTTTGCAACATAAAAAAAATTCAAACATCAATGACTGATCCAGCGCAAGAATTGATGTTTTACAAAGCATTGCAGAATATGCAAGAGTCATTATTCATGAAAGTGGATCAAATGAGAACAGATCATACACACTTGATCAACGATGTAAAAAAAAGTGAAGAGTATAGGAATGAAGCAAATTACTGGAAACAGAAAAAAATCGACAAAGATGAGGAAGTCGAACACTTGAGAGAAAGAGTATCGGAATTGGAAAGAGAAAACGCAAAGTTACAAATCGTATTCAACAACTCGTCCAAAAAAGGAGCCGTACTAGAGAGCAAAGTACACGAATGGCTTCTTGAATATTTTGCGCTATTTGAAAATGTCGAGGTTGTCGATACACACAAGGAAAAGCACTTTGGAGATTTTCTTGTACATTTCAAAGACATTGGATTTAAAATACTTATTGATTGTAAAAATTACAGTGGATCAACTGGAGAAAAAAGAGCGACAATCGACAGTGAATTGGTCCACAAACTCATATCAGACGCGAATTCTCTGGACGTTGATGATACATATAAGGCAGATGCAGTCATTCTCTTGTGTAAAAGCATTCCGCGAATATATAACGGCTTACTATACGGAGATTCTTCCCGTGGAAGAGAAAAAATAAAACATTTTGACCCGTCCATGATTTACATGAGTGATCCTGAACATATGCATGTTGCAATTCACAATCTTCTCGGACATTTCAATTTATCTTCCAGAACAATTACGGATTCTGATCACAAAATGGTTCAACTTTTACTAAAAATATGTCGTGTTGACAATCAAATATTGAAACCATTCTTGACAATGGTAAAAGATCGAAAATCCTTGGAATCATGGGATAGAATGTCTTATGAGGACCGTATTGAAATGAAGCGATATACAGAACACGGAAGGCATGATGATGAAAAATTGACACACATCAAATCTGATATTGCGGATTTTCTCGAAGAATCATTTTCTGAAAATTCTTTACATTCGATGTTTTTCAATGAAATGTTTACAGATAAGAAAAGACAGCGAAGTGAAGATGCATGAAATAAAAGACTTTTTTTTTGTATATTATAGTTAATGATGATGATCTTTGTTCCTCTCTTACTTGACAATATTTTTAAGGAACATTATTTGCAACCCCCTTTTCCACCTCCGTATCCGCCACCGTATCCGCCACCGTATCCACCTCCGTATCCGCCACCGTATCCGCCACCGTATCCGCCACCGTATCCGCCGGTTGTTGCACAATTCGCAACACGAAATACTCCTTCGCCTCCTAGTGCATTTACGCTGGGATCACGACCTAACATCGTGTTCGCTTTATTGGACGACTTCGCTTACAGTATTTGGCCAAACGATGGATGGCCTGTGTCAACTATGTACAACGATCTGATGCCAACACTTAAAAACTTTAGCGAAGAATCGTTGAACATGTCTCGACATTACACATATCCAGTATGTACACCTTCTCGAAAAAGTTTTTTAACTGGACGGTACATTAGCACTCTAAATACGGAGTGGGGTGCAATACCCATTAGAATGTCAACTGTACCACAACGAATGAGAGATGCCGGATACGAATGTCACTTTATAGGCAAATGGCATGTAGGTGCTTATAGCAAGTATGAATGGCCTCTTCATCGTGGATTCAATTCGTCCTTTGGCTTTCAATCAAAAGGTATCGATGGATTCCGATGGACATCTGATGAAGGAAGGGGTTTGATCAGTGAACAAGTGACTGATATAATTCGAGACGATGAAATGATATTTACTGAAACTGACCCCTTTACAGTTTGGAGACGAAACAATTTTACATCTATTTACCATGATGATAAATTAAGCATTTTACAACATTTGCGTAATGGATCATATAATGGAAGTTATCTCCCGTTAATGCAAAGTCAAGAAGCGAAGGTTACTCATTATGGAGATGTTTTCATTGAAAGATTTGATAATATTACCAAGAATACAAATAGTCCTTTTTTCATATATTTTGCTATTCCTTTTATGCGACTTGCTACTGTTAAGGGCTGGCATTTTCAAAGTGCGTACAATCGAAATAACGCTCAATTTATGTACAACAATTGTAGCTGGCTTCGTGTTGAAGATATACAAACTTTAGATAATGATGGACATACGGTGGGTTGTACAGATGCAAGAGTTGCTATGAGATTACATGTGGAAGCTCAAGCTGTAGCCGCTGATCATGTAATTGAAAATATGATTCTATCACTTCAATCCAATAATCACTACCGTAACACTTTGTTGATTGTCTCAAATGATAACGGAGGATTGCTTCCTCTTCACCAGCCTAATTATCCATTGAGAGGAGGTAAAAACTCACATTTGGAAGGTGGTGTCCGAGTTCGCACTTTTGTTGGTGGAGGTGCATTGCCGAGTGCGTTACGAGGACAAACCTCTCAAGTATTCAGTCACTTTGTCGATTGGTATCCAACTTTAAGCTATTTGGCGGGTCATCCCGATGAATATTTTGACCCGTTGCAGTATACACCATCATATGATTATGCAAATCCATCTACTGTACAGCCTACTGATCAACAGCTTTATGGTGCACCATCGCCACCATCATTTCAAAATCCACGAGGATATTCTGGGTTTCCTCGTGTAGACGGTATAAACATGGTCCATCATTGGAATAATTTGATAAATGGAATTGACAATTCTTCTACATACTTATTGAAAAAAAATCAGTCTGATACATATCGATATATTTGGCATCATATTGAGCCCGTAACACCTGATACTAAGAATGTGAACAGGCGCGGAGTATACAACTATGTATCTTCAACACATGCATATAAGGTTTACGCAACAAGTGACTCTAATGCATTGAGAGCTTGTCCAGGTACTTATATCGGTCAGAGTGGTGGATGTCCATGGGAGCACGGATCTATGTGTCACAATATAACATGGCCATGTTCCTTAGTTACACCCTCGCCCACATGTACAGATGAAGATCCTTGTATATTTGATCTTATATCCGATCCGAACGAAGTAACTAGACTTTTTAAAACCGATGCTTATTATAATAATGTAATAAAACCTAGAACAGATAGTTTGCAGACAGACACATGCGGACCACAAGAATGCTTTCCAACTAGACATGATGAGACCTATTGGTATAATCATAATGGTGTTGATGCACATTACAAGCACAGGTGTGATAATAACTTTCACTTCATTTGTGAACATGAAGAATCATATAGAAATCATACAAATTTTTGCGACACTCATTTATATTGCAGACCTCCAGGAAGAACTAATTGGTGGGAAACTTATATCAATTGGGATTGTCCAGACGGAGATACGATGCCACAAATATGTGTTGAAGGTTTAGTAGCAAAATTTGATGCACATATAACAACAAGTAATTATAATATTCTTAACTTGGTAAACTCTGCAAATGGTCAAGGAAATAGACAGGACAGAACCTTGGTCGTCACACCTGCATTTACGCAGCACCTGTCCATCAATGTAAACCCACAACCTCCAGTGATTTACATATCCCCTCCTCCGCCTCCGATTCCACCACCTTCACCACCTCCGCCATCACCTCCTCCGTCTCCACCACCTCCTTCCCCTCCGCCACCGTCACCACCACCTTTGCCACCTCCTCCGTCTCCACCTCCTCCTTTCCCTCCTCCCCCGTCTTCACCACCAATTCCACCTCCACCATCGCCTCCTCCACCGTCTCCACCACCACCATCACCACCACCATTACCACCTCCTTTACCACCACCATCTCCTCCACCGATTCCTCCGCCGTCACCACCACCATCTCCACCACCTACGCCTCCACCACCTTCGCCACCTCCGCCATCACTACCTCCTCCACCATCTCCTCCTCCATCACCTCCTCCTCCTTCACCACCTCCAAGTCCTCCGCCTCCTTCACCACCTCCGTCTCCTCCACCATCACCACCACTACCATTTCCACCACCTTCACCTCCACCACCGTCACCACCACCTTCTCCTCCACCTCCGTCTCCACCACCTTCACCTCCTCCGCCGTCTCCGCCTCCATCACCACCACCATCTCCACCACCGTCACCACCCCCACCGTCACCACCCCCACCGTCACCACCTCTACCACCACCACCTTCACCACGTCCACCGGCACTTCCAAAACCTTCACCACCGGCACCACCTTCACCTCCATCTCCATATCCACCTTCAATTCCACCGCTGGGACCTCCAAAACCTTCACCACCTACGCCCTTGCCCTTACCTCCATCACCTCCGCCACCTTCACCTCCTCCTTCTCCACCTCCTCCTTCTCCACCTTCACCATCACAGCCTCCGCCTTCACCTCCTCCTCCTTCTCCACCTCCACCATCTCCACCTCCTCCTTCTCCACCTCCTCCTTCTCCACCTCCTCCTTCTCCACCTCCTCCTTCTTCACCTCTTCCTTCTCCACCTCCTCCTTCTCCACCTCCTCCTTCTCCACCTCCACCGTCGCCGCCACCTTCACCACTTCCATCACAGCACGCACCACCTCCACCATCGCCTCCTCCACCATCGCCTCCTCCACCATCGCCTCCTTCACCATCGCCTCCGCCACCTTCACCTCCTCCTTCACCTCCTCCTCCTTCTCCACCTCCACCATCGCCTCCTCCACCATCGCCTCCGCTACCTTCACCTCCTCCTTCACCTCCTCCTCCTTCTCCACCTCCACCATCACAGCC
>Ga0160422_10002976_pt1 | contig 10512 bp, 5 predicted proteins | sample Fk160mmetaG_FD_108192 | JGI IMG/M metagenome (GOLD analysis project Ga0160422, IMG submission 108192) | Marine microbial communities from the Central Pacific Ocean - Fk160115 60m metaG | ecosystem: Environmental > Aquatic > Marine > Oceanic > Photic zone | place: The Central Pacific Ocean... | reverse complement strand
GAGCGTCCCTGTCTTCAATCACTTTCTAGAGCCCTTCTCTCCGTTGCTTTCGTGGGCTGAGGGGGTCACAGGTTGGACGGTTTTGGGTGATTTGGCTCAACATGACCTCGCCCCGGGAACAGATTTGGATCGCACCTACCATTTGGTTCAGGTTCCACTTGCGGTACTCATTTTCATGCTCATCGGCTTGGCACAGTGGTTGAAATACAAGAACAGTGACATTCGCGTTGTTGCAGGAAAGCTGGTTCGCGCCACATTGGGTGCAACGGCGCTCACTGCATCACTCGTGGTGATGTACGACTTCGAGAGTCATGAAATTCCTCGGGTCGCCCTGCTTTTTGCCACCTTGTTCGCTGCTCTGAGCAACGCGGATTACATCGTTCAAATGTGGAAGGGTCGACTAGACACCATGGGGTCTCCTTTGGCTCATGTGGGATTTGCACTGACCATTTTTGGCGCGGTCATTTCCACAGCCCAAAAAAACGTCATTTCCCAGAATCGGATTGGGGACATTTCTACCCTCAATGAAGAATTGAACAATGCCACCGACTTGCTCTTGATGGAGGGTGACACCCTTCCCATGGGTCCATATTTTGTGTCTTATCGAAAAAGAAGACAAGAGGGCATCCACGTTCTGTTTGACATGACGTACTTCGAGCGTTCCCCCAAAACCTATGCACTTGGGCAAATCGTAGCGCATGAGGGCATGCTTTGGCAAGCCTTGGACGACCACAAGGCCAGCCCCCAGTTTGATGACGACATCGAGAGTCACTGGAATTTTTTACCCTTTCCCCAAGAATCTCAGACGTCACGAGCCACGCGATGGGTCAACGGCACCCCCGGCGACGAAGTGTTTACGCTTTCCCCTAGAATCCAACTCAATGCCCAAATGGGCAACGCCCCTGAACCTGACACGAAGCATTTTCTCTTCCGCGACCTATACACCCACATCAAGTGGGGTCGCGTCACACCCCCTGAGACCGATGAAGACGGCTGGCTCGGTGGACAATCCCAAGAGTTTGTGGTCGGGGATTCGATGTTTGTTGGTGGAGTCCTGATGACCATTGACAGTCTGCGAGTCATTCAAGATGAGGAGCGTCCCGAACGTGGTCTGCTCGATGACGACCTCGCCCTAGCTGCATGTCTCGGCCTGCGTCGAGGACGAACAATGGAGGTCCATGATCCGCTGTACATTGTGCGCGGAAGCACCGTCGTTCCCGACTTGTATGAAGCCGAAGGTTGGGGTTTGCGATTTCGCATTGAAGCCTTTGATCCAGAGCAAGAGACCATTGAAATGACCGTTTGGGAGCACGAAAGCGTGAGAAAAGACTTTGTGGTCATGCAGGCCGTGATTTTTCCTCAAATCAACTGGCTGTGGCTTGGGTGCGTCCTCATGACGCTCGGATCGTTTCAAGCCGTTCGAATGCGCATCAGGCAACGAAAATCACCACGCCGTGGCTGATTTAAGAATGGTCATCATTGGAGCGGGCCAAGTGTCCCGAGAATTGGGGCCTGTTTGGCAAAAAGCTGGGCACACCATCTTGCAGGTCGTCAGTCGAACCGAAAACTCCGCGAGGCCATTGGGTGAATTGCTCGGATGTCCCTGGACCACAACTTTGGGCGACGCCGCGGGCGCATTGTCAGACGCACAAATTGTTGTTGTTGCTGTGACAGACGGACTCATTGCTGAAGTGGCAGAGACCATCTCAACCATGATCTCACCCAAATGCGTGATGATTCATCTGTCTGGTGCAACCCCTTTGGAAGCACTCCGCCCCCCTTGCGCAGTGATTTGGCCCATTCGCAGCTTCAATCCCAAAGCTGGAAGTGTGCCGCTCGAAGGAACCCCAACTGTCATTGAAGCTTCAGAGGCGGAAGCGTTTCTCTTGGCCACAGAACTGGCAAGTGCGTGGCAAGGTGAAATCGCAGAGGCATCGGGCGAACAAAGATCAGCAGCACATTTGGCTGCAGTCATGGCGGACAATTATGCCAATCACATGTTGGCCGAAGCGCAGGAAGTTTTGCATCAACGGAACCTTCCCAAGACCCTGCTGCGCAACCTCGTCCAGGGCCTCACGCAAGGTGGACTCAATGGCGATGCAAGAGAACGTCAGACAGGCCCCGCCAAACGCGGTGATGAAACAACCCTTCAACGCCATCGCGAACTTATTCCCAAGGACATGCGCGAGGTCTACGATTCCATCGCCGAACACATTGCCAAAAGACATCGAGAATGAATTACAAGAGCCAACTCTCCTCCATCAAGCTGTTTGCCTTCGATTATGACGGTGTTTTCACCAATGGGACTGTGTATCTCTTGCCCGACGGAAGCATGGCCCGAACCGCATCTGCCCGGGACGGATTTGCGGTACAGTGGGCTGTGAAGCAAGGCTTGGATTTGGCAGTAATTACTGGTGGCAAAGAAGAACCCGTGCGATGGAGAATGGAAGGTTTGGGCCTCCAGGAGGTGCACCTCGGAGCATCCGACAAACTTGAAGTCATCCAGGCCATTGCTGCCCGCCGCGAGTTGACTTTGGACCAAATCGCGTACATGGGAGATGACTTGAATGACCTCAAGGCGTTGCAGGCGGTGGGACTCAGCTGCTGTCCCTTCGATGCCGTGGCGGAAGTGAGGGACGCCGTCGACTGGGTCGTGCCTGAAGGAGGTGGCCAAGGATGCGTTCGAAACCTCCTTGAGCAAGCCATGAAACTGCGCGGATTGTGGACGAGTGAGGAGGGGCATCGTTGGTAAATCCTGCTTTTTATATCCCTCACCAAGGCCGCTCCATGTCCTAACTTCGCACACTCATGGATCGCAACACAATCACCGGGCTGCTTTTGATGATGGCCCTGCTGTTTGGCTACCAGTATTACATCACCCCTTCAAGTGAGGAAATCGCTGCATGGGAAGCCCAGCAAGAAGCAGAGGCCATTTCACAAGACAGTCTTGCAAGGCTAGATGAAAAGAGAGCACAAGCCGAGCGCGCGACCATGGAAGCTCTTCAAAATGGCACCTCCCTTGGGGAAGCATCAGAAGTTCTTGACAATTTGACTGCAGAGCTGCAGCGTCGCTATGGCATGTTTGGTGGCGCTGTGAGTGGAAAAGACCGTGACATTGTCATGGAGAACGATCAGATCCGTGTTGTCTTCAATACACGCGGAGGCTTGCCCGTCGAAGCGACCTTGACTGACGGGTACACGCGCTACGGTTCTGACGAACCTGTGAGCCTGTGGGAACGGAGTCTGTCAGAGATGAATGTTTCTTGGGACGTATCTGGAGTGGGACGAGTCGGCTTTTCTGACTTGCACTTCCAAGTTGTCACCCAATCAAGCACCCAATTGGTCATGGAAGCCACCGTGGCTCCGGGTAGGTCAATTCGTCTTGTCCACAACCTCGATGGATACCAGGTGAAAACAGATGTCGGCTTTTCTGGCCTGGAAAATGTGACGAACCTCAATCGCACATTCACCTGGAATGCGGTAGGTCAACGCAACGAAAAGGGACTGCAATGGGAGCGCCAGCACAGTGCCATCTACTACCTCGAACTTGGCGAGGAGCGCGACTACCTGAGCGATGGCGCAGAGGATGAGGAGGTCCTTGAAGAAAGATTGTCTTGGCTGTCCTTCAAACAGAATTATTTCTCAGCCCTCGTCAGCAGTCCGCAGCCCTTTGCACCAGGAGGACGCATTGCCAATGTCCTGCCAGAAAACGACACCACTTTTGTGATGGGATACGTGGCAGAGTTGCCATATGATGGTCAGCCTTTGCATTTTTATTTTGGACCCAATGACCTCGCCGAACTTGAGGTCACAGGCTTGTACGAAGTGGGGCGCATCATCGATTACGGATGGTGGATTTTTGGGTGGGTCAATCGAAGCATCATCTTGCCCATCTATGGTTTCATTGCCCAATACATCGGCAACCTTGGACTCATCATCTTGGTTTTGACCTTGATCATCAAGAGTGCACTCTTCCCCATCACATGGAAAAACTTCATGAGCTCTGCGAAGATGCGTGTTCTGCGTCCTGAGCTGAATGAAATCAACGAGCGAAACTCTGAGGATGCGTTGAAACGGCAGCAAGAAACCATGGAGCTGTATCGCCGTACGGGTGTCAATCCCATGGCCGGTTGCCTGCCGGCCTTGTTGCAAGCGCCCATTCTGTATGCGATGTTCCGCTTCTTCCCATCGAACATTGATTTGCGTGGTCAATCGTTTCTTTGGGCAGATGACCTAGGCGCTTACGACAGCTTGGTGGATTTGCCTTTCAGCATCCCATTCTACGGCGCCCATGTAAGTGGTTTTACCCTTCTCATGGCCGCATCCATGCTCGTGTACATGCGCATGACAATGGCCAACCAGAACATGCCACAACAGCCTGGGATGCCAGACATGAAAACCATTCAGACCATCATGCCATTTACGATGCTGTTCTTCTTCAACGGCTTCGCCTCGGGATTGAGTTTGTACTACTTCACTGCCAACGTCACCTCCATCGGTCAGATGTTGGCCATCAAGCGTTTCTTCATCAATGAGGAAAAAATCCGTTCTAAAATCGAGGACAACAAAAGCAAGGCCAAGGACCGAACCAAACCGAGCTTCATGGAACGTCTTCGGGAAGCTGCCAAAGAAGCAGAAAAGAAGCAAAAAGAGACAGAACGCAAAAAAAATGAGGTGCGTTCAAAACGAAAAAAGAAGTGATGCGGTCCAAACGCTTGATTGCTGTCCTCATGACATGCTTGGCATTCATGGGGTGTCGAGAAACCAAAGACACGGCCATGGATGTGCAGATTTTGGTTGGCTTGCAGCGGACGCCATGTTTTGGGCAATGCCCCGTCTATGAGCTTTCAGTTCTGAATACCGGGGAGGCGACCTTGACAGTAGGAAGATTTTGTGAAGAAGCCTTGGGACGATCTCTGGCTCAAGGCTTGCACCGTGCAAAGGTGGACGTCGGCATGTGGCGCATGGTCGCAGATTTGGCCTCGGACATGGGTTTTGACACCTTGCAGACCAAATACGACGACCCCAAAGTCATGGACCTTCCTGCCAACATCATCACCATTGAAGGAAAGACGGTCTTCAACCGATATGGGGGCCCTGACCTAAACGAACTTTACACACGCATTGAACGAATGGCAGGCGCCGCCGACTGGCAGGCAGACGCCCATTCGGTGCGATGACATTTTAGAACACCAAACACAACCTGATCGACATGAAACGATTTACCACCCTCGCAGCAGCATTCCTGCTCCTTTTCTCTTCGGCTCGCGCCGACGAAGGCATGTGGTTGCTCCACATGCTTCAACGAATCAACGAAGCCAGCATGCAAGAAGCCGGCCTTCGTTTGAGCGCACAGGACATTTACGACATCAACAATGCTTCTCTGAAAGATGCCATCGTCCGTTTAAACGGAGGAAGTTGCACGTCTGAAGTCATTTCCTCACAGGGCCTGGTGCTCACAAATCATCACTGTGCCTACGGTGCCATTCAAAGTTTCAGTACGCCTGAGAACGACTATCTGACCGATGGATTCTGGGCCAAAGCCAAGGATCAAGAAATGCACATCGACGACTTCTTTGTAAGCTTCCTCGTTCGCATCGACGACGTCACCGAAAGGGTCCTCGCCCAAGTCAACGATGACATGCAAGAGGGTGAACGTGCGGCGGCTGTGGCCAATGAACTCAAGACCATTCAAGGCGAATACATGTCGGCCAACCCCGATTACAGTTACGACATGAAGTCGATGTACTACGGCAACGAGTTCTATGTATTCACTTACCAAGATTACAACGACATTCGCTTGGTGGCTGCCCCACCAGAAAGCGTAGGCAAATACGGTGGTGACACCGACAATTGGATGTGGCCGCGTCATACAGGTGACTTCAGCATGATTCGCATTTACGCTGATGCCGACAACAACCCCGCGGGCTACAGCGTGGACAACGTCCCGTACACACCCAAGCGCCACTTAAAAATCAGCATGGCCGGAGTGGATGAAGGGGACTTTACCATGATCATGGGCTATCCCGGAAGTACCGACCGGTTCCTGAGCAGCTGGGGCGTACAACAGGCCATTGACCTCTACAACCCTTCGGTGGTGGAGTGCCGCGACGTCAAGCTCAAGACCATGAAGAGCCACATGGATGCAGACAAAGCTGTTCGCATCAAGTACGCGGCCAAATACGCACAAACTGCCAACTACTGGAAGTACTACATTGGACAGACCAAAGGCCTCAAGAGACTTGAGGTTCAAGCCCAAAAGAGAAAACTCGAAGCACTTTTTGCCCGTTGGGTGAACGAAGATGCAGAGCGCACCGCGCTGTATGGGGAAGCCCTTGACTTGATTGCAGATTACTACGCAAGTACAGATGCCACCGTTCGGGGCGAAGTGTATGCCCGTGAGGCCGGCTTGTTGGGCAGCGACATCGTCTTGTTTGGCCTGCGCGCTGGATTCCGTGGAGATGGACTTTGGGCCGAAGACGCAGAGACTGTGGAAGGAACCAAGGCTGTGATGCAAGAATTGGCCGACTCCCACTTCAAGGACTACGACATGGAGACAGACCGTGAGTTGTTTGTAAACATGCTCACCAAATACCGCGACGACATTGACCCCGCTTTGTGGCCGTCGCAATTCAAAGTTGTTCAAGACAAATTCAAAGGTGACTTTGGAGCCTATGCCTCTAAGATTTACAACAAGTCCCCTTTGCGCAGCGCCGAGGCATTTGCCGCTTTCTTGGAAAATCCGAAGCAGAAGACTTTTGACAACGACCTCGCCATTGCCATGTCCAAGAGCATCTACGAGCGCTACAGCCAGGGGACAACTCCTGAAATTCAAGACAAATTCGACCGTGGCTACCGTTTGTTTGTGCGCGGCTTACGAGAGTTGATGTCCGAGAAGGCGTTTTACCCAGATGCCAACTCGACCATGCGACTCACTTACGGTCCCGTTGGTGAATACAAGCCAGCTGATGCGGTGCAGTACGACTTTGTCACGACCGCCAACGGCATCTTAGAAAAAAAGGACAACAGCAACCCCGAATTCATCGTCCCTGAGCGCCTCGAGAGGCTCATCAAGGCTCGCGATTTTGGTCCTTACGCCGACGAGAACGGAGAGCTCGTGGTTTGCTTTATCCATGGGACAGACATCACAGGCGGCAATTCGGGCAGTCCCGTGATGAACGCCGATGGCGATCTCATCGGCCTTGCATTTGATGGGAACTGGGAAGCCATGAGTGGTGACATCGCGTTTGAGCCTCAACTCCAGCGCACCATCTCGGTGGACATCCGATACGTGATGTGGCTCCTCGACAAATATGCGGGATGCACCAACCTCATTGAAGAAATGGACTTCGTCTACGCCACCGATGAACCAGCCGACCTGCTCGAAGAGCCGCAACTGAGTGAGCCCGAAGGCGGCAAGTGATTGAGCTGACTAGGCGACTTTTTTGCCCGCAGAAATCCCGACCGAGGTGCAAGCCTGGTCGGGATTTTCGTTGCGCACAATTGTGGATTATACCGCGTTTCGGCTGGCATTCACGATGCCGTACATCGTTCGAATGATCAGCTTGCGAAGAAGCTCAGGAGTCCAATCAGAGTCAGCCTCGGCATCCGATGACTGCTGGCGCTCCATTTCTGTGAGGGCAAACTGCTGAATGACAAGCAGCGGCATGATGATGCTGTCCCGCAACCGAATGCTTTCACGAATGGACGGCGCCGTTTCCATCAGTTCGTGTTGGCCTGTAATCGCAAGGACGAGGATGCGTGTTCGCTCGTACTCTTCGTGCACAGAATTCCACAATGCGCCGAATCGAGGATGTGAGGCGAGATGCGCAGTCAATCTGAAGTCGCACTTCATCATGGACTGCATGGAATTCTCGACAAGAGTCCGGAAAAATGCATTGCGCCGATACAAGCTTGCAGCTTCGTCAAGGCGACCATCACGGTCCAAGGCCTCAAGGGCCGTTCCAAGTCCAAAATACCCCGGGACATTTTGCTTCAGCTGCGACCAAGACCCTACAAACGGGATGGCCCGCACATCGTTAAAATTCAAGTCGTTGTTCTTGTCACGCGAGGTCGGACGGCTGCCGATGTTGGTTTCGCCATAGTATCGCAACGTGCCAAATGTCGCGAGATAGTCGGTGAACTCGGGGCGATTCCGCAGGCCGAGGTAATGCGCATGGGAGGTGGACCCAAGCTCGTCAAGCAACGCCTCGTCTTCCGGCAGGATTCGGGTCTCCTCCTCGTCAAACAATCGATTCTTTACCCCTGCTGTAAACAGCAATTCCAAGTTGAATCCCGCCGATTTGGGAATGCCAAAATTCGAGGAAATGGTCTGACCCTGAATTGTCGTTTGGATTTCACGATTTTCAATGTCGCGTCCCAAGGAGGCATAGAATCGATGCGTATTGCCGCCACCCCGCGCAGGTGGTCCTCCTCGGCCGTCAAAAAACATCACCGTACGCTCGTACTCCCGACTGACGTCGGTCAGGCGTTGTTTCGCTCGATAAATGGCCCAATTGGCGCGCAGATATCCTCCGTCTTTGGTGCCGTCAGAAAAACCCAACATGACCGTCTGGTCTCCCCCTCTGTTGTCGAGGTGTTCTGCGTAGACAGGATGTGCGTAGAGCTTACTCATTTCCTCCCTTGCCCCATCCAAATCTTGAATGGATTCAAACAATGGCACCAAGTCCATGGTCAACGTACCCTCCCAGCCACTGGCTTTGGCCATGGCGTACAACGTAGCGATGTCCAAAGCCCGAGAACAATTGCTCAAGATGTAGCGATGGCAGCCTTCTTCCCCATTGTGCAATTGAATGTCATGCATGGCACGCAAACTCTCCAAAACATCTTGATGCCGATCCTCAATCAAATTTCCCTCAAAGACGTCGTTGTATGCGAACAAAAAATCCATGGCCTCAGACTCATCCATGTCTTCAAATCGATCCACAGCTTCGAATCCGTCGCGCGCCTCAAGCATCGCCTTGAACGAAGCTGTCACCACGCGCGCATCTTGACGAATGTCGATGGAGGCAAAGTGCAGTCCAAACATCCGAACCTTGAACATCAATTGGCGGATTTGATCGAGGTAAAGCCCATTGAACTCTGCCTCTACCTTTTTTTCCAAACGCCCAAGCTCTTGCAACAGCAGGTCCTGTTTCAATGACAAATCGCTTGGGTTAAAAATGGCCTCTTCAATCATGCCCTGCAACATGTCAAGCTCCCCCTCGACCCCCTTGAAGGTGACCAAACGTCGCAATTCACGAAATTCCTCCTTGTAACACCGCAGCAAGGTCAGTTTCAACTTCCGAGCGACACGCAACGTCGTGTCTGCGCCTACATACGGATTGCCGTCCCGATCGCCCCCTGGCCAAAATCCAATGCGCAGCATCCCATTGTTCAGTCCTGCACCATCTGAACGACCAAGGGCACTGGCGACACGTGCCCCAAGAGAACTGCATGCCTCAAAAAACACATTCTCGAGGTACCAGATTTGGCGAATCGCTTCCTCGTAAGGAGTGGGTGGTTCACTTTGAAAAAACGGCGTCAGTCCCAACTGATGCAGCCGCTTGCGAATGTTGACAAGGTCGTTGTCTTCCATGGCCAAAGCCAAATCCGTGATGATGGCAAGGACGTGACCCGGATAAAATTGCGTGGGATGTGATGTCAAAACCACACGAACTGCGTATTCCGAGAGCATCGTACGCATCTCGTCTTCCAGCCCGTGCCTGCGTACACGCTGCATCAAACTTGGAAGGGACTCCGCGCCACCCATGTCATTCAATTGCGCATAACGCGCATCTTCCAACGCATCGACCAACACAACTTGACGTTCGATGTACTGAATGATTCGAAACAGGAGCGCCGCCCCGTCCTCAGCATTGTTTTTACCCTGGTCCTGAAGGAATTCTGAAAGGATTTCATGTGGCGTAGCGCCACGTTCCAGTCCCATTTCACAAGCCTCTTGAAGCAATGGTACCCTGAGACCTGTTTGCCGGATTCCATCCAAGGGCAGCGTCAAAAAAATGCCATTGAACACTTGATACGGATGACTGACCACCGACCTATAATCCTTCTTCTCACGCATGATGACTGCAAAGTTACCTCGTACTTTTGAGCCATGCGCATCGACATCCTGACAGTCCTCCCTGGACTCCTGAGTGGGCCTTTTGCTGAAAGCATCGTCAAGCGTGGCATCGACAAGGGCCTCGTGGAGGTGCATGTACATGACCTCCGTCAATGGAGCACCAACAAACACAACAAAGTCGATGATGCACCTTTTGGCACCGCAGCTGGCATGGTGCTCGCCATGCAACCTCTTCATGACGCCATCACGAATCTTCAAGCTGAGCGAGCGTACGATGAAATCATTTTCCTGACCCCAGATGGAGAGCAACTCAAACAACAACGTGTCAACCAGCTGTCGCTGTCTGGCAACCTCCTGATGATTTGCGGACATTACAAAGGCATCGACCAACGCCTTCGCGACCATGTCATCACTCTGGAAATCAGCAT
>Ga0160422_10002975_pt1 | contig 10512 bp, 6 predicted proteins | sample Fk160mmetaG_FD_108192 | JGI IMG/M metagenome (GOLD analysis project Ga0160422, IMG submission 108192) | Marine microbial communities from the Central Pacific Ocean - Fk160115 60m metaG | ecosystem: Environmental > Aquatic > Marine > Oceanic > Photic zone | place: The Central Pacific Ocean... | reverse complement strand
TACTGGAACAGGTGCTCAGGGTGCGACTGCAGCTGCTGGTGCTCAAGGTGCTGTTGGTGCTCAAGGTGCTCAAGGGCATCAAGGTCAAAGTGGAACTGCAGCGTCACAAGGTGCTCAAGGTGCGACAGGAGCACAGGGAGCACAAGGTCATCAAGGTCATCAAGGTGCAACGGGTTCGGGATCTGCGGGTGCTCAAGGTGCTACTGGTGCACAAGGTGCTACTGGTGCACAAGGTGCTCAAGGACATCAAGGTGCAACGGGTTCAGGATCTGCAGGTGCTCAAGGTGCGACAGGAGCACAGGGAGCACAAGGTCATCAAGGTCAAACGGGTTCAGGATCTGCAGGAGCACAAGGTGCTACTGGTGCACAAGGTGCTCAAGGACATCAAGGTGCTACTGGAACAGGTGCACAAGGTGCCACTGGTGCTCAAGGTGCTACTGGTGCACAAGGTGCTCAAGGACATCAAGGTGCGACTGGTGCAGGTGCTCAAGGTGCTACTGGTGCACAAGGAGCACAAGGTGCAACGGGTTCAGGATCAACAGGTGCTCAAGGTGCTTCAGGTTCACCAGGTGCTCAAGGTGCAACAGGATCTGGTGGTGGTCAAGGTGCTCAAGGTGCTTCAGGTTCACCAGGTGCTCAAGGTGCAACAGGATCTGGTGGTGGTCAAGGTGCTCAAGGTGCTTCAGGTTCACCAGGTGCTCAAGGTGCAACAGGATCTGGTGGTGCTACTGGTGCACAAGGAGCACAAGGTGCAACGGGTTCAGGATCAACAGGTGCTCAAGGTGCTTCAGGTTCACCAGGTGCTCAAGGTGCGGCTAACACTGGTGCTCAAGGTGCTCAAGGACATCAAGGTGCGGCTAACACTGGTGCTCAGGGTGCTCAGGGTGCAGCAAATACTGGTGCTCAGGGTGCTCAAGGACATCAAGGTGCGGCTAACACTGGTGCTCAAGGTGCGTCTAACACTGGTGCTCAAGGTGCTCAAGGACATCAAGGTGCGGCTAACACTGGTGCTCAGGGTGCTCAAGGACATCAGGGTGCAGCAAATACTGGTGCTCAAGGTGCGTCTAACACTGGTGCACAAGGTGCTCAAGGACATCAGGGTGCAGCAAATACTGGTGCTCAGGGTGCTCAAGGACATCAGGGTGCAGCAAATACTGGTGCTCAAGGTGCGTCTAACACTGGTGCTCAAGGTGCTCAAGGACATCAAGGTTCACCAGGTGCTCAAGGTTCGTCAGGAACCAACGCAGGTCAAGGTGCTCAAGGTGCTACTGGTGCACAAGGTGCAACGGGTTCAGGATCAACTGGTGCTCAAGGTGCAACAGGATCAACTGGTGCTCAAGGAAATCCTGGTGCTCAGGGTGCAACAGGATCAGGTGGATCTACAGGTGCTCAAGGTGTTGCAGGTTCTGGACTTACTCCAGCTTGCTTGACAGCACAAAGGTCTTCTCGTGCAAGTACTACTTACAATGTTATAACAATTTTAACAATAACTATCAATCCCACTGTTTCTGGATCTAAATTATTAATCACTGCTGGAGGACCAGTCACGGGGGGAGTAGATAATTCTAATAATGAGGATAATGAGGTTAATATGTATCTATATCGTGGTAGCACACAAATAGGTCAAACGACTGAATCGTTTTCCACAGGTGGTGGTTTTTATATGGCATATCTTGATTCATATAATCATGGTGGTAATAATGTAACATATACTTTAAGAATGGGACCTGGTGCTGGTGACTCATCAGAAGTATGTTATGCTAATAAAGGTACTTCTATGAGTGTGCAAGAAATTATTTAAATTAAAAAAATGAAAAACAACATAGTATCAGCTCTCGCAGAATTAAGACCTAAATCTAATTGGTCTCTTGATGGTGAGGAATATTCTGATCTTACATGGTATGATACTAATACAACTAAACCCACAGAAACAGAAATCAATGATAAGATTTCTGAACTTGATGCAGCAGAACCAATGAAATTGTTAAGAAAAGAGAGAACTAGACTGTTAGCACTTACAGACTGGAGGGCATCTTCAGACTTGACTTTATCTGATGATTGGAAAAATTATCGTCAGGCACTTCGTGATTTACCTGCAAGTGCATCACCAACCTTAACCTCAAATTATACCTTAGATAGGTCATCAGTAACTTGGCCAACAATACCATCGTAATATATAAAATATGACTGGCATAGATTTTCCTTCAAATCCTGGTATAAATCAACAATACTCTGCATTTGGTAATGTTTGGGTTTGGAATGGATCATCTTGGAGAAAAGTAAGTAGAACAGCAGTCGTAGGTGCTCAAGGAAATACAGGCATACAAGGTGCTCAGGGTGCGTCGGGAAATACAGGGGCACAGGGATTTCAGGGTTCTGGAGCACAAGGTGCAACAGGATCTACAGGTGTTCAAGGTGCTGCTGGTGCTGCTGGTGCTCAAGGTGCTACTGGTTCAGGTGCTCAAGGTGCTGCTGGTCCTCAAGGTGCTGCTGGTGCACAAGGAGCACAAGGTGCTCAAGGACAACAAGGTGTTGCTGGTTCAGGTGCACAAGGTGCTACTGGTGCTCAAGGTACTACTGGTGCACAAGGAGCACAAGGTCATCAAGGTGCTACTGGAACAGGTGCACAAGGTACACCAGGAACTGGTGCTCAAGGTGCACAAGGTGCTGCTGGTGCTCAAGGTGCTACTGGTGCTCAAGGTGCTCAAGGTGCTGGTGGTGCACAGGGTACTACTGGTGCACAAGGTGCACAGGGTGCTCAAGGACATCAAGGTCAAACTGGTGCACAAGGTGCAACAGGAGCACAAGGTGCTCCTGCAGCTGCTGGTTCTCAGGGAGCACAAGGTCATCAGGGTTTAACAGGAGCACAAGGTGCCACTGGTGCTCAAGGTGCTGCAGGTGCTCAAGGTAGTGTAGGTGCTCAAGGTGCCACTGGTGCTCAAGGAGCACAAGGTCATCAGGGTGTTGCTGGTTCAGGTGCTCAAGGTTCTGTTGGTGCACAGGGAGCACAAGGTCATCAAGGTGCTACTGGTGCTCAAGGTGCCACTGGTGCTCAAGGTGCGACTGGTGCTCAAGGTGCTCAAGGTGCACAGGGAGCACAAGGTCATCAAGGTCATCAAGGTGCTACTGGTGCTCAAGGTGCTACTGGTGCACAGGGAGCACAGGGAGCACAAGGTCAAACTGGTGCACAAGGTGCTCAAGGTGAAAAGGGTGATACTGGTGCTCAAGGTGTACCAGGTAATTCAACTCAAGGTGCTCAAGGTGCTCCAGGTTCAGGTGCTCAAGGTGCTGTTGGTGCTCAGGGTGCTACAGGTGCTCAAGGTCAAACTGGTGGTGGTGGAACACCAGGAGCACAAGGTGCTACAGGTGCTCAGGGTGCTCAAGGTGAATCAGGAAATTCAGTGACTGGTGCTCAAGGTGCACCAGGTGCTCAAGGTCAAAGTGGAACCAACGCTGGTCAAGGTGCTCAAGGTGCAACTGGTGCACAAGGAAATCCTGGTGCTCAGGGTGCAACAGGCACATCAGGGTCAACAGGTATCCCATCAGGTGTTATACTATTATGGTCTGGTGCAGAAAATGCGATTCCAACTGGTTGGGTATTATGTAATGGATCTAATGGAACTCCTGATTTGAGAAATCGTTTTGTTGTTGGTTCTGGAACAGGCAGTAGTTATTCTGTTGGTGCTCAGGGTGGATATACTGATACGTTCATACCACAGCATACTCACACATTCAGCACAACTAGTAATCCTGGTAATCACTTCCATTATACAATGTATGCTGGTGGGCAGAATGGAACTGGAGGAACTGGAGGAACAGGTAGATTGCATAATAGGGCAGGTGATAATGTCTCTGCAGTTACATCAAGTTATAACACTGGTTCTGATCCAAGACAGGATGCCGAAATAGGTGCATCTACAAACAGTGCAGATGCTGGTAGGTCTAGTAATGCTGGTGGTCATACTCACACTGGAACCGTTAATAATAATACTGGAGGTGCTGCGATTACTAATGCACAAAGATCAGGTAGAAACCTACCACCTTATTGGGCACTTTGCTATATTATGAAATCGTGATATAATGTAGTTACATAAAAATTTTTGTTATGGAGATTAAAGATTATATCTATGTGAAGGAGAATGGAATTTCTCCTGATTTATGTGATGATATACTTAAAGAATATGTGTCAACATATGAATGGAAATCTGGAACGGTTGGTGAGAACAATGTAGATGAGGAAATAAGAAAATGTGATAGTATATTCATCAGTAAAGACAGTGTTATAGAATTAAATAAGGATATAAGAAAAGATTTAGATGATAGAATTTTTCAATCTGTTTCAGAGTGTATCGGAGAATATTTAAATAAATACTCAGATTTTCCAAGCAATATTAGTAGAGATTCTGGTTATTCACTTTTAAGATATAAGAGTGGTGATTACATAGGACAACATATTGATGCGTCTGGTAGAAGTCCCAGAGAATTAAGTTGCTCTTTAATGTTAAATGATAATTATGAGGGAGGTGAGTTTTCTTTTTTTAATAAAAAATTAAAATTTGAATTGAAAAAGGGAGATATCATAATGTTCCCATCAAATTTTATGTTTCCTCATGAAGTATTACCAGTTACCTCTGGGGTTCGTTATGCTATTATTACTTGGATATGTTAATTAGACACATAAATACTTGAAATTATATGTTAATATGTCTGAGAATTTAACACCTGATGACTTAAAAATATTAAATACGACTAACAATTCTATTGATAATACACAAGGTGATTGGACTTTTATTCCAAGTGAGGAGCATATATATGTCGTTAACAACAAAAATAATAAAAAATATAAGATAAACTTAACTGAAGTTTTATAATGAACATATATTTGGTCAATATAACAATTGATATATGTAAGAAGACGTTTTTTCTTCTGAGTGATGATGGTAGCAAGAAGAAAGTTAAATGTGATACCACCAAACAATTCATGGATGTGTTGGATTTAGTCCTAAAAAAAGCAGATCCAGAAATAGTTGAGTATGCAGATCTACTAGTTAAAGAAGACTGATTCTTGCCTAACTAAATAGAACATAGAAATATATTGGCAATCATAAAACAATGCCCCTTAATAAGTTAGAGAACTTTATAAAGAATACTGAAGGGCGTATTCTTTATGTTAATCCAAGTGACCTTGATTCTACTGATGCGATAGAAAATCAGGGTAATTCACTTACGACTCCCTTTAAAACTGTTCAAAGAGCACTCATAGAAGCTGCTAGATTCTCTTACTTGAAGGGAAATGATAATGATTTAGTAGAGAAGACAACTATATTACTATATCCTGGTGAACATATTATTGATAATAGACCAGGTTATGCTATCAAGGCAAGTGGAACTGCACCAAAGGCAGTATCACAGAGTGGTGCTGAAACAAATGCAACAACTGAATTTTCTCTAACTTCCAGTTCAGTATTTGATTTAACACAAGCAGATAATATACTTCATAAATTTAACAGTATCAATGGTGGTGTAATTATACCGAGGGGAACATCACTTGTTGGATTAGATTTAAGAAAGACAAAGATAAGACCAAAATACGTTCCAAACCCAACTGATTTAGATGTTGGAAACTCTGCAATATTCAGAGTTACTGGTACTTGTTATTTCTGGCAGTTCTCCATATTTGATGGTGACGATAAAGGATTAGTTTATACAGATAAGACAGATTTCTCAGTAAGTAATCAATCAAGACCTACATTTTCTCACCATAAACTAACTTGTTTTGAATATGCAGATGGTATTACAATTCCATCTGGTTATACAATATCCGACTTAGCAATGTATTATGCTAAGTTATCAAACGCATTTAATTCCACTGATAGAATTATCGAAGCGTCTGATCGTTTCCCTGCAAGCACAACTGGATTCTCACCACAAAGACCTGAGTTTGAGATCGTTGGTGCGTTCGCTGCGGATCCAATTAATATTTCTAATATCATATCTGGTGATGGATTTACACCTAATACAGTCATCACAGTTACCACAACTAATCCTCATGGATTAAACGCTGGAACTCCGATTAAAATTAAAGGAGTTGGTGTAGACGATTATAATGTTTCAACTAAGGTTCAAAATGTAACTAGCACAACTCAGTTTACATATTTAATACCATTTGTAAGAACTAATTTACCTGCATCACCAAGTGCATCAGCAGGAACTGTTACCATTGAAACTGATACAGTCACAGGAGCATCACCATACATCTTCAACTGTTCATTAAGATCAGTATTCGGTATGAATGGTATGCATGCCGATGGTAAGAAGGCAACTGGATTTAGATCTATGGTTGTTGCTCAGTTTACTGGTATATCTCTACAGAAAGATGATCGTGCGTTCGTAAGTTACAATAAGACATCGAGAATATATGAAGGTATAGGTTTAACTAAAGTTACTGGATCAGCACTTGCAAGTGAATCTTCTGCAAAAAATACATCACAAGTATATCATTTAGATTCAAATGCGAGATATCGAAAAGATTGGGAGACCGTTCATATCAAAGCGAGTAATGATGCTTTCCTTCAGATAGTTTCAGTATTTGCGATTGGTTATGCAAAGCACTTTGAATGTAATGCTGGTGCAGACTACAGTGTAACAAACTCTAACTCAAACTTTGGGCAATTATCTCTTGCTTCAGAGGGATTTAAGAAGGAAGCGTTTTCAAAAGATGATAAAGCATTCATAACTAATATTATTACACCAAAATCAATTACATCTACAGAAGAGGATGTTGATTGGATCTCATTAGATGTTGGACTTACAACATCTGTAGGTATCTCAAGTCATCTTTACCTCTTTGGATTTAATGATAAAGATGTGAAACCACCCGTAATAATTCAAGGATATCGAGTTGGTGCAAAATTAAATGATAAATTAAATATTATTAATTCTGGAAGCACACATTCTGCTGATGTACTCATGGTAGATACTGATCCTGCAAGTGGGGCAGTATATGGCACGACTAGTTCAGTCAAATCATTAGATGTAGCAAACATCACCTTGAGTTCACAATTTAACTTTTTATCTAATCATGGATTACTCACAGGTGAAAAGGTTAAATTAATCAGTGAAGATGGTGATTTACCTGAAAATATAAATGCACATCAAACTTATTTTGTAATTAGAACCTCTGCAACAGCAATTAAATTAGGATCATCACTTACAAACGCAGAGAATGGAACTGCAATATTAGTTTATGGTGGGACAAATCTCAAGATTCTAAGTAGAGTATCTGAAAAAGACGCTGGTGATGTTGGATCACCGATTCAATTTGACACTACAAATGGAAATTGGTATGTTCATACAAATACATCGAATGGTATTTACAATGCCTTTGCATCTGGTGGAATTGCATCATTTGGTGCAAGAACAAATGTTTCATTCTTCAAGAGAAAAGAGGATGCAAGGAGTATTGATGAAAAACTATACAAATTTAGAGTAGTAGTTCCAAAAGAATTTGATAATGCAAAGAATCCAGAGGAGGGATTCATATTACAAGAGTCTGGATCAACTGCTGCGAGATCAAACGCAGATTTTTCTTTAACATCAATCACAGGTTCTGATTATGATTTCAAACGTAATCATAGATTCATTAGCACTTGTACTGAGGCATCAAATGTAGTCACTACTATTACAGAATTACCTCATGATTTAGATGTTGGTGATCAAGTTATTATCAAGAATGTAAGTAGCACAACTAATACATCTGCCACAGTTGATCAAGGATATAACGGTACGTTTTTAGTCACAGCAGTTGATAATGATAAACAATTTAAGTATTCAACAACTGATGTAGATGGTGTAACTCATAGTGTAGGGTTCTTTACAAATGATACAAGTAGTAGAACAACAACACTACCTAGATTTGAGAGAAATGATTTACAGGCAAACTATTACATCTATAGAAATGATATTATACAAGAGTATGAAAAGGATATTTCAGATGGTGTGTATCATCTGTATGTTCTAAATGCAGATAATTCTCTCACAGAGGAATACACTACTCAGTCATTTAGTCAAAATGTTGATGATCTATATCCCCAACTAGATCGTGATAACGTAGATGATAATCCATCATCATCAAAAACATTTGCAAGAAGATCTCCAGTAGGTAGCGTTGTAACTAATGATCTTAAGAAAAGTCTCACAAGAGAAACTGCTGATAGTATCTTAAAAGATTTACATATTGGTTTACCAATTACTGGTGTTACGACTGCATTCTCATCACAAAACGCTGGAACTGCAACTTTAACATTCGACAGGCAACATAATTTAAGTGGTATTGTAACTTGCACTATATCTGCTGGTGGATCTGGTTTAACTAACGGAACTTATAATAACGTCAAGTTATTTAATACTGGTGGCACAACATGGGATGGTGCGACTGCTACTGTGGTTGTATCAGGTAATCAGGTTACTCAGGTTGATGTTACTGCTGGTGGATCTGGATATGCTGGTGGTGAGACTCTTGATTTAGATAATACATTTACAGGTGGATCTGGTGCTAAAGTTACAACTAGCACAGTTGGTATATCAACAGTCTTAGGTAACACTGTACAAGTAACAGGACTTACAACATCCACTGGTGGATTCTATAGGGTATCAAGTGTTCCTGCTGCAAACAAAATTGCGATTGCAATTACAGCATCTGACAATATTCAGGCAGGGGAATACCTACTTAATATAGGACATGAATTAAAAGTCGCATCATCTACATTTGATTCTGTAACTGGTATCACTACATTTACAACAGCGTCACCACATGGATTTGTAACTGGAAATAGTTTCCGAGTTCATGACTCATCAAACAATAACAAGGGTGACTTTGTTGCAACAGGTATCACAACTACCACCATAGTTGCGAAGACTGATGCATCATTATCAGGTGCTTTCCTACTCAAGCATGGAATGTCTGCTAATGATAGATCATCAGATATCACAGGTGAAAATTTAGGAGCAAGAGGTTTATCATTCTTTGGAAATGAGAGAATGACTCTTGATTCAAATATTACAAATGATACGACACTTCATGTATCAGTTCCAAATGCAGGTATCTCAACCACACAAAGATTTGAACTAGGATCTTACTTACAAGTTGATAGTGAAATCATGCGTGTTACAAGTAGCACACTCTCTGGATCTGGTAATAATGAAATTACTGTGATTCGTGGTGCATTAGGAACACTTAAAGAAAATCATTCTGGTGGAGCATTAATAAAGAAGATTCTACCAAGAGCAGTTCAATTCCATAGACCATCATATATTAGAGCGTCAGGTCACACATTTGAATATCTTGGTTATGGTCCTGGTAACTATTCAACTGGTTTACCACAGGTTCAGGTTAAGACATTATCAAAAGAAGAAGAGTTCTTATCACAAGCACAAGAAACTTCTGCTGGTATCGTTGTTTATACAGGTATGAACAATGATGGAGACTTTTATATTGGTAATAAATTAATCAACTCATCTACTGGTAAGGAAGAGACGTTTGATATACCAGTACCAACAATCACAGGTCAAGACCCTGCTAGATTAAGTGTTGTATTTGATGAGGCGATTGTTAAAGAGAGAATACTTGTAGAGGGTGGTAAGTCTAAAACAATTCTATCTGAATTTGATGGTCCTGTTAACTTTGATAAGGAAGTAAAGATTAATGATAAGACTACAGTAAATGGTATTGTTAAGATAAACAATACTGTTGAGATAACAAACACAACCGATTCAACTAATAAGGATACTGGATCATTTATTACTGAGGGTGGTGTGGGTATTGAGAAGAACCTCAACGTGGGTGGTGGACTGAATGTTACAGGTCCCTCAACTTTCGTTGGTGTCGTTACAACATCTAATGATCTATTTGTAGGTGGTGGTGTAAATGTTGTTGGTGTAGTCACAATCGCAAATGATATTGTTCTAGGTGGTAACTTACAAACCATAGGTGGAGGTGGTGCGATTGTATCATCTGGTGGTACATTTGGTAATATTAGAATTGGAACTACCAATGATAACACAATTGATACCACAACAGGTAATCTAATTCTAGATTCTACTGGTGGAACTATTGATATCAACGACAGTGTAGATATTTCTGGTAACTTGGTATGTGGTGGAACTGGTACATTTACTGGTGATCTAATTGCTTTCTCCTCATCAGATATAAATCTTAAGGAGAACATTAAAATCATACCTAATGCACTAGATAAAGTTCTCTCTATCTCAGGCAACACATTCAATTGGAAAGTTGAATTGACTGATCTAGTTGGACATGATAATGGTGAGGAAGATACAGGGGTGATCGCTCAAGAAGTTGAAGCTCTTGGATTACCTGGTCTTACAGTGACAAGAGGTGATGGAATAAAAGCAGTCGATTATGAAAAATTAGTTCCATTACTAATTGAAGCGATCAAAGAACTAGAAGCACGAGTTAAAACTCTGGAGGGTTAATGGCTTTACAAGCATCTG
>Ga0160422_10002974_pt1 | contig 10514 bp, 7 predicted proteins | sample Fk160mmetaG_FD_108192 | JGI IMG/M metagenome (GOLD analysis project Ga0160422, IMG submission 108192) | Marine microbial communities from the Central Pacific Ocean - Fk160115 60m metaG | ecosystem: Environmental > Aquatic > Marine > Oceanic > Photic zone | place: The Central Pacific Ocean... | reverse complement strand
AATTATATTTATTTTTACATTCTTATATTTGACTGAAATATTTTTTGATAATATTGTGATACCTCTCTCTCTTTCTAAATCATTGTTGTCTAAAATTAGCTCTGAATTTTCTTTGTTTAGATTATCAACTATACACGTTTGAATAATTTTGTCTACCAAAGTAGTTTTACCGTGATCAACGTGAGCAATAATGGCAATATTTCTTATTGAATCCATATTTTTTTTTGCAAATATAACTTCTTATAACTCTTAGGTTAATAATTTTATAGAAATTAATTATTATTAATTGTTAAATAATTATTTATATTCAAAATATGAAAGTACTTTTTATATTAATGTTAGTGCCTTTTTTGGGTTTAACTCAATCTTTTGATAATTCTTATACTTTCACAGACCCAATTATAGTTAGTAACAACCCTGAGTTAGGTTTAACTCGTCCCCGAATAATTGTTGTAGAAAATGGTTCTCCTGTAATAATGTGGACATCTGTGAATGATAATAAAATTTATGTTTCAAGATACGTTGATAATGAGTTTATTGAACCTGAGTCTATTTTACCGGAAAATTTTACTTTTTTTGGTGCACCTAATTACGGTCCGGAAATTGATAATAATGGAAACACCATTGCAATTGTATTTTCAAATTCTACAAATGAGACAAATAATCTTTATTTCATTTATTCCATGGATGCTGGATTAACCTTTTCAAATCCAATTAAAATTATTGAAGATGATGCTTTTATTGAGGGAGCAGGTGTCCATATAAACTCAAATAATATTCCAATTGTTACATATGAGAATCTTCAGTCAAATGGAATTGCTAATCAATTAGTTGGATTTGGTCAATTTATTGACGATGGTTCAGAGGTTGTATTTGACGATTTTATTATTGCAAATGCTTTAACAGAGGGTGTGCCTTGTGAGTGTTGCCTTGGTAATTTAACTACTAATGAAGAAAATCTTGTATTCTCATATAGAAATAATATTAACAATGTTCGTAATATGTTTGCTTGTACCTACAATGATTTTACTACTTCATTTGATGAAGGTTTTTCTATTGATAATTATAATCAATCATTGAGTGTATGCCCAACAGAAGGCCCTAAGAGTTTGTTAATTAATAATTATTTGATTACCTCTTTTAAATCTTACGGTTACTCACCATCTAGAATAAGTACTACCATTTATGATTTGGATAATGATTTGTTAGTTAGTGAATCTGAAGTTGATTGGGGCCAAGGTTACGGTACCCAAAGTTTACCTGAAATTGCTGGTAATGAATCTGTTTTTGCTGTTGTTTGGAAAGAATTTAGATATTATAATTTTGATGTTTTTATCTCAATATCTAATTCTCCTTCCAATAACAGTGAAATAAACTTTAATACATCATCCTCTGTTAGCTCAACAATACCTAACTCTCAAAACGCAAATGATTTTACAAGTGTTGATATTAGTGAATATAATGGAGAATTTCATATAGTTTATTTAGATTTTAATGATAGTGTAATATACTATAGAACATATTTTGAAGATGAAATAAATGATATATTAGAGAATGGTAAGGAAAAAGATTTAATCAATAAAACTGATATTCTTGGAAGAAAAATAAATAATCATGGTATTCAATTGGAGTTTTATAATGACGGTAGTGTAGAAAAAAAATATATGATAGGGGATTAGTATTTAAAATTATATAGAATAAAACCCATTACATCAGCAGCTTCTTCAATTCTTTTACTTATTGGAGTTCCCGCACCATGTCCAGCATTTATTTCAATTCTAATTAATGTTGGATTTATTCCTGATTGTTTGCTTTGTAATTGCGCTGCAAATTTAAAACTATGAGCAGGAACAACTCTGTCATCATGATCACCGGTTAAAATTAAAGTTGCAGGATATTCAATACCTTTTTTCACATTATGAACAGGGGAGTAATTATATAAATACTCAAACATCTCCTTACTTTGTTCTGAAGTTCCATAATCATATGCCCAGCCTGCTCCTGATGTAAATGTGTGATATCTTAACATATCTAAAACACCAACTGCTGGAAGAGCAACTTTGAATAAATCAGGTCTTTGAGTCATACATGCGCCTACTAAAAGCCCTCCGTTTGATCTTCCGCTTATTGCTAAATATTTTGAACTTGTATATTTTTTTTCAATTAGGAATTCAGCCGCTGCGATAAAATCATCGAAAACATTTTGTTTTTTCATTTTGGTTCCTGAATCGTGCCATTCTTTTCCATATTCTCCTCCTCCTCTAAGATTAGCAACTGCATAAATACCCCCATTCTCTAACCAAACAGCATTTGTAACAGAAAAAGAAGGTTTTAATGAAATATTAAATCCTCCGTAGCCATATAAAATAGTAGGATTTTCTCCATTTAACTTAGTATCTTTTTTATACATTATACTTATAGGAACTTTTGTTCCATCTTTAGAAGTATAAAAATGTTGTTCTGAAATAAAATCATTTGAATTAAAATCAATATTTGGTGACCAATATAACTGAGACTCACCTGTTTCTACGTTATATTTAAAGGAGGATCTAGGTGTTATATAGTTACTGAAATTATAAAATATTTCTTTTTGATTTTCTTTTCCTGAAAATCCACTCACATTTCCTTTTCCAGAAAAAGAAACTTCTCTTATTAACTTTCCGTCAAAATTATATTGAAATATTTTTGAGTTAGCATCAATAAAATATTTTGCAAAAAAATAACCTCCTCCTTTTGAAATATTTAAAACACTATTTGTTTCAGGGATAAAATCTTTCCAATTTTTGATTTTTGGTTTATTTGCATCTACTACAACAAGTTTTTTATTAGGAGCGTTAAGATTTGTAGATATGAATAATTTACTTTTAATATTATGAACAATGTAGCTATTACTTTCAAAATTATTAGTTATTTGGATTATTTTAGATTTCTTTTTCTTAATATTTTTTATAAATAAATTATTTCCTGACGTTTCTTTCGATGCGCTAATTATTAAATAACATTGGTCTTTAGTTATGTATCCACTAACGTATCTATATTTATTTTCATTACCAAAAATTATTTTGTCATTTTTTTGTAAAGAATTTAACTGATGGTAATATAATATATGTCTATCAGTCTTTTCTGATAGGACAGAATTTTTAGGTTTTTTATAAGATGAATAGTAAAATCCTTCGTTTTTATACCAACTAATTCCCGAAAATTTTATGTCTAATAAAGTATCTCCAATTACCGTTTTAGTCTCTGTATCCATAACAATAACTTTTCTCCAATCAGATCCGCCTTCAGAAATTGAATATGCCAATAAACTTCCATCTTCAGAAAAATATGTTCCTGCTAATGAAATTGTACCATCATCAGAAAATTTATTAGGATCGATAAATACTTCTTCTTTTTCTTCATTTTTTTTTCGATATAATACATATTGATTTTGTAAGCCATCATTCTTATAATAATATGTATAATCTCCCTCTTTAAACGGAGTTCCAATTTTTTCATAGTTCCATAATTCTTCTAATCTATTTTTGAGTAAACCTCTTTCAGGAATTTGTTCTAAATAGGAAAAAGTTAGTTTATTTTGTTCCGTAATCCAGTCTTTAACTTTTGGTGACTTGTCATCCTCTAACCATCTATATGGGTCTTCAACTTCTGTTCCAAAATATACATCTTTAATAATTTCCTTTTGTGTATTTGGGTATGTAACTTGACCATAAGTATTAAATATGGAAATTATTGAAATTAATATTGTTAGTTGTAATTTCATAATATAGATTTTAAAATTATTTCCTGTTAATTAGATAATACCCGATACAAATAGATAAAATTGAAATACTAAATAATAGAAGATCATTAGGAGTTGTAAAGTTATGAGACAATTTTAAAACTTTTTCAAAAAATTTAACGATTAAAACGATTATAATTACTTTAATAATTTTATTTTTTAATTGATCTAAATTATTTATCTTAAGAGTAGATTCTGCGAATTTTCCCCTAGCAAAGTCAATTTCACTAATAAATAATTCATAAACACCAAAACCAAAAATTAATAAAACTATTCCAATTAAAAATAAATCAATTGATGAAATGATTTTAAATAATAAATCATTATTGTTAACTATATCAGCATTAAATAAAGGATTATTTAATGTTGTAGCTTGAATAATTTCCCAGCCTCCAATTAGAAATAAAGAAATTGATGATAAAATAGATAAAATAACTGCTATAATTACAATGAATCTTGTGCTCCAAAGTAGTTTTTCAAATTTATGCTCAAACATTTTTTTTTTTTCAAATATATAAAACTATCATAAATTCAATTTGGTAGAATTGGATTTTTATATAAACTATAGTAAAGGATAGACTCTTTCGATAAACCAATAGGTGCCAATTAAACTTATTAATACTGAAATAGGAATTCTTATTTTTTTATTTTTTGAATTGGTTCTTAAAATTATATTTACTATAAGAAATGCAATAATTAACACAGTAAGTTGACCTATTTCTACCCCAATATTGAAGGCTAATAACAATGAAATGAAATTTTCTTTTGGTAATCCGTAATAATTTAGAACAGATGCAAATCCTAATCCATGAAGTAATCCAAAAACGAAAATTAATAGAGGTCTCCATTTATTAGGATAGTTAAATAAAAAATTTTCTACAGCAATCCATACAATTGATAGTGCTATGAGAGGTTCAACTATGTAGGGAGGTATTTGAATCAAACCTTGGCCAGCTAGTATTAAAGTTATACTGTGAGCGGCTGTGAAGGCAGTAATATGAATTAATAAAGAGCGAAATTTAATACAAGAAAAAAAAAGTCCTAAAACAAACAAAATATGATCTAATCCTTTTGGCAAAATATGTTCAAATCCTGATTTAGTGAATATAAAAAACTTTTTATGCATTGGCATTGCTTTAAGTCTTCTAATTCGTAGTCTTTTTAAAGCAGAATTATATTCTTCTTGTATTTGTTCATTTTCAAAGGTTAATATTCCTTGTTCTATTTCTGATATAATAAAATTTTCAGGGTTGTGTGAATATGAGTTGAAACAAAAAAATAATAAAATATTGATTAGAGTTATGTTAAAAATATTCATAACTAATGAAAATATCCATTATTTATCTAGTCCTCTTACTCTTAAAAGTGGTTCTATCATAGGTTTCTTTCCTCTAAATTTCACATATAAATCCATTGCTTCTTCGGTAGATCCTTTTTCATATACATGAGTTCTTAGTTTGTTTGCTAAATCTTTATCAAATACATTTCCTGTTTCTTTGAAAGCTTCAAATCCATCAGAATCTAAAACTGCTGAATGCACATAACTATAATATCCAGATGAATATCCTCCAGAAAAAATGTGTGCAAAATATGTGCTTCTATACCTGGGGGCTATTTCATTAATTAAACCATATTTTTCCATTGACTCAATTTCAAATTTATTAGCATCTTTCAAATCATCATTATAGGAAATTGTGTGCCAATCCATATCTAACAAGGAAGCAGCAAGATATTCCGTATTAATAAATCCTTGATTAAACTTTGAAGCGTTTAATAATTTATTTATTAAATCATCTGGAATAGTTTCTCCTGTTTCATGGTGAATTGCAAATGTTTTTAAAACTTCAGGTTCACTTGCCCAATGTTCAAGTATCTGAGCAGGAAATTCTGTAAAATCTCTAGGTCCAGATGTACCAGACATACTTCCATAAGTCACGTTTGTTAAAATTCCATGCATAGCATGTCCAAATTCGTGAAATAAAGTAATTAAATTTTCAAAACTTAATAGCGAAGGGGAGTCACTAACGGGTGCAGGGAAATTACATACATTTACAACTACTGGTCTTTCTCTTCCGTCTAGATTTGATTGACCTTTAAAGCTACTCATCCATGCTCCCCCTCTTTTATTCGATCTTACAAAATAATCACCAATAAAAATTCCTAAATGACTTCCATCTTCATCTTCAACCTTCCATATCCTTGCATCAGGATGGTACATGTCAACATCATAAATTTCGGTAAATTTAATACCCCATAATTTATTTGTAGTATTAAATACACCTTGTAATGCATTATCAAGAGATAAATATGGTTTTATTAAAGATTCATCTAAATCATATTTTTCTTTTCTAACTTTTTCTGAATACTGCCACCAGTCCCAAGCAGCTATTTTGAAATCTTTGCCTTCAGCATCCACAACTTCTTGCATATCAATTACTTCTTTTTTTGCTCTGTCCAAAGCAGGCTCCCACAGTTTGATTAATAAATCATAAACTTCTTCAGGAGATTTTAGCATTCTTTCTTCAAGAACAAAATGTGCATGAGATTCGTAACCCATTAGATTTGCTCTTTCAGCACGTAATTTTGCTATTTGGGCTGTTATTGTCTTGTTATCTGTTTCATTATTATTATCACCTCTCATTATGTAAGATTTATATAATATTTCTCTTAAATCACGTCTACTAGACTCAGTTAAAAAAGGATACATACTAGTTCTGTGAGGTGTAAATAGATATTTTTCTTTGTATTTATTTTTTTCTTCTTCTGTTTCAGCTTTATTCATTTTTTGAGATGCAGCTTCTGCAGCCGCAGCAATAACTGATTCAGAAAGGCCGTCAAGGTCTTTTTTTTCTAAAATAAGTTCAAAACCATTTGTTTCTGCTAAGAGATTTTGGCCAAATTTAGTAGTGAGTTCTGAAATCTTTGAATTAATGCTAGTGATTTGTTCTTTTTGTTCTTTGTTTAATAGAGCACCACTTCTTACAAACTGTTTTCTTGTATCATCTAATAATTTTTTTTGTTCATCTGTTAAGTTTGAATTATTTTTTTCTTCCCATATTTTATCAACTCTTTGGAATAAACCTTCATTTAATGAAATTTTATCGTAGTGAGCTGATAGTAATGGACTTAGTTCTCTCTGAAGTTCTTGCAGTTTAGGGTTGGTATTAGAACTTGCTAAATTTGAAAAAACACGTTGTACTTTAGTTAATAGTTTCCCAGATCTTTCAAGTGCTTCAATTGTATTTTCAAATGTTGGTTTTTCTTTATTATTAACTATAATATCAATTTCATCTATATTTTCTTTCATTCCTTTTTCAAATGCTGGCATATAGTGTTCATCTTTAATTAAGTTGAAAGGAGGTACATCAAAAGGTGTATTCCATTCTTGAAAGAACGGATTTTCAATTGAATTAATAGTTGATTGAGTTTCTTTATTTTGACAAGCAAATAAAATAAAAATAAAAGAAAGATAGAATAGATTTTTCATGATTAATTTTTTTCAAATATAATAATTTAAACGTTATATTTTTTATGCCAATTTTGAATGATTTTGTGAATAATTATTAATCCTTCAGTTAGTGCGGCAGGACCAGGTTGTAAAATTATACTTGAATCTATTTCATGAATTTCATTATTTCTAATTGCTTCAATTGAATTCCAATTTTTTCTATTTAACATTTTTTCTTTTTTGAATTTTTTTCCACACCATGATACAAAAATTATATCTGGATTATAATTTAAAATTTCATTATCATTTTTTATGATTCTGTCTTTTGCTAATGATTTAGAATTTTTTGATTCATATAAATTTTTTCCTCCGCATATCTCAATTATTTCAGTTACCCATTTTATACTTGTTATCAGTGGGTCAAACCATTCTTCAAAATAAACTTTAGGTTTATATTTTATTTTGGAACTAATTAATTTAATTTCTTCAATATTTTTTTCAATATCACTTATAATTTTTAGAGATTTTGAATGTTTTCCCACTAATAGACCTATTTGACTAATCATTATTTTAATTCCTGTAATGCTTCTATAGTTGTTTATCCAAACTGTTATCCCACTTTTTATAAGTTTATGAGCAATTTCTGCTTGAATATCAGAATAACCAATAACTAGATCAGGCTTTAAGTCAATTATTTTATCAATATTTGCGTTGATAAATGAACAAACAACTTTTTTTTCTTCTCTTGCTCTTTTAGGCCTTACAGCATAGTTTGATATTCCAACAATTCTTTTTTCTTCACCTAGTAAATAAATAGTTTCTGTACATTCTTCTGTTAAACATATAATTTTATTTGGATAACTATCTTTAATATTCATTTAATCAAAATATTTAAAAAAAAATTATAATGAATTCATATTTAAACTAAAATAAATTTGTCTTGGATTACTTGGGCCATAAATAAAGTTACTATCTCTATTTTTTGTTGAATCAAAGTTATTTTGATAGTCATTAGTTAAGTTTTTAACCCCTATACTTAATTCAAGATTTGAGTCTAGTTTTTTAATTTTTTTTATGTAAGTAAGTTTAATTCCTAAGACATTAAACATTTCGGATGTTACGTATTCATCTTCCATTTGATTTGGTGATCCTGCTAGGTGAACTAAATTCATTCTTCCTGTGTGAATATAGTTAGTCATAAGATGAATTTTTTCGTTTAAATAATAATCAAAAGTTGCATAACCATACATTTTTGGAGTTCTTAAAAATTCTTTTTTTGGTTCTAAGTTTACAGAGTAACTAATAGCATCATCAAATTCAGATTTCTGATAAGTTAGTCCAGATTCAAATTGTATTTTGTTTTTGAGATTTGTTCTTAGTTCTAAGTTTAAACCTTTTACAGTAGCACCATTCCCGTTTCTTTTTACATAAATTTCTCCAGATTCATCCAATCCAATAGGATCTAGGTAGAAAACATTTTGTAATCTGTTATAAAAACTTTCAATTGTAAATCCAAAATAATTTTCTTTTGTAGATTTATTAAAGTTTAATGAACTACTTAAGCTATTTGATTTTTCTTCTTTTAAATTATCTGCTAATTGAATTGTTGAAATTCCCCCGCCTGAAAACGCAATATGAAGATCAGTATCAAATGCTTGAGGAGCTCTAAATCCTTTACTATATGTTGTTCTAAGTTGAAAGTTATTATTTAATTTATAAAGTAAAGAAGATCTAGGGCTAATTATGATGTTATTCATTAAAGAATTTTTATCTATTCTTATTCCATTTAGAAGATTAAAATTTTTATACAAAGTCCAGTCTGATTGGAGATATGCTCCAAGGTTATTGACTTTTTGTTGAATTAAATAACTATAAGATTTTATTTCATCAAATATATCGTCCATCATGTATTCAAAACCAGTGCTAATCATATTTGAACCAACTGTGTTATTAATTTCGTGGTTTAATTGCATTCCCCCTTGTATGGTTGAGTTATTTGATTTTCCATAAGGAGGATTAGATAGAAATATTAAATCGTCATAAGATCCAATTTCTGGTCTAATCCCTGTGTAGTGTTCTCTTTTTGTTTGTTGTATTGCTAAGTATGAAATGAAATTAGAGTTCTTATTAAAATCAATTTGATAATTTATATCACCAAAAAGAATATTTTGAATTCTCTCTTCAGATTGCATATTAAGATGAGGTGGTTGATCAATCATTTCACCGCCGTATCTGTATTCATAAATACTTCCTGTATGAATTTTGATTTGCTTAAGCTCTGAAATTTTATAAAAAAGATTCATTCCAAATGTTTTGTTTTGTAAATAAGGAATTTCAGAAAAATTATCACCGTTATGATCGTAAGTTTTTCTTGTTCTTTGATTTATAAAAAATGTAATTCCACTATTCATATTTTCAGAAACAACAGATGAACTAGCTTGGAAATTCATATCGTTTGACTCTGTGTTAATAGCTGATAGATTATAACCAAATTGATAACTATTTTTAGATGGATTTTTTGTTATTATATTAACAGTTCCGCCAATGGCTGAAGATCCGTAAATAGAGCTTCCTCCACCTTTTACTATCTCTATTCTATCAATCATATTTGATGGTATTTGCTCTAGTCCATAAAGACCCGCAAGGGGACTAAATGTAGCTCTTCCATTAATTAAAATCTGAGAATAACCTCCATCTAAACCATTTATTCTTAGTTGTGTATAATTACAAGTTTGACAATCAGTTTCAACTCTTAAGCCAGATTGGAAGTTCAATCCTTCAGCTATATAACATGCTTGAAGGTTTTCTAATTTTTGGCTATTAATTATATCAACTATAATAGGCGAGTCTATTATTTTTTTTATGGTTCTAGTACCACTAATAACAACTTGGTCTAAATTTTCGTTAAAAACTGATAACTCTAAATCTAAAATATTTTCTCCTTTTTTTACCTCTAAATTTATTTCTTTCTCAATCATTCCTATTTTAGAAACTAAAAGAATTTGATTACCCAGTGGAACATTTTTTAGTTTAAATAATCCATTTTTATTAGATGTAGCTCCAATTTTTGTTCCTTTAATTAAAATATTTGCAAATGAAACATTTTTATTATTAGAAGTTATTGTTCCGGAGACGTTTTGTGATTTTGTTATTAAACCGACAAAAATTAAAATTAATATTTGAATGATTTTTTTCAATTTTTAATATTTAGATTTTTTTTTTTTTTTTTTTTTGTTTGGTTTTGGTGAAAATTTTTTTTTTTTTTTTTTTCTCATTTTTTTTTTT
>Ga0160422_10002973_pt1 | contig 10516 bp, 9 predicted proteins | sample Fk160mmetaG_FD_108192 | JGI IMG/M metagenome (GOLD analysis project Ga0160422, IMG submission 108192) | Marine microbial communities from the Central Pacific Ocean - Fk160115 60m metaG | ecosystem: Environmental > Aquatic > Marine > Oceanic > Photic zone | place: The Central Pacific Ocean... | reverse complement strand
TCTTTAATTTTATTAATATCAACAAACTCTTCTAAAATTTTGATAATAACATTATTATCATCTATATTTAAGTCTTTAACCCATACAGCTTCTGAAAAGGCTTTTGCTAATTTTAAAACTAAACTCTCTTCTTTATTATAAACAATTGATGTTGAGATTATCGCTCTACACGATTTTATTGGATTGACTGGAAAAAATCTTGGATTAATGTTGAGGTTTATTTCGAGATAATCACTCCAACGCTGTAATTCATTAATCCTATTTTTCTGAATAGATGTAGATCTTTCAGAAACTTTTTTTATGCCATTCAATTGAAAAAGCTTAAAAATATCTATTGGTATTAAATTTATTTTTAAATTATATAATCTAGAAATTTTTTCTATTCTATTAAAACTTAAAAAACTCCAAGGGGAAGAAGGAACCATATAAAATTTAATATTATTTTTCATATTATCTATTAATATAGTAAAATATTATTGTGGAAATCAAATAAAATGCATTCGGAACTTTACAAAAAATCTATTTTAGAGCTTAAGGAAGGTTACGAAAATAAGACTTTTTCTCCTCTGGAAGTAATTAAAGAAATTATAAATAATATTAATATTAACAACAAAAAAATAAATGCTTTTGCATATTTTGATGAAGAAGATGTTCTTAATCAAGCAGCAGAATCGAAGAAAAGATTAGAGACTTTAAAAATAAAAGGAAATCTAGAAGGGATCCCCGTAAGTATAAAAGATTTACTAGTTACAAAAGATTTTCCCACTACCAGAGGTTCATTAACATCGAGTTTGCCAATGAACTCAGACTTTGATGCTCCGGTAGTCAGAATGCTCAAAGATCAAGGTGCCATTATATTAGGTAAAACAACTTCGCCAGAATTTGGACATAAAGGAACCACGCAAAGTGCTAGATTTGGAAATACCAATAATCCTTGGAACATTCTCCTCAACGCCGGCGGAAGTTCAGGAGGATCATGTGCCGCTGTAGCAGCTGGATTTGGTCCAGCATCTATAGGAACTGATGGTGGAGGTTCTATTAGAATTCCCGCTAGTTTTTGCGGAGTCTTTGGGCATAAACCAACTTTTGGAAAAATTCCAGCCTACCCAATATCTCCATTTGGAACTATTGCTAATATAGGGCCTATTGCTAAAACTGTAAAAGATGCAGCCATTATTATGAATTGCATAGCACATCCTGATATAATGGACTGGCACTCTCTACCTGATGATAAAACGGATTATTTTATTCACGACAATGATATTAAAAAAAAAATAAAAATTGGCTATTCAAAATTTTGGGGTATGGAAAAATATTTTGATACTAATTTGATGGAAAAAGAAGTTTCTGAAAAAATTGATGACACCATTGCTTTTTTATCTAAAAGCGGTTTAAAGATTGAGGAATCAGAACTTATAGATTGGCCTTATAACCCTTACCAAATATTTGAAGTTTTGTGGCAAACAGGTGCTGCTAACCTTGCTAGAAAAATAAATGAGCATGACTTTTATAATTTGGACTCTAGTTTAATTAATTTTATAGAAAAAGGAAAAGGCTATTCAATTTATGATTTAATGGATGTTGATGCTCAAAGAGCTGAAAATGCTGCTCATATGAAAAGAGTTTTTTCTAAGATTGACGCGCTTATTGGCCCTACCTTACCAGTCCTACCATTCAATTCTAGTGATAATACACCTAAAGGATTTAAGGAAAACCAACTTTTTTCTTGGTTGCCTTTTACATATCCTTTTAATTTGACGAAAAATCCTGCATGTAATTTGAATGTGAACTTTTCTAAATCAGGCTTGCCAATAGGTATGCAGATAGTTGCAAATATTTATGATGATAAAAAATGCTTTGATTTGGCGTTTATTATCGAAAAACTAATTCAAGTACATAATAAGTGGCCAAAATTATAATATCTTTAAAGCATTATTTTTTTCTTTCTTTTTTCATCTAAATAGAATGCATCTTTTACATTTGTATAGTCATTTCCAAATATTATGCATAAAGGGTTTCCAGTAGGTATTTCAAGAAAATTAATTTTATCATCAGCAATATTAAATATATCCTTGCACAAAGCCCTTAAGGAATTTCCATGCGCAGATATTAATATTTTTTTTCCTAAAATAATCTGAGATAGTATTTTTGTTTTGTAATAAGGAATAACCCTATTATATGTATCTTTTAGAGACTCAGTTAAAGGAATATTCTCTTTGGCAATACCTATGTTTAATTTACTAAATAACTTGGTAAATTTACTTTTCTCATCTAAAGCGGGAGGTGCTGTATCCCAAGACCTCCTGTATGTATTAAATAAATCACTTCCTAATTTAGTTTTAGTTTCTTCTTTGTTTAGTCCAGTTAATGAACCATAATGCCTCTCATTAAGTTCCCATGCTTGAGTAAAATTCATATTTTTACTGTCGATTATATCTAGAATTATAGATAGTGTATCGCTAGCTCTTTTTAAATAAGAAGTATAATAATATGAAATATCAATATTTAAGTTTTTAATTAATTTTCCGGCTAATTTAGCTTCATTTCTACCTACGTCAGACAAACTAGCATCGACCCAACCTGTAAATTGGTTCTTTGCATTCCATTCGCTTTGTCCATGTCTAATTAAAATTAAATTAATCATAATTTATTATAAAATAAAATTTTTTCCCTTATCTGTATAGGTAAACTTTTTCCTTAAAAGTATCGTAAAGTATACTTTAATTTTAAATATATATAAGATATATATTACATTTAACCCGGGAGGTAAAAATGAAAGGAAATGAGAAGGTAATAGAACATTTAAATCAAGTCTTAAAAAACGAGTTGACTGCTATAAATCAATATTTCTTACACTCTAAGATGTTTAAAGATTGGGGCTACAATAAGTTAGCTGATTATGAATATAAAGAATCAATCGATGAGATGAAACATGCAGATCAAATAATTGCCAGAATATTATTTTTAGAAGGTCTACCTAATGTTCAGGACATGAACAAAATTATGATTGGTGAAGAACCAGTAGAATGTTTAAATTGCGATTTAAAGCTTGAAGAAAAAGCTTTAGAAGATCTAAAAAACGCTATCTATGATTGTGAAGAATTAAAAGATTTTGTATCTAGAGATTTATTTAGAAGTATTCTTGATAGCGAAGAGGAGCACGTTGATGTAATAGAAACGCACCTCGGTCTTGTAAAAAAAGTAGGTAAAGAGAACTGGCTACAAAGTCAAATTTAGTGTAGCATGAGAAAATGAAAAAATCTTTTTCGAGTACTACAAGTTATATAGCTTCGAGTCAACTTATAGAAGCAGTAAATGCAAGTGTAATACTTGAAAAACCCTTATTAGTAAAAGGTGAACCTGGAACTGGTAAAACTAAATTAGCAGAAGAGATTGCAAATACTTTTAATACGCAATTGATTTCTTGGCATATTAAGTCGACCACTAAAGCACAACAAGGACTTTATGAGTATGATGCGGTATCTAGACTAAGAGACTCACAACTAGGTAATAAAGAAGTACATGATATTAAAAATTATATAAAAAAAGGAGTGCTCTGGAGTGCCTTTGTTTCTAAAAAAAAACCCGTTCTATTGATTGATGAAATAGACAAGGCAGATATAGAGTTTCCAAATGACTTGCTGCAAGAACTAGACAGAATGGAATTTTATGTATATGAAACTGGACAGACCATTTGTGCATCTCAAAGGCCTATAGTCATAATTACATCTAACAATGAAAAAGATTTACCTGACGCTTTTTTAAGAAGATGTTTTTTTCATTATATAAGCTTTCCTGATGAAAAAATACTAACAGATATTGTTAAAGTTCATCACCCAAACATCAAAAAAAACTTATTAAATTATGCTTTAAATTCATTTTTAGAAATAAGAGAGACTCCCGGACTGAAAAAGAAACCATCTACTTCAGAACTAATTGATTGGCTAAAACTTCTATTGGCAGATGATCTAGGTCCTGAGGATCTATTAAAAAATAAAAATAACATACTACCTCCTCTTTATGGAGCACTGCTAAAAAATGAAGCAGATGTCGAACTATTTCAAAAGATAGCTTTTATGGCCAGAGGAAACAATTAATGTTTTTAAAATTGTTTTATTCCTTAAAAATTTCAGGAATTCCTGTAACTATAAGAGAGTACTTAGATATGCTAAATGCACTGCATAGTGGTCTTTGTGCCAATAACAATATTAATGAATTTTACACATTATCTAGATTAACACTAGTAAAAGATGAAAAATACTACGATCGCTTTGATAAGGCTTTTAAAAGCTTTTATGAGAATAACATAGATTTCTTTTTAGAATTAAAAAAAAAAATACCTCAAGATTGGCTTAACGATGAATTAAAAAAGTTTTTTTCTGATGATATGAAAGAAAAAATTAAAAATGAAAAAGATTGGGATGAAATTTTAAGAGAGTTTGAAAAAATATATGCTCAACAAAGAAAAAAACATCAGGGTGGGAATAAATGGATAGGAACAGCAGGTCAATCTATGTATGGTAATTCGGGTTATAATCCTAAGGGTATAAGAGTAGGAGGAAGATCAAGAAATAAATCCGCGGTAAAAGTATGGGAAAAAAGAGAATTTAAAAATTTAGACGACCAGGTCTCTTTAAATACTAGAAACATTAAAGTAGCCTTAAGGAGGCTTAGAAAGTTCGCAAGACAAGGAAGTGAGTTAGAATTTGATTTGATAAATACAATTTCATCTACATCGAAAAACGGAGGAATGCTGGACGTCAAGTTTAGACCAGAAAGGACTAACAAAATAAGAGTCTTACTATTTATAGATATTGGAGGGTCAATGGATGAACATGCCAAAATTTCTGAAGAAATATTTTCAGCTGCTAATTCCGAGTTTAAAAGTTTGGATTTTTTTTACTTTCATAATTGTATATACGAAAACGTCTGGCAAGATAATAGAAGGAGAAGTGAAAACCTTAAAAGTACTGAGGAAATTTTAAGACATTTTAAAAAAGATACAAAGGTTATTATTATAGGAGACGCGGCAATGTCCCCATACGAAATTATTTATCCAGGAGGCAGTATTGAGCACTGGAATGAAAAGTCGGGAAAATATTGGATAGAAAAAATAGTTGAGACTTTTGAAAAGGTTATCTGGCTTAATCCAGAGAAAAAAGAAAATTGGGAATATTCTCATTCAACAAAAATTTTGAAAGAATTATCAAAGCATTTTATGTATGAATTAAATATTTCTGGCATCGAAAATGGAATGAAGGAACTTGCAAAATAGTTTAAGTTGAGGATTTATGCGTTTTGAAAATAAGGTTGTTATAGTTACTGGAGGCGCCTCTGGTTTTGGAAGAGGAATAGCAGAAAAGTATATAAGTGAAGGTGCTAAAGTTATAATTGCAGATATAGATATCGAATCATCAGAAGATTTGGTTGAAAAATTAGGAAAAAATGCGACAGCAGTAAAGGTAGATGTATCAAAAACGTTAGATGTAGAAAATATGATTAAGCAGGCAGTATTAAAATATTCGAGAATAGACATTTTAGTTCAGAATGCTGCTATTGGAATGAAACCTAGGCCGTTAGTTGACTCATCTGAAGATTTATTTGATAAACTTTTTAGTGTTAATGTAAAATCTATCTATCTAGGAGCTAAAAATGTGATTCCGCAATTTATTTCTCAAAAAAATGGAGGTTGTATTATCAATGTAGTTTCAACTGCAGCAATTCGTCCTAGGCCAGGATTAACATTGTATAATGCATCAAAAGGGGCTTTAATACCATTAACAAAAGCATTAGCTTTAGAAGTCGCAGAACACAAAATACGTGTAAATGGAATTTGTCCTGTTGCCGGTGAAACGCCGATGTTAAAGGACTTTTTAGGTGATACAGATCCAGATGCTGCGTACGACGTTTTTAGATCTACTGTTCCATTAGGAAGATTAGCAGAACCTAGAGATGTTGCAAATGCATGCCTTTTTCTTAGTTCTGAGGACTCAGACTTTCTAACTGGCGTTATGTTAGAAGTTGATGGAGGAAGAACTATTTAAAAAAAAGGGTTGCCGAATAAGAACAAGTGCATTATTTTATATACAGATATTTTATTAACACTCACAATGGGAGGAAATATGACTGTATTAACAGTTAATGGTGTCAATCAGGTTGTAGACGCACCTGGGGATACCAAATTATTATGGGTAATACGAGAACACTTAAGGTTGACTGGAACTAAGTTCGGTTGTGGTCTAGGCTTATGTGGTGCTTGTACTGTCCATTTAAATGGTGAAGCTGTTCGTTCTTGTCAGGTCGAAATTGCTGACGCAGAAGGAGCTAAAATTACTACAATAGAGGGATTGAATGGTGGACAAGGTGGACATCCTGTTCAGCAAGCATGGTTAGAACTTCAAGTTCCACAGTGTGGTTATTGCCAATCTGGACAAATGATGAATGCTGCAGCTTTCTTAGCAGCTAATCCATCACCATCTGACAATGAAATCATTGAGGCACAACAAGGTAATATTTGCAGATGTATTACTTACAATAGAATTAAAAGTGCTATTAGAAGAGCATCTGATATAATGCAAGGAGCTTAATTAATGACAAAACATATTAAAAAAATAGGAAATTTATCCAGAAGACAAGTACTAGTTGGTTCTGCCGCTGGTGCCGGTCTTGTAATTGGTTATTCTATCTTGCCTCATGCTGTAGACAGTGCTTCAAAAGCTATTGCAGCGGGTAATTGGGATCATCAACAATATTTGACAATGGACGCTGATGGTAAAGCTTATGTTTATGTAACTAAGTGTGAAATTGGACAGCACGTAGGAACAGCATTAGCTCAGGCAGTTGCTGAGGAACTAGAAATTAATTGGGAAGATGTAAATGTGATTTATCCTGACTCTCACGCGAAATGGGGTCTTATGATAACAGGTGGATCTTGGTCAGTTAACTGGACTTTCGATAGAAATTCTAGAATAGGTGCTTCTGCAAGAATTGCACTAGTTGAAGCTGGAGCAAAAATGTTAGGCGCGTCACCAAATAATTGTACTGCTAAAAATAGTACAGTTACAAGTAATGATGGTAGATCCGTTACTTATAAAGAAATATTAAGCAAAAATACTATAGACAGAACTTTTTCTGAGGAAGAAATGAAAGCTATTAAGTTAAAAAGCTTTGGAGAATATTCTGTTGTTGGTCAATCTAAATTACCTTTTGACTTGCCTGGTAAAATAGACGGATCTGCTAAATATGGAAGTGATGTTTTTGTACCAAATATGGTTTATGGTATACCAGTTCAAAATCCTGTGAGATGGGGAGCAGTTCCTAAGAATGTAGACGAGTCTGCCGCAAAAAAGATTGATGGATACGTTGGAGCTTATGTAGAAAAGAATGGTTTTGCCAGAATTAATACAGGATACGTAGTAGCTTTAGGTGAAACTATTTGGGCTGCTATGAATGCTGCAAAAGCACTCAAAATTGATTGGGACTTAGGTGAAAACAAGAACGTTTCTTCTGAGGACATTAGAAATGAGTCAGTAAAGTTACAACAGGATCCTTCTAAGGGATTTTTATGGGTATTAGAAGGTGATACTGATGATGCAATGAAAAATGCAGCTACAAAGCATTCAGCTGTTTATGAGACATCAATTGCTTATCATGGATGTCACGAGCCAATGAATTGTACAGCTTACGAAAAAGATGGAATTTGGCATCTACACGGTGGAAATCAATGGTTCAGCATGGCTGCACCTACAGCTGCTGCAGCATTGGGTGTTGAAGCAGACAAGGTTGTTTGTCACCAATATCTAGCAGGAACAGGTTTTGGCAGAAGAACTGAGCCAGATAACTTTGTACTTGCTGCTCAAACTTCAAAGTTTATTGGAAGACCTGTAAAGCTTATGTTTACTAGAGAGCAAGATATGATGTTTGACTTTCACAGAACCCCAACTTATCAAGTAGTTGAAGGTGGAGTGGAGTTTGGTAGAATGACTGCTATGAATCATGATGTAGTTGCTGGTTGGTCAACAAAAAGAGCTGCGCCTGGATTTATGCCAGATTCAGTTGATAAAAAAGGAAAAGTGGATCAATTTTCTACAAATGGCTCAGACCATTGGTACGACATTCCTAATCATAAAGTAAGGTCAATAAATAATGAGCTATCTGATAAGGCTCTGCCAGTAGGTTTCTTAAGGGCTGTTGCTCCTTCATGGACCTTTTGGGCTGTTGAAAGCTTTATGGATGAAATGGCTAAAAAGGCTGGTGAGGATCCTCTTGCTTTTAGAATTGCTCATTTAACCGCAGCTGGAAAAAATGCAGGATCTCCTCCCAACTCCGTTGGTGGAGCAAATAGGTTAAAGAACGCTCTACTAGTTGCTGCTGGAAGAGCTGGCTATGGAGTAAAACCTTTAGGTGAAAACGAAGGCATGGGTATTGCTTGTGTATCTTCTCAGGAAAGAGGTTCTCCAACCTGGACAGCTTGTGTAGCAGAAGTAAAGGTCGATCCTAGCTCTGGTGATCTAACAGTTAAAAAGGTAACTGTTGCTATGGATGTAGGAACTGCTGTTAATCCAGAAGGGGTTAAAAAGCAAATTGAAGGTTCTACCTTACATGGTATATCCTTAGCGCTGTATGAAGATATGACTATGAAAAATGGTTCTATTGAGCAGTCTAATTATGATACCTGGACTCCTATGAGACTAGATCAAGCTCCAGAAGTTGAGACCATTATTATACAAAATGGTCACTATCCAGCTGGAACTGGTGAGCCAGCTACTACAGTTGTAGCACCAGCGATAGCTAACGCTATTGAAAATGCAGTTGGAGCAAGAGTAAGATCTATACCAATGACACCAGAAAAGATTAAGAGTGCTTTGAGAGAAGCTTAAGACCTCTTACATATCTGAATTAAAAAAGGACAATATTTATATTGTCCTTTTTTTTTTATTTATTGAAATCATTCCGCTTATTATTTAATATTTTAAATAGCCCTCATAATTTTAAAAAGGAAAAAAAATGTTACCTAATAAATATCTATTTACAATTCTTACTCTGTTAATTTCATGTTTATCATCTATTTCTTTTGCTGCAAGTGGAAGTGCAGATTTACTTAATTTAAAGATGATACTTAGTTTTCCAGCTATTTTTTCTCTAGTTATATTTGTAATTTCTTATTGCTTTGTCATGACAGAGGAATTTAGCCATTTAAGAAAATCCAAACCAGTAGTGGTAGCCTCGGGAGTAATCTGGCTTGCTGTAGTAATTACAGCGACATCAAAGGGCGTATCCTATGACTCTATCAATTATACATTCAGGCATGTTTTTCTAGAATTTGCAGAGCTTTTTATGTTTTTATTAGTTGCAATGACATTTATAAATACAATGACAGAGAGAAATGTTTTCGAGGTTCTTAGAGTGTGGTTGGTAACAAGAGGTTTTGATTATAAGAAAATCTTCATAATTACTGGAATTTTATCCTTTTTTATTTCACCAATTGCAGATAATCTAACTACAGCATTACTAATGTGCGCTGTTGTTATGGCTGTAGCAAAAGGTAATAAATCTTTTATTTGTCTAGCTTGTATAAATATTGTGGTTGCTGCTAATGCAGGTGGTGCGTTTTCTCCATTTGGTGACATAACAACTCTAATGGTTTGGCAAAAAGGAGTGATTCCTTTTACTGGTTTTTTTAGTATTTTTATACCATCCGCGGTAAATTACATTGTGCCGGCAGTGATAATGTACTACGCAGTTCCCAAAGAAAAACCTGAGCAATCTAAAGAAACAGTAACTCTAAAGCCTGGTGCTATTACAACGATATTCTTATTTTTGGGTACGATCACTTTAACTGTTATTAGCCATCAAAAATTTCATTTACCTACTACTTTTGGAATGATAACAGGACTAGGTGTGTTAAGTATTTTTGGCTTTTTTCTCAAAAAGCAATCTGGTCCTAACAATACAAAAGACCCAGTAAAATTTGATATTTTTACTCAGGTTGGAAAAGCTGAGTGGGATACTTTATTATTTTTTTACGGAGTATTAATGTGTGTAGGAGGATTATCAGCATTTGGATATCTAGCTTATACAGCAGAAGTTACATATATTGACCTAGGTGCAACTTTTGCAAATGTGTTAGTTGGAATATTGTCTGCAATTGTAGATAATATACCAGTTATGTATGCTGTACTCACAATGTTTCCGGAAATGGATACAGGGCAATGGCTACTAGCCACTTTGACTGCTGGTGTAGGTGGCAGTATGCTTTCCATTGGATCAGCAGCTGGTGTTGCTCTAATGGGTCAGTCAAAAGGGAACTATACATTCTTTGGACATTTAAAATGGACGCCGGCAATAGCTTTAGGATATGCTGCTTCCATCTATGTTCATATACTATATAACAGTGACAAGTTTGATAATATTCCTATTGTGTTGTGAACAAATTTATAGTAATTATATCAAATCGGGGCGTAGCGCAGCCTGGTAGCGCATCTGCTTTGGGAGCAGAGGGTCGAGTGTTCGAATC
>Ga0160422_10002971_pt1 | contig 10518 bp, 6 predicted proteins | sample Fk160mmetaG_FD_108192 | JGI IMG/M metagenome (GOLD analysis project Ga0160422, IMG submission 108192) | Marine microbial communities from the Central Pacific Ocean - Fk160115 60m metaG | ecosystem: Environmental > Aquatic > Marine > Oceanic > Photic zone | place: The Central Pacific Ocean... | reverse complement strand
CAAGAGGTAAAGATGTTACATTCATAGTATACGTTTGAGAACCTTGACTAGCTGCTGAATCTGCAGGAGTTGTAGCTACAAGTACAAATGGCCAAGTTGAATTTGGTCCAGAAACAAACTCGTTACATGAACTTATTAATGACGAAGATTGAGCAAAAATATTAATTGAACATAGTGCAATCACAACTAAAATTAAACGTATTTTAATTTTCATATTAAATTATTTTTTGTTGTTGTTGGACTCTTTATAAACTTTAGGTTCATTATATACTCTAGTAATAACAGTATCTGTCATCAATTTCATTTGTTCAATTGAACCGTCATCTTTGTACTCTTTACGAAGCTTTTCCAACTCATTTTTTAATTTTTCAATCAATTCAGGTGAGGCCTCTGAGTAAATATTATTCATTTCACTAGGATCATTTTTTAAATCATATAATTCCCATTCATCCATCGAGTAATAAAAGTGCATAAGTTTATATCGATCTGTTCTTATTCCATAGTGAGGTTGAACTTGGTGCCATATTGGATATTCATAATAATGATAGTATACTGATTTTCTTGGACTTTTTTCATCATCCTCAAAAGTTCCTTTAAAACTTTTTCCCTGCATCTCCGATGGGATTTCTATTCCAGCCATATCTAAAAGCGTAGGAGCAAAATCAACATTCATTACCATAGCATCTGAAGTAGTTCCAGGCTTAATTGTTCTTGGATTTTTGATGACAAATGGCATCTTGAAAGACTCTTCATACATCCATCTTTTATCAAACCAGCCATGTTCTCCAAGATAAAATCCTTGGTCAGAAGTGTAAACAACAATGGTATTTTCACTCAATCCATTTTCTTCTAAATAATCTAAAATACTACCAACTGCGCGATCAATTCCAGCAACACACCTAAGGTAATCTTTGATGTAGGTTTGGAATTTCCAATATTTAAGTTCATCTCCTTTTAAAGTGTCGTTTGGTGTCCAATACTGTCCTTTGTCACCATAGGCTAACCAACGTAATGAATCTCTTCTTTTACCTGTTAACTCTGCAGGAGGTATTTGCTTCATGTCTCTACGATTTAGATGTGTTCCAATTTCCATCATATTTTGACTCGCAGCAAGTCTTCCCTCATAATCATCATTAAAATTTTCAGGAAGTGGAAAATCAAAATCGCTAAATAAATCATGATACATAGAATCTGGCCTCCAATCTCTATGCGGAGCTTTGAATTGATACAATAACATAAAAGGTTTTGTCGTATCTCTATTTGATAGCCATTCCAAACAATCATTTTCAATTGCTTGTGTTACATGTAGTTTATTTTCTGTAACAGTATCCTGTCCATTAATACAGAATTGTGGTTTATAATAAGTTCCCTGTCCTCCCCAGTTGATTAATACTTTAGAATAATCAAAACCTGTAGGAGTTGTTCCCAAATGCCATTTTCCAATTACCGCGGTTTCATAACCATTTTTTTGAAAAACTTTTGGAAATGTTAGTTGATCTCCATTAAAATCTCCACCATCAACATTTTTATAAAATCCATTTACATGAGAAAATTTTCCAGTAAGTATAGAAGCCCTACTCGGACCACATATTGAATTTGTGCAGTAAACAGCGTCCATTCGAGCTCCTTCATTAGCAATACGATCTATATTTGGTGTAGGAGCAAGTTTACTGAGACTAGATCCATAAGCGCTAACAGCTTGGTAAGCGTGATCATCAGCCATAATATAAATTACATTGAGCGGCTTATTTTCATGTATTTTTTTATCCGCAGTTCCACAACTAATAATAAATAATAATAAACAGGAAAAATAGGATATCTTAATAAAATTGAAGTAGTTCATAAATAATTATTTTTAGATTTATTAATACTTAGGTCTAAAATGAAAAATATGATTAACTTTAAGCCAAAGTATTTCTTTTAAAGTGTTTGTTATTTTAAATACAAATATAATTATTTGAAATTAGTTAAATAAATTATTAAACAAATAAAACTTGAAAAAATATCTTTGTTACATATTAATGTACATGTCTACATTTTGTTTTGGACAAGATTCTCCTAATTTTTTATGGCTAGTATGTGAAGATCAGTCTTTATTTTTTTCAATTTACGGAGATTCAAACGCTCACACTCCAAATATTAATCAGCTAGCTGAAGATGGTATAATATATCAAAATTGTTACACTCCATCCCCTGTATGTGCACCCAGCAGAAGCAGTCTTATTACAGGAATGTATCCTACAACTCTTGGTACACATCACATGCGAGCTTATAAAAAAAACACTCAAAAAATAATTAATTCTCATAATTCTCTTCCATATTACAGCGTTAAACCAAAGAAGCCCATTCGTTTTTTTACTGAAGATTTAAGATTAAACGGATATTACTGCACAAACAACTCCAAAGAAGATTACAATATGGTGACATCACCGTTAGCTTGGGACGAGAGCAGCGAGACTGCACATTGGAGACACAGGCAAGAGAGTCAGCCTTTTTTTTCTGTATTCAACTTTAATGTAACACATGAGTCTTGTATTTGGAAAAATACAAACTCATGTTCAAATCATGAATTAGAAAATATTAAAACACCTAATTTATTTCCAAACAACAGCGAGATTAAAAATGACTTTAATACAAACTATAAAAATATTGAAAAACTCGACGAACGAATCGGAGTAATTATTAACCAATTAAAAGAGGATGGTTTATACGATAATACTATTATATTTTTCTTCAGCGATAATGGAGGCCCTTTTCCTAGATTCAAGCGTTCGATTTATGAAACAGGAATACGTGTTCCAATGTTAGTTAAGTGGATTGATGATACCACAAGAGGAAAAAATTATCAATTCATCAGCTTTATTGATTTTGCACCAACCATTCTTGATATTTTAAATATTAAGAGAGAATTTTCGTTTGAAGGAATTTCTTTTTTTAAAAAAAATGATAGAAATTTTATTTATGCAGCCACTGATCGATTTGACGAAAACAATGATAAAAGAAGAAGTATTAGAAAAAAAAATTTCAAACTGATTTACAATGCTGACACATCAACTCCTGTATATAGATCAGTAAACTATCGAAAAAAAATGAGGACAATGCAAATATTAGATTCTCTAGAGGATATAAAAGAGATAACTCCCTATTTTTACAATTGGTTTTCAGTAAATAAAAGTCGTTTTGAATTATACAATGTTAATGACGATTACTATGAATTAAATAACCTTATTAATGATCCGAAATATGAAAAAATTTTTAAATCATTAAAATATCATTTGTTTAAATGGATAGAAGAATCTGATTTTGGCAATATGAGTGAATCTGAAATGTTAAATTCAATGTTTACCAAAACAATGTCTGTACCACTTTTAAACACACCAGAGATAATTTCAAAAGATTTAGGATATATCATTAAACCAAATAATATTAATACATCTATTGGTTGGAGAAATAAAAATGAGACAACTTGGAATATTTATAAGTTAAATGAATTGATTCATCCAAAAGATGATTTTGAAGTCATACTATTTCAACCCGGTTACGAAATACTTATAAAATACTATGAAAAATAACTATTTATTTAACAAGGAATGGAATATTAGCAACAGAACTTTGTCCTCTTTCATTTTTTATAAACGCAAACAAACGATAGGCCCCCCTAGAGTTTGGGGTTACAAAAGTTAACTCGTTATCAGTTTGATTCAAAATTTCAAACTTTAATGGATCTGGTGACTTCTGTATATCACCACCAATTTTATTGCTAAATGCTTCTGGATATAATACATATTCAACAACTACCTCTGTATTATTATATTTACTAAATTCAATATTCAAAGTTGCTTGAGTCGACGGAGTTAGGATATGATCTTTTCTCCATCCTATATTCTCTAGGGATATATCTTTAATTGAAGGAGCACGTGATTTTGGCCATTCTCCTGTCCAACAAAACTGCATAACGTCAACAGCTTCTGTGGGATTTCCATTGCTTAAAAACATTCCATGCCAGGTAGCTGTTGATTCTTGTTTTTGACCCCAAAGGAAGCAATAACTACCTAAACAGAGTTCTTTATCTTTTTCTATTAAATCTTTGTACCTTCGTTGTCGTTGATCTGCTTTTAGACCATTTGGAGGTTCTATCTTTGCTTTCCATGAAGTTTTTCTAGCTTCAAAAGGGCCGTTTACTCCCCACTCTGAGACGATATATGGTTTGTCCCAATTGAATTTTCTAAGATTTGTACCGGCATTTTCAATTGAACCGTAAACATTTATCCCTAAAATATCTATACTAGGACAATATTTTTTTATGTGAAAAACTTTTGAAGGATCTACTCCCGCAATTACGGTCATAGTTGGATGATTTGGATCTACCTCTTTGATAAACTTTGCAAGAATTTCTATTGTTTCCCAAACTTTAAAATTACCATATTTAAGATCTACCTCATTACCAATACCCCAAACTAACAAAGCGGGGTGGTCTTTATATTTTAAAACTTCGTTTTTAAGAAACTCTATTTGCCCTTTGACTGCATATTCATCATTATAGTCCATGCCACTTCTTTCTGGTCTTACATGAAGTCCAAGAGTTACAGTAAGATCATGTTTATGTGCGGAGTCTAACAATGATTTATTATTTGTACTCCAAACTCGAATTGAGTTTGCTCCAGAGTTTACAAGCAAATCAAAATGATCTTTTGCTCCAGCGCCTTTGATATAGTAAGGTACACCATTTCTTTTTAACTCAAAATTTCCAGAGGAATTGGTAGTAACTTCAACTTTACTCACTTGTGAATATGAAGTAAGAACATAAATGAAATTAAAAATTAAGTAAAAGAGTAAATTTATATTCCTTTCCATTGTGTTGGTTTTTTGGGATTACCACGAAATTCAATTAACTGGAATTCACCAATTTCAAAATAAGCTTCTTCAAGTATTTTAAATCTAATCTCCTTTAGTTCATCCCATCTAAATTCTTGAAAGTCAGCAAATGATTTTAGAGGAAGAAAAGCTTCATATATTCCATTTTCTTTATTAATAAAATTACTATCATTTAAAATCTTTTGAATCCTTCTTTTATCTCCTTTGTAAGAGAATATAAATGCTTGAATTTTAGGTATATTATCAGCTTTTATCTTAAATTTTATAGCTGATGTTGAAAAAATAGATGATATATCCACACGTTTCCAACAGTAGGGAGAAAAACCAAACATATCCCACTGAGGATCTATACTAGATTTTTTAAAATCTACCAATACACTCTCATTTGTAAAAGATTCTCCAAATTGAAAACAAGAGGAATATTTAGTGTTGATACCCCACCAGTGTTCTCTGCCAATTCCAAGTTGGACAGGCCACGAATAAAAAGCTTTGACAGATGTATCATTTGTTTTGTGAAAATCGTGATTATGTTGTACTATTACGATATTATCAATATGTATGTCTCCCGTTCTTTGAAATTCAAGACGCAGTTCTTTGACTTTACTCATATTTACACCACGTTTTTTATAATTAAATGCTTGAAGAGGAACAAGTATCTTTCTCCAAACAGTATCAATTTTTCCACCTTCAAGATTTAAATAATTTATATTAGCCCTACATTGTTTACCACCATAATCAGAAAGAACAAAAAACATAGGTACATTGGAGATTTCTCCAGAATCTATGCGAACACGAAGCTCTATAGCGGATGACTCTATTATTGGTTCTAAATTCTTAACTTTATAATTAGACCATTTTAAACCTACTGCAACATAATTGCATTTTGATGCATCCCAATTTATGTGTAGGTGATCTTTTCCAATATAATTTTTAGTAGTTTCAAAGGAAATACTTTTACATGTGTTATTTTTTAGCCCCCACAATCCATTTTCTTCAGAACCTGTAAAAAGTATTTTATATGGAAATTTCTCAAATTCTGATACTGATTTTGATGGCTCATACAAATTAACATTACGCATTTGTCCACAAGAAAGCAAACAAAAATTAAGTGTTAAAATAAATATTTTTAAAATAAACTTCATTATTGTTCAAATATATTAGAATTTGTAGTTAATAAAATATGATCTATGTCTGTTCTTACATCTTTGCCAAAGTTTTCAGGACAAATTGGATTTCCAACAGATGAAGGACATGCTTGACAAGAAATTCGAATAGCTCTGATATCACTGGGGTTCATATTAAAATTTATATCTGGATTATTAGGTGATATTGGCTCAAAATCTGAATATTTAAATGATTTTACCTTCCAACCGTTCCAATCTACAGGAATTTTCATTTTATAAACCTCCATTGTTGATTCAAATAGATCTGAAGCATTGTTATTAGGGTTATCATCAAATGGAGTGTTTGTTTCTTCAGAAATTAAAATATTAATAAATTGTCCCGTATGTAAGTCTTGAAGATCTGAAAGTATACCTAAGTTAATATATAAATTTTCTGATGACACACTAACATTATTAATTTCCAGTGGAATATCAATATTACCAAGCGACCAATCCCAATTTACCCTACCTCCCATTTTGAAATAACTATCTCCTAATAATGGTTCGTCATTTGCAATAGAAAAAGTCATACCTCCTCCATCATTATTATAATGAACTATGCCATTCTCTGGAAACCCATCGTCAAAATTCTCAACCCACACACCATTCTCATATGTTTTTGACGAAACAATACTAATAGTATCTCTTAGCGTATCAATTTCATTTTCAAAAGTCAATTCAATGGCACAAAATTCCTCAGAGAATAAAGGGACTTGATTTGGACTTCCATTCCACTTAATTAAATTAGAGTCAATAAGATTTGAAAATCCTGTAATCTCTTTTGTAGCGTTAGTGTTTAAACCAATGATGGAAATTTTCCATTGAACAGGTTTGTTAAACTCACAATGAAAACCAACTTGTGTATTGTTTGAAAAACTTGGGTTTTTATTTGTAATTGTAAGTGGCTCAATTAACTCAAAATCACCGTATAGAATTTCAATTGATGGCCCTTCAAATCCTTTTTTTGTGCAACTATGTATTAGACACAATAAGCTAAAGAAAATGGTAAGTTTTATTTTTATTTTCATAATTCAACAGATAAAATTAGTAATAGTCTATTATATTTATAATCATCATATGTAAGGTCAGAAAAATTCATACCCCACCAGTAGTAATTTAAATTAGCATAAACATTTTTTCTGAGTTTATACATCATTCCTGTAGAAAACATATGCTCTTTTTGATTTATTTGTTTTTTTGTAAAGTAATTGATGTTGCCATAATTATTACGCTGGGTTATAAACTCGTTACCGTTAGCTAAAAACATATTGTAAGAACTTTGAAAAAAAAGATTATTTACTAACTCAGCATTTACTGACGTATTAGTATGATTACTAAATAAGTTCAGAGACGAGAGTTCCCCACCACCCCTAGCAGAAATTTCGCTTTTGGATGATATATAAAAACTTAATTCTTTGCTCAAATTTAGTAATTTGTCAAAATTTACTTTTAGAAATCCTTTTAACAAAGAAAAATTTCTTTTATCGTTTGTACCTTGACCTATTACTTCTCTAAAAAGCCCAATATTGATTTTTGCAATAAACTGTTTGTTAATATTGTTTGCTTTTGCGTTTAAATATATACCCAATCTATTTGGTGTAGCATCTCCGTATGGAAGTACATTCGAATATATGGGATTAAATATCATTAAAGTACTAGAAATTTCTTGGTTATACCATATATTATCTGACAAAAGATCAAATATAGAGGGAGGTCTTATCAATGACATATTTGTATAATTAGGATAAATAGAATTTATATTGTTATAGTCCAATCTTCTAGTTTGTGCACCAGCACTTCTAAAATTGGGATCAACATATCTATAACCTAAAGACAATGATAATGTTGAATCTTTCATAGAGTATTTATTATCTAATTCAAAATACATTCCTTTAATTCTATTCGATGTTGAATCTGAAATTCTGTTATCTAACTCAGAGTGAAGCCAAAATCTTTTTGAAAAACCTGTTTGTAGCTTTTGTTGAATATGATACTTCTCTTTATCAAAAGAATAAAGTAATGATATATCATGTACAGGGTTTCTTATAGAAATATTTTTTGTTCCACTAGAACCTGGTTCAAACAGATTGATATAATTTCCTGAAAATATTAGTTGTTTATTAATTTGTGAAATTATTGAACCTCCTGAAAGTAAAATATCACTAGTATATGTAGTTTCATTTATTTGACTCGATCCTCTAGGCCTTGTAACAAAAAAATCAAAATCTAAACCTCTAATATATCTATCAAAATCATAAGAAAAGTCTGCTTGCAGCCCTTGTAATCTCCATCTATTTTCAGTATAAAAATTTTCATAATGAATGATATCTCGATATGGACTGATTAGATCATTCTCGTAACTCAAAAGTTCTTCGTCATAGTTATAAAGTGTGAACTTAGACTGTTTTAAAAATAAATCTCCAACACTGAAACGAATCTTGTTGTTTATAACCCCTTTTGCTCTCAATTGTCGTACGTTGACCTCAGTGCCTGATCCGAAAAAACTTCCAAAGGAATTCTTCAAGCGGAGTTGTGTAAAAATTTCAATATCTTTTATTGGGTTTACATGAGTATTTAAATCCAATAGACTGTAACCATTGGATACGTTTCTTGCTGATAGTGTATCTGTAACATTTACGTTTATAGCATCGCGAGCGAAATATGCTCGAGAAACTCCATCAAACCAAATATTTTCGTTAGTCTGTGAATAAATACTTAAATTGGAAAATAAGATTCCAAATATTATTTTTAATAATAGTAAGTTTCTTTTCATAATCTAAAAATTTATTTTTAATTCAAGCATCGTTTCCCAACCTTTGAGGTAATTTTCAATAAAATTAGGATCATAGTATGTGTATTTATTACATCGCAAAAATATCATTGCGTTATCACCAACTTTATAATCAAAACCAAATCCAAAAAGAGTATTTTTTTGATTTCTAGAATTTGAGTATCTATAAAAGTTTTTTAAACCTAATTTTTCAAAAAAGGTATTTGTTGAAGTAGCTTCAGGACTGTCTCCGGTATCAGTAGAGCTATTTCCCAATATTTTTTCTAAACCATAACTTAAAACAAATGTAGATTTTTCATTTAATTCAATACTAAAATCTATTTCTTCACTGTATTGACTAATTAGTGTTTTACTTCCAATTTGAGGTAATATCTTTAATTCATCTTGACAAGTATTTAGACGTGTAAGACTGAAGATATAATAATTTTTTCCAAAAATCTTATTATTATATTTTGTTTGAAATTCAATGGTATTAAAAAACTTTTTAAAATTCGCAAGTCCATCTATAGTTGTATCACTAATATTAACATTCTCAAATACTCCTCTATATGTAGAGTTAAGTGCATTATATGGCCCCCAATCTTGAGCAAACACATATATTCTGGAGAGAGTTTGACTATTTATATTATGAAAATAAGACAATGATGCGTAAGAAGTATCTATTTCAGCGAACACACCAATTCCTCCGTTAAGCTTAAGTCTTCCAAGGCTGATATCTGCATTAATTGACGCTCCTTGCCTATTGTTAACTGGGTATCCTAGTCCAACCATTGGACTTTGATAGGGAGTTCTTATAGTTGTTCCAACTCCCTCAATATTAGGAAATACTTCAAGAACAGATGTATTTAAAAAGTTACCAGTAACATTAACAAATTGTGGTGAAATCCTATAATATTGTAGATCGAGCGGGATTTTATTAGATTTCTTAGTCTTAATTTTTAAAATTATAGCTTCACCATATCCAAGTTTTTGGACAGGGTCTCGATAATTACCAAGTCCTAATTCCATTTGAATTCGCACTTTGTTCCAATTCTTTTCCAACTCTAAAGTATGAATTAAATAACTTCTAGTTTTGTCACTTAAAGAATCTGTATCTGCCCATGAGGAAAGATAATTGTAAGCTATTTGTGTTGAATTATTTAATGAATTTTTAATCTGCATAGAACCAGTAAAATTATCACTGTTCTCTAGAGCTGATCGATTGAAATTACTCTTTCCAATGACCCCCTTTGTAGTAAAATTAAATGGTAGATTTAATCCTTTGAAAAATATACCCTGGAATGCACGACTACCATATCTTATTCCTTGATCCACCAAACCACTATCATAATATTTAGAGTAACGATTAATTGGTATTTTGTTCAATGGAGTTTGAGGTCTTCTTTCATAGATACTAATTCTATTGAATGAACGATTTCCCCAAACAGTAAGTCGACTCTGTCTGTACCATGAAACACCTCCTGCTTTAAAATTAAATATTCCATTATTTGTATTGATTGATGCCGCTAGATTTAGTCCAAGATTTAAGGTTAAATCTTGTGTATAATCTTGAGAAGGACCTTTATACAAACTATTCATCATTAAATCCGCACCAAAAGTTATATTATCTCTAGTCTTACCATTGATTTTCAATAGAAACATGGGTTCTCTGTAAGCATCACCGGAGCTAATGACAAATGTTTTACCACT
>Ga0160422_10002969_pt1 | contig 10519 bp, 9 predicted proteins | sample Fk160mmetaG_FD_108192 | JGI IMG/M metagenome (GOLD analysis project Ga0160422, IMG submission 108192) | Marine microbial communities from the Central Pacific Ocean - Fk160115 60m metaG | ecosystem: Environmental > Aquatic > Marine > Oceanic > Photic zone | place: The Central Pacific Ocean... | reverse complement strand
GTCGTGGTTTGGGCGGTTCTCGTCTCTGGAGCCGTCTCTGCATCCATCGAAAACCGCCTATCGAGCGCGATCACCTCGTACGGAGCCGAACTCGACCGCCGCAAAAAAGTGGAACAGAACCTGCGGCATGCTCAACAGCGTCTCCGCGGCGCGATCAGCGAAGCGGAGGCTGGGTCGCATGCAAAAGGCTCCTTCCTTGCTCAGGTCAGTCATGAGATCCGCAACCCGCTCACCGCCATCATGGGCGCAATCGATCTGCTGGAGTTGCCATCCGATGAGGAGACCAAAGCCGCGCGAATTGACATGCTGCGACGCTCTGCTGATGCCCTGATGGAACTGGTCGATGATGTCCTCGACTATTCGAAAATCGAAGCGGGGCGACTCGACATCAATCCCACCCAGATCAACCCTTGCACCATCATCGATGACATCGAACAAACGTACCGACCGCAAGCGGTTGAGCAAGGCCTCGAGTTGCTTCTGGAGCTCGATCCTCAGCTTCCTGAAACCGTGCACATGGATTCGCTCCGGGTCCGGCAGGTTCTGACCAATCTCATGAGCAACGCACTGAAGTTCACCCGCGAGGGTTCCATCATCATCGAAGTGTGGACGGTCCAGCTCAGCGATGGCAAACCCGGGCTCACCTTCGGTATAGAAGACACGGGAATCGGAATCCCGGAGACGGCTCACTCGGCAATCTTCGAACCGTATGTGCAAGCCGAGCGAAGCATCACCGAACAATACGGGGGCACCGGCTTGGGCCTTCCCATTTGCTCACGACTGGTGAACCTGATGGGCGGCCAGTTCGGTTTCGAGTCGGAAGTCGGTGAGGGCACTCGGTTCTGGTTCACCTTACCCATTGAGATGTCTCAAGAAGGCGCCAGTGCCCAACCACCTGTGCATTCTCGACCCATAGGATGCTCCCATATTTTGGTGGTTGAAGACGACCCGCTGAACCGTCAGGTTGTGGGTGAACTGCTCGAGTCTCTTGGACATCGTGTGACCCTCGCAAATGGTGGAGTACAGGGCGTTGAAAAATACGCACTCGAACAGCCCGACCTTGTTCTCATGGACATCCAAATGGCAGACATGAATGGAATCGATGCTTCGAAAAAGATCCGCCTTTGGGAAACCGAAAACAAAGCGCTCCGGGTGCCCATCCTTGCCATGACGGCCGACATCGAAGTCCACAGGGTGGCGCGGTACGGCGAGGCCGGTATGAATGATGTGCTCGGGAAGCCCGTCAACCGAGACAAACTCGAAGAGGCCGTGAAAGGCTGGGCGGTTCAACACACCATCGCGTCCATCGCAAATCCGTGACGTGTTCGATTCGCATTGTCATCTCGACCGCATCCCGCACCGACCCGACGCCGCATTGGCGCGCGCGCGGACTGCCGGAGTCAAGCAGTTCTTGATTGCGGGTGTTGAGCCCGCGCAGTGGCGCAACGCTTTACGGTGGGCACAGCCGGGAGTGTTCCTGAGTTTCGGACTTCATCCTTGGTGGGTGTCCGAACACCCAATGGAAGTCGAGGAGGCCACCGCCAATCTCGAGCTTTTTCTTGCAGAGCATCGCCCGCAGACACGTGCCATCGGCGAAACCGGACTGGATTTCCGTCGTGCAACTGATTCCACCATTCAAGGTGCTCAGCGGTGTTCGTTCGAGCGGCACATCGCAGTAGCCCGCCGGTTGGAGCTTCCCCTCGTGTTGCACGTTGTGAACGCGCATGCCGAAGCGTTGCGGATGCTTCGAAGCTGTGAGCTCCCCGCAAAGCGCGGTGTCGTACACAGCTTTTCTGGCAGCGCGGAGACAGCGGCGGAGTACAACCGTCTCGGATTCAGAATTTCGTTCAGCGGGGCAATCACACACCCAAAACGCCACAAACTCCATCGCGCAGCGGCAAGCGTCCCTGACGATATGATGTTGGTCGAGACCGATTCACCCGACCAAACCCCGTGGGAACGGCATCCAGCCCCCAACGAGCCTGCTTTCTTGATAGACGTGATTTCAAGGATGGCCATCCTCAGGGACCAATCACCCGAAGAGATCGCCCGAATTACCACTGAGAATGCCCTCCGGCTGTTTGAATGCGATGAACGAAGAGAATTACAGACTGCACCGACGATTTGATCGCATTGGGCGCTTGGTTGGCGACCGAGCCATGAGCCGGCTGTTCAACGCGCGGGTGACTGTGGTGGGGCTGGGTGGCGTCGGGTCTTTCGCTGCGGAGGCGCTCGCGCGGAGCGGTGTCGGACACCTCACGTTGGTTGACTTCGACCTTGTCTGTGTCACGAATGCCAATCGACAGCTTCAGGCCATGCGAGGCACCGTCGGAAAACCAAAGGCAACCGTTCTCGCCGAACGCCTAAGACTGATCAACCCCAACGCCACCATCAAGGCTGTTCCTCTGTTTTATGAGGCGCGCTTGGCGGACAAGCTGCTCCCGCCGACCACAGACTTTGTGGTCGACGCAATCGATAATGTCACCGCAAAGTGCCACCTGCTCGCCACCTGCCGAGAACGGGGAATTCCCATCGTATGCTCCACCGGTGCAAGTGGCCGCTGGGATCCGACCGCCATTCAGGTGGCAGACCTCGCAGACACCCATGGAGACGCCCTCGGAAAGACCGTTCGAAAGTTCCTGCGTCAACAGTATGATTTTCCCCGCAAGGGGGCCTTTGGCATTCCAGCTGTCTTCTCGACGGAGCCTCAGACTCAGCCCGTCGAGCTGCGCTACGACGGCGGCAACGGCTTCCGGTGTGTCTGCCCAAGCAGCGATAACGACGTCCACACCTGCGAAGATCGCAACGTGATCTGGGGCACTGCAGGATTTGTCACCGGCTCCTTCGGGATGACGGCAGCCAGCGTGGTCGTGCGTCGGCTGGTCGAGAGCAGCCGATGAAGCCCACGCGCCACGCCGGCGGTGAAACGGAGTTGGTCTCCCTCGATCCGGATCACCCAGGATTTCGGGATGAAGTTTATCGAAACCGACGCAATGAGATCGCCGCAATTGCGCTGAAATACCGCAGTGGCGAACCGGTTCCGTTGGCTCCATATGCCGACGAGGAACATGCTGTGTGGCACGCTGTTTGGACGGCCTTGCAGCCGCTGCACCAAGAACGAGTAGCGACGGAGATTTTGGAGCTTCAGCAGTTTCTGCCCCTTGGCCATGCCCGGATTCCCCAGCTTCGCGAACTCAACAAACAACTGCAGGCGGCGGCTGGCTTTCGCATGGAACCCGTTGCTGGACTGGTCACCGCTCGAACCTTTATGCGGTATTTGGGACAGCGAGTGTTCCTGTCGACGCAATACATTCGTCACCACAGCCACCCGTTCTATACACCCGAGCCGGACGTTGTTCACGAACTCATCGGTCACGCTGCAACCTTGGTGCACCCTGGCATTGCAGAGGTCAATCGGTTGTTGGGTGTCGCTGCCGAAGTGGCCAATGCACGGGAGATGGAGCGCATTGGCAATGTCTATTGGTACACAATGGAATTTGGTCTGGTCGAGCAAGCGGGTGCACCCAAAGCCTATGGCGCTGGGCTGCTGAGTTCGGTCGGAGAGTTGGCGGAGTTTGAAGCACGCTCGACACTCCACCCTTGGGATCTGACCACGATTGCTTCCACCGCATTTGACCCCACCACCTACCAAACCGACCTGTTTGTCGCGCCATCATTCACGACGATGCTGGTGGATGTCTCTCGGTGGGTCCGAAATGGCGACTGGCGAGACTGAACAGCTCGCGCATTCCCACCGCTGCAAGGAGACAGACCGGGACCACAACAGCCATTGTGTGCTGGGGCCAGCGCGTACCCCAGACCATCATGAACGCCATTGGAACCGCCCACCAAGCCGCAACAAACCGAACCCAAGGACTGGCGATATTCATGCCCAGCCCAAGCGCAGCCAACACCAACCACAGCCCATCAATGGAGTAGGGAAATGCCGTCGGGTGCCACTGGGATGGACCACCTCCACCAAGATGCACCCAAGGGGCCCACCAAGAACTCGGTGGCGCATCCGAAGCTGCATACGATGCATGCAAATTGGTCATTTCTGCAATTCGGTCCAGAGGCCCACTCCACAGGCTGGGGTCCAACACCCAGAAACACAAGGCCGTCACCAGCACGAATCGAGCCCGCGCAGACCATGATGGAATGGCCACCAAGAGGACCAATCCTGGGATTCCATGCAGCCATTTTCCAGCGCAGGCCGCTGCCCAGCATGCGGCCACGAGCAGACCCGCGCCAGTCCCCATTCGTTCACGATGCCGCCATCCAATCAGCATGGCCACAGACATCCAGACCAGCGGCAGGCTCTCAAGGTAGACTTGGACGCTGTATTTTGCATGGATCGTGTGGGTTGCAAGGACGATGCCTGCAACCGGATGGGCCCATGCAACGATCCCAATCAGCAACAGTCCGCCCAACAAGGAAACGGATCGCAAAACCGCCAGCCGTTCCACAAGGCCTGGGTCCGGCCCTGCGGCTGCCAAGGCGACCCCATAGACGATCTTCACGAGTGCCGGATGTTCTCGATTCACCGTCGGCTGCACAACCCGACTCCAATCCGATGCATGAATTGCCTCCGCCGCCTCTGTGGCTGCCTCCATGTAAATCGGCTCATCCCAGTCGATCGGCAGACTCGTGATGGCAGGAATACGAACCAACAGCGCCGCGAATACAGCAACCATCACCCAGCGGATTTTCAGCGCATCCACAGCGTCTCTCCGTCCATCGCAAATATGGAGAGTGGTTCGGAAAACTGACCGTACGCCTCTATGCGTTTCGATGCGGACGCCCGTTCCGCCCCGAGGGCCCTCAGCCATCTGCGACTTGAGGCATCGAAGTCCCCCTCGGCAATGGCAATGGCTGCCGATGCACGTTGACCGACATCTCGAAGACGTTCAACGGACATCCGATGACTGCGGGTCGCCGCGTTCGAGTCAAGTTCTGGCACCCACCCGAATCGCCCCATCTCCAACCCGCGAGCGACGGACCGATCTGCTTCCACAGCGAGAGCCAACTGAACGGTAATCATCGGTGCATCTGTTCGACTGTTTTCATCGACCCATCGACCCAATTGCATGGTCTGGCGCACCGTCGACACCCCCTCATCCACTTGAATGAACGGGCGCGAAAACAGCGCAGCAGCACCCCCCAATGCGATCAATCCGATTGCCGATCGCCTGCCATTGAGTGCTTCAGCCCACCGGTCGGCGGCGGCAAGGGCGATGACCGGAGTCGCCGCAACCAAATGCTCAATATGCAACGCGGCCGGCAGCCCATGAACCAAAACCGCCCCCAGCGACGCGAGGCCAATGCCCGGCAGACGGTGAGAACGTGGACCTGGCAGCCATGCCATCACCGCAATGCACCACACGAGGGCCACATTGACTATCCAGCCCAAGCGGGCCGCTACGGTTCCACCGTCGGCGAGATGAAAACCAAGCAACTGCTCGTACAAGGTGCTCGGATCCACATTGAGGACCGGATGCATTGCCAAGGCAAAACCCATCAGCAGACCCGCACCGGCCAGTGCCTTCAACGGATGAGCCAGCGCTAGAATTAGAGCGGGCACGAGGATGGTCAACCGCGTTCCGGCACCGATTCCCATGAGCGCAAACCCAATCACAGTCCGCACACTGCTGCGCTGGCCGCCGGTCACAACCAACAATCCACCGCCCAACAGAAGCACAGTCAAGCCGTAGGGGCGGGCGAGCGTCCCGTGATTCAACACAAGCGGGTGAAGACCCATGCCGATTGCAACAATGGCGGCCCCTCGCTGGCCATACAGTCGACTGGCGGCAAGAATCGTGGCTCCGGTTCCTGCACACAAAAACACCCACGAAATCCAGCGGGCACCAAGAATAACCCCCGGACCAGCCTCGACCGTTCCCGACATGACCAGAGGAAACACGGGCACCTGAACCAATGCAAAATCTCGGTACGGCTCGAACCCCAACGCGATCTGTCGGGCTGCATACAGGTACCACCCTTCATCGGCATTGAGCATTCCACGCTCAACAAACCACATTGCAAGACCGATATGGGCGAAAAACGCCACGGTAATCAATCGGATCCAGCGTTGATTCCGGTCTTTATGCATAGAGCATGCTAATTCTTCAGCATGACTCGGACCGAAATTGGCGTGATCGCACACAACGAAGCGGGCAACTTGGGCCGATTGATCCGGCGTCTCATCGACGAGCCAGGGGACCACCGCGTGTGCATTGTCAGCAGCGGAAGCACGGACGGGACCGACGAGATTGCCCAAGCATGGGCGCGACGGGATGACCGAATACGCGTGGTGATCGAGTCCGAACGCAGAGGCAAAGCCCGTGCCATCAATCGGTTTCTTGCCGATGTTGCTCCAACCACAAAACAAATCGTGCTGGTAAGTGGCGATGTGCTTCCCGAACACGGTGCCCTTGGGCGCCTATTGGAGCCGCTGGCGGAGCCCGATGTTTGCATGACTGGAGCTCGGCCATGCCCCGACAACTCGAAAGGCAGCCTCATCGGATTGGTGGTCCACTTTCAGTGGGACCTCCTTGACTCGATTTCTCGCCAGCGACCCAAACTGGGTGAGATGGTGGCCCTGAAGGCGCCCGTCCTCCCCATAAACCCTGACTCAATCGTGGACGAGGCCGCATTGGAAGCCCAACTGACCCGCACCGGCAGCCGGCTAGCGTACGTCGCCGGTGCCCGCGTGCAGAACCGGGGTCCGTCTACATGGTCTGATTTAGTGGCGCAGCGGGAACGGATCCGCATTGGGCATCGCCAGCTGCAGGCAGCGACCGGGTACCGAGTCACTACACACCGCCTGGTTGACCTCGTGCTGCCCACAATACGCTTTCTCTTTCGGCACCCGTGGAAGACGCCCATCGCTCTGGCTGCGGCCTGTGTGGAGGTCTGGGCCCGCGTTCAAGCTTCTCGATCCCAAGAACAACCCAGCGTATGGCCAAAACTTGAGAGCACCCAAATTCGGCTGGGGACCGATGGTCTGCGTGCACCGGGTGCACGCGGAAGTTCTTTCCGTTAAAATGTTGGACACAGAGCCGATTGACCCCCGAGCACGACCCCAAACAAGACCCCCGAACTTGGGCGACTTTCCCTCGCCCAAGCGTGAATAAACTGGGTCACATTGGTGTATAAACGATACCTGCCCATCGAATGGGCAACTCCCGCGTAGGCTTCACCATAACAATGACCGCACCGTTTCCATCGATGACCATCTCCGCCTCGGGTGTCACTCCGAGGGGTTCTTTCGCTGCAGCCCAAGCGACCTTCCTTCGTCCAGACCCTGCCTGCGTCGACGAACTCGTGGCCCTACTCCGAGCCAACAATGTGGGACTCGTTGCCCATTTCTACATGGATGTTGAACTGCAAGGCGTGCTCACCGCCGCCATGAAATCGTGGCCCCACATCCACATCTCCGACTCACTGGTCATGGCAGACCGAGCCGTTTCAATGGCGGAGGAGGGCATCGATGCCATCGCCGTCCTCGGCGTCGACTTCATGAGCGAAAATGTTCGGGCAGTCATGGACGCCGCCGGTCATGGTGCGGTACCGGTCTACCGAGTGGACGAACGAGACATCGGCTGTTCCCTCGCGGCCTCAGCCGAAGCCCGCGCCTATGGCGCATGGCTCCGAAAAGCAGCCGATACACCGCGTTCTCTGCATGTCATTTACATCAACACAGGGCTCGACGTGAAAGGGCGTGCCCATGCTGCCGTGCCGACCATCACCTGTACGTCGTCCAATGTAGTGCAGACTGTGCTGCAAGCTGCCGCCCAGATTCCTGATTTGTCGGTGTGGTACGGCCCCGACACCTACATGGGCGACAATCTCCGCTCGCTCTTTTCTCGACTCGCGGATGCAACAGACCGAGAAGTAAAAGCCGTTCACCCGCTCCACAGTCCCTCCACCATCGCGGGCCTACTGGATCGGTTCGAGGTGTTCCCGCAAGGCAACTGTGTGGTGCACCACATGTTTGGAGAGGACGTGGTTCGCCGGGTTCGGTCTGAACACCCGGACGCCTTTCACACCGCTCATTTAGAAGTGCCCGGCGACATGTTCGAACTCGCCGCCGAGTCAGCACGGCACGGACGGGGATGCGTTGGGTCGACCAGCAACATCCTCAACTTCATTGCCGACCGCGTCTCAGAGCAACTTGGAGAGCACACGCCTGCACGCCTGCAGTTTGTGCTCGGCACCGAAGCCGGAATGATTACAGCCATCGTCGAACGGGTCGAAGGCCTCCTCAAGGCCGCGGATCGCAGCGATATTGAAGTCGAGATCATCTTTCCTGTCGCCAACGAGGCCGTCGCCATCGAACACGACTTAAACCTCGGCATTCTTCCCGGCGTCGCAAGCGGCGAGGGCTGTTCCACCTCCGGTGGGTGTGCGACCTGTCCCTACATGAAGATGAACACGCTCGACGCACTCACCGACGTGCTCGAGGCCATCGGAAACGGCGAAGACTTGGCGGCTTACGAGCCCAAAAAGTACACCGACCTGATTGCCGGCCGAACAGCGGCTGACATCGGATGCGAGCCCATCCTGCACATGCGTCACTTTCAACGGTCGGGAACGCTTCCATCCGCGCTGGTGGATGCGGTCTTGGACACCTCATCACCCACAACGCTGTCCCCCGCCTCTGCGTTGCAGGGCCGCACCGTTGCACTTCGGACCGCTTGAACAACCAAACTACTGAAGCGGTATGATGACCTCATTGCGGCGCAGTGGAGGAAACGCACTTGGTGAGTTGTACTGCGCGTACAACGCCGGCCCCGATGCCACCCGACCCGCAGCTTCGACCGCATTCAACAACTCAGCCTCGGCCGATTTAAACCGTGCTTGCTTGCCCCTGCCAGAGAATCGAATGGCTGCCGCATCTCCCCACTTGACTTCAGTCAGCGATACGGCTGCGTCATCGGGTGCGGGCAGACTTTCCATCGCTCGGTCCGCCGGCATCACAAATGCCATTCGCATCCCAGTCGAGGACTGGAGCACGGGGGCTGTCATTGGCAGCGACTCGCCGGGTTTGTCTTGCTGCAAAACGGGAGCAGTCATTGCAATGCTTTCCCCCGGCTTGTTGCCACCGAAAATGTATCCGGCGAGGGTGCGAAACCCACTGCTGAGACCCGCTTGGCCGTCGTCGTTCACCACCGTAGAAGCAATGATGAAGGGCTCATAGCGACGGATTTCCATATCGCCGGAGCGCTCGATCACTGTATAGGTCGGCTGCCCCAGCCCCCCTTCATAGAACTGCGTGTAGCCCGCCCAAAGTCCAACAAGAGACGCTGCGATCCCTACCGTCCACACCACCATACGACCCCCCTTTGTCTTCATCGTGCACCCGCTATTGTGTTGCAAAACACACCTAATTCGTTCCCGTCTCGTCGACGTCGAACGCCGTGTGCATAGCCTGCAAACAATCGGAAACCCCTGCCGATTCCAACAATCTGCTGAAGCCGAACATCGCCCGATCCGTTTCCCTGATGTGAGGGTCTGCAACGAACTGTTGACGGTTCAAACCAGGGTAGTTGACGCCGATGTAGGCCACCACCCTTTATCTAATGTACAATCTATACTTGCTATTGGCACGTCAAGCGTACTACCGTATACGCATGAAACTTCTCGCACTGGTCTTGGTGACCGCGGGGTGTGCAAGCAACCGCGGCCTTCGATTGCCCGGCCCCACCGGCATGGTGGGAACGGAAGGCTATGCCTACGTGCCGCCAGAAGTGGAAGAAGTTGAACACCTTGAGCCCGCTAGCACCGGCACCCGCCGCGGGCGCCGTGTGGCCAAGGCAGCCGAGGGCTTCCTCGGGAAAAAACGGATGACCGTGCACGGAAAGAAATACCGCTACGACTGCTCAGGCATGGTGTGCGCGGCGCACGTCAAAGCCGGACTGAATCTCAGCGGGAACACGCGGTCGATGTATGAATACGCGAAAGACGTCGGTGTGTTTCACAAGCGCAAACGACCGGATGTTGGCGATGTTGCATTCTTCGACAACACGTGGGACCGCAACAAGAACGGGCGCCGAGACGATCGCCTGACCCACATTGCAATCGTTGAAAAGGTGGAGCGGGATGGGACCATTACACTCATTCACCTCGGCAACTCCGGAATTAATCGCTTGGTGATGAACCTGAAGCATCCCGGCCACCGCACGAGCGCACAAGGCAAGCCTTGGAACTCTGTTCTTCGGAACCAAAAGAAAGGCAAGCGTTTGACGGGTGAGTTGTTCGCAGGCTTCGGCAGCATATGGTCCGTGTCGGACAGACGAATCGCGAGTCGCTGATCACTGCTTCAACAGATGATCCCCAAGCCATAAGCCCTCAATTCCCGATGCCCGCCATGCTTTGACCGCATCGGTGGGCGTTCGAACCATCGGCTCTTCGTGCATGTTGAATGATGTGTTGATCAGCACGGGAACATTGGTTTTGGTTCCAAACTCCGAAAGCACACGGTGCAGGTCGGGATGGGTCTCCGCGTCCACCAGTTGGG
>Ga0160422_10002968_pt1 | contig 10521 bp, 8 predicted proteins | sample Fk160mmetaG_FD_108192 | JGI IMG/M metagenome (GOLD analysis project Ga0160422, IMG submission 108192) | Marine microbial communities from the Central Pacific Ocean - Fk160115 60m metaG | ecosystem: Environmental > Aquatic > Marine > Oceanic > Photic zone | place: The Central Pacific Ocean... | reverse complement strand
GCCTGCTTCCACCAAGTGAGCACGTTGCCTAGTACTCCCGCAGTATCTACCAAGGCCATGCCAGCGTAGAGCGAATCCGCAATGGGCGTGAGTCCTGAAATAACGGGTAGATCTACTTCTGTGAGCGTTTCGTTGGCCAAACGATTAGCAGGTAGAAGAATGCCTTCGTCATCGATTCCATAGGTCTGATCCAAAACCACCCATGCAAAGCGCTGACGCTCAAGTAACTCTACGACAAGTCGATCCGGCGGCTTGCGCATGACCACTGCGCGCCGCACCCACGGCTTTGCTTCCAAACGATTGGCAACAGCGCGTAAATCAACCTCCAGCACGTTATCTCCTATCTCCAATCCAGTAGCCACAAGTACATCTTCCCCCGTGAGCAATCGCAAACCGTTGACTTCAATTGCGACGAGCTCAAACTGCGCTGCATATGCCTTCGAATGGCGCCACTCCCATATTCCCCAGACCAGCGATATCAATCCTACTAGGGGCAACAGCAACACCAGTCTCTTCAGGCTGATTCCCTCTCGCCGTGATAAGGCAGCAGCTTTTTTACCCGACTTCGACTTGACACGGGCCACATTTCGACCTCTCACCGCAGTTCTCCGCTAAGAAATTCGACGAGATCTTCTGACACCTCACCGATGTTACCTGCCCCCATGATCAACACCGTATCCCCGCTTTTACACAGCGCAGATACGTGGGACACGAGATCGCTACAGCTGGCTATGTAGTCCACTTTTTCATATCCCAACTGCTGGAGCTCAATGGCAATTAGTCGACCATCGATGCCCTGAATGGGCTCCTCTCTTGCCGGATATACATCCGTTAAAACAACGTGATCTGCACGAGCTAATTCGCGAGCAAAAGCCGCTTTAAAATCGCGCGTCCTCGTGTATAGGTGCGGTTGAAAAACGGCTAGTATACGCCGCTTGCTAACGCGCGCTGCCTGCAGAGCAGCCGCAACTTCACTAGGATGATGCGCATAGTCATCAACCACCCGAATCCCATTGACTTCACCCTTAATTTCAAAGCGTCGATCTACGCTTTTGAATCCAGCCAATGCAGCCGCACAGCATGCTTTATCTACACCCAGATGATGCGCGACCGAAGCAGCACCCGCTGCATTGCGCGCGTTGTGTAATCCGGGAATCCCGATCTCAAATTCCGCCCAATGTGTGCCTCTATACGATAACCTAAAGTGGCTGCTTTCCGGTCGTTGGCATAAGTCTGTAATCCGATAGTCACATTCTGCGCCAAGACCAAAACTCAGATAGTTTCGACTTAGAAAGCCAACAACTCCGCCTCCGACCAAATCATCCCCCCCCACAAATGCTGTTCCCACGGGTGGCAGACGATGTAAAAACTCGACAAAGGCCTCTTCTACTTCCCTCAGACCGCCATAGTAATCGAGGTGCTCAGCCTCAACGCACGTAACGAGAGCCACCTCAGGATCAAGCTGGTGAAAGGAACGGGCAAACTCATCTGCTTCTACAACGAACCATTCCCCCAACCCTACAGCGGCGTGGGCCCGACCACCGATCTCACCCCCAACCAAGAAGTCCGGATCCCAGCCCGCACGGCATAATATGTCCGTCACCATTGATGCTGTAGTCGTCTTACCGTGAGTTCCAGCAATGGCAATAGTACGCCGTGATCGACTCAATTCGCCAAGTACTTCGGCACGACTAGCGCAGCGAATCCCGCGCGCCTCGGCTTCAAGACGCTCGACGTTGCTGTCCGGTATTGCAGCAGAATAGATCAATAGATCCGAATCTCCCACCTGTGTAGCGCAGTGCCCTTTCCCGATAGCAAAACCCTCTCGAGCCAATTCACTAACAGTAGAAGATGACGCCAAGTCTGACCCCGTCACGCACATCCCCTGCGCCTTCAAGAGGCGAGCCAAAGCAGCCATACCCGCTCCTCCAATGCCAACCATATGGGCCCATTTATAGCGATTGGCGATGTCCATTATCGGGTCCTATGGGTAGAATGCATAGCAGCATGACGAGCTACGCATAGTAAGATCCCAACACCCGCCATGTTCAAAAGTAAGGAAGAGCCACCATAGCTAAGAAAGGGTAGCGGCAATCCCGTCGTAGGTAGCAGACCCGTTACCACACCCATATTAAGCATTGCGTAAATGGAAATCATGGACGTCATGCCTGTAGCAAGTAGAAAACCGTGACTGCTAACGGAGTTCCGCGCAATCTTCAACCCCAAAACAGCGAAAGCAACAAAAAGCCCCACGACGCTTATTGTGCCAACCAAACCCATTTCTTCTCCCACAAAGGCGAAAACAAAATCAGTATGGGGCTCAGGCAAATACTGAAGCTTCTGCATGCTGTTGCCCAACCCAACTCCAAACACCTGACCGTTGCCCATTCCAATGAGTGATTGAGTAATCTGATAATTTCCGGCATCTTCTCCACTGCCTTCTAAAAAGTTGGTGAGACGTGCCAGTTGATAGGGTGAGGTCAAAAGGGAGACGACAATTCCTATGGTTCCCACTAGGAGCACGGCACCCAGTTGACCGGGCTCAACGCCTCCTACCCACAGAAGAACGAGCGCAATACAGCCAATAGCGATTGCCGTTCCCAAGTCGGGCTGCGCCGCGATGAGCGTAAGCACCAGACCAACTACTACGAGCCGAGGCAGAAGGCCTCGTTTGAACTCGCGCAGATCTTCTTCCTTTCGCACTAGCACGTCGGCCAAATAGATGACTAACGCCAACTTTGCAAACTCGGATGGCTGAAACGCAAAACTGGCTAAGGAATTGGGCAAGTAGAGCCAGCGATCGGCAGGGCCTGCACCAATAAAGAGCACGAGGACCAGAAGGAATATGGCCCAGAGCATGATGGCCCGAGAGAATCGAGCAAACCAGTCGAGAGGAACGCGCGAGACCACAAACATCACAAACAAACCCAGTACTGCACGGGCTAATTGCCGTTTGAGGAAGAAACTGCTGTCGTCATACCGTACGCGAGCGAGCTCTGAACTGGCGCTATAAATCATGACCAGTCCTAGCCCAATCAGCAGTAGGCAGACCAATAGCAAATGAGTACCAGCGCGCTGGACGACATACATGAAGCGGCTTCTCCGCGCCTCGAACGGGGAAACCCAAGCTGCGAGTCCGGGGGATGGACCACGGCCCAGTAGTGAATCAAAACGAAGGAGACCATCCAGTGGGAGAGGATGGTAAATAGCCGAAATTTAGGAGTTTTTCAGCCTATTGCTTCTACAACATGCCATAACTCAAGGCCTCGGGATGCCTTGACTAAGAGGATGTCATCGACAACCAAAGTAGATTTGAGTTTAGCTATGGCGGACTCTTTTTCGACAAAATGGGTCACGTGCTCCGCACCCGCGGCGCGTGCCCCATCTGCAATGTGCTGACCGAGTGCACCTGTGGTAAAAATTAAGTCTGCCACTTCCGCAGCTATTTGTCCCATCTCAACGTGTAGCTGCGGCCCAGATGGGCCCAGTTCAAGCATATCACCCAGCAGCACAACTTTCCGCTGTCCCTCCATCTCTGCAAGCATTTCCAAAGCGGCTCGCATTGATCCAGGATTCGCGTTATAGCTGTCGTTTATTACGGTAACTTGCCCCAGTCGAATGACTTCCGAACGCCTTGAAAAAGGCTGAAATTTCGAAAGTGCCGAACCTATTGCCTCGTCATCAATACCTAAGTGTTGTCCCAATGCAGCGGCGGCAAGCGCGTTATACGCATTGTGTTTACCGGGGATCTTAAGATCAATCTGAATTGTGTTATTTAGAAGGAAGTGGCCGCAGCCCTCCTGGTCTAAGACGAGTCCCTCCCCACGAAACTTGCTCTCGGACTGAAAACCGAAGGTCAGGAGTCTCCCCTTTGTCCTCTGAACCTCCTGACACACGACACGGTCATCAGCATTAATGAGAGCTGTCAAAGACTCATCCAGGTACTCCAGGAGCTCCCCTTTGGCCTTGGCCACCCCTTCAACAGAACCAAAATACTCGAGATGAGCAGTACCGATATTTAAAAGAACGCCCACAGTGGGCTGAGCGACCGTGCACAAATAGTGTATATCGCCCTCTTTTCGCGCCGCCAGCTCAAGCACCACCACCTCATGATGAGCATCAAGCCGTAAAAGCGTGTGCGGAACGCCTACCTCGTTGTTTTCGCTATCTACTGTCTTTAGTACGTTATATCGCTGTTCTAATACAGTGGCAACCATCTCCTTGGTCGTGGTCTTGCCGGCAGAGCCCGTGATACCAACCACTGGTATATCAAATCGTGCGCGGTAGCCTGCGGCAATCTTCCCAAGCGCCACTAAGCCTGAGTCTACCGCAAGCAAAAGACCTTTAGACCAGTCGTAGCGAGCCAATTCGGACCGTCCCACGACAGCGGCACAAGCGCCCTTGGACAAAGCGTCTTCCACATATGCATGACCATCAAAGTGCTCGCCCTTAAGAGCAATAAAAAGCTCTCCTTCGGCTACGCTTCGACTATCGGAAGAAATGCCTGACACACTAATAGGGCGATCTAAGATACCAACAAGTTCGGCTCCCGTCCACTGTAGAATTTCATCTATTCCTACCCCACGCATGGATACCTCTCTGCCGGTTTCAGTTAGCACATTTCATCGCCTGTAAAACAGCGCGCGCGACCAACCGGTCATCAAAGGGGATTACCCGATCATTCAGTTCCTGCCCAACCTCGTGCCCTTTGCCGGCAATAACGACACAGTCTCCAAGCGAGGCTCCATGCAAGGCAGACTCTATAGCTGAGGCCCTGTTTGTATCTGTTGCGCAAACTACATTATCAGGCACCGCTTTGACAATATGTCCTATAATGGAATCGGGGTCTTCACTTCGCGGATTGTCAGATGTGACCCATAATAGATCGGCCCATTTCCCCGCGACCAGCCCCATTTCTGGCCGCTTACCCCGATCGCGATCTCCACCACATCCAAACACGCATATGAGCTTCCCGTTTGTCAGTGATCTCGCAGTTTTTAACACGTTGTCTAACGCATCGGGTGTATGAGCATAGTCTACCAATACGGCAAATTCCTGCCCTTCATCCAGCAATTCAAACCGCCCAGGTACTGACTCAAAGGCTGCGACCTCCCCACTAAGCTTTTCCACCTCAATTCCCAGGGCATGGGCTGCGGCCATCGAAGCAAGAATGTTGTAACAGTTGAATTGGCCCAACAAGGGCGTTCGCACTTCTAATTGCCCCACCGGAGTGTAAACGTGAAGGACCATCCCCTGCGGGGTGGCATCTACTGATCGAACTTGCCAGTCAGCCTGGGCTTTCATACCGTACGTTATCACTTCCGCATCGGTTAGATCACCCCAGTCTTTTACGTGCGGATCATCCGCATTCAGCACGGCAAAGGCATTTGATGGCAGGTGGGTAAAGAGCGCGGCCTTCGCCTCGCGATACGCTGAAAGGTCCCCGTGAAAATCCAAGTGATCTCGCGTGAGATTTGTCCCAATGGCCACCTTAAAAGAGATTCCTCTAACTCGGTTTAGTGCCAGACCGTGGGATGAAACTTCCAGCGAGGCTGCACGCATCCCTTGCGCTACAAAATCTCGTAGGCAGGACTGCAACAAGTCTGCTTCTGGCGTTGTATTCGGTATTTTCTTCAAGCCCCCTTGAACCGTATAGCCTAGCGTTCCCAAATAACCGCATGGAATCCCACACCGGTCCAGTAACGCACGCGTTAAAAACGCGGTAGTCGTTTTTCCATTCGTCCCGGTAACACCTACGTTAATCAGTTCGTCAGCAGGAGCATCAAAAAAAGTGCGTGCGACCTGCGACAGGGCTATACGAGCGTCTGGAACTACGATGGAGGTCACTTCGCAAGCAACTTCTCTTTCCGATATGATGGCCACGGCACCGCGAGCGAGCGCGTCGTCTATGAATTGATGGCGATCCTGTATTTGCCCTCCAGTTAGGGCGACAAAGACCGATCCGGATTCGACGAGACGTGAATCGCTGCAAACCTGGACGACCGGCTTATCAAGCGGTCCCTCAACCCGCGCATTAGGCATCGCTTCGACCAGTTTACTGAGCAGCAATCACAAACCTCTCGTGGGCAAATTACGACCCTGTTCGAGCACCTCAAGCAAGCGCATTTGGCGCCCCTCTAATGCTTTAACATCGCTGAGATGGCTGATATCTTCTCCCATCCGACAGCGGATATCAACCCCCGTCAGCACCTCTTCTCCAGGCAGTGGCACCTGCCCGACCACGACCGAACCGTGCCCTTCAGCCCGAACTTCGATGCCTCTTAACTGAGCAGTTAAATGGGCTGCGCTGCGCGTCATGCCCCGCAAGTCGGGAACTACCCTTGTTGACACAAGATGCTCGGCAATCGGACGATCAGCCAACAGCCCTCCCGGCAGATGAACAATGCGCTGCATCACGCGCTGGAAGGCTGGAGCAGCCACGCTTCCTCCCCAACGTTCTTTCCGAGGATCGTCCACCACAATAACGCATACAAACTGCGGCTTCTCAACCGGAAGAAAGCCGGCAAATGAAACGATACTCGCATCGGGATCGTACCCCCGTCCGTCCGCAGCCGCCTTTTGCGCAGTCCCCGTCTTCCCAGCGACCGAAACGCCCGCAATCCGTGCACGGCTCCCAGTGCCACGATCGACAACTCCATGCAAAATTTTTCGCAGAGTAGCAGATGTCTTTTCACTGATAACACGGCGCAGAACGCGGGGAGCCCGCTCCTCTTCGAGATGACCATCACGATCGGCGTAGCCTTTTACAACCTGTGGAACTAACAGCTTTCCCCCATTGGCGATAGCCGCATAGGCCTGGGCGAGCTGGAGCGCCGTCACGCTGATTTCTTGGCCTATGGAGATAGTCTCTTGAGATCGATCCGACCAACGGTCAACGCGCTGTAAAAGTCCACTGCTTTCTGCGGGCAACTCAACCCCGCTTCGCGTAGCGAACCCGAAGCTGCGGATATACTGGTAGAAGCGTGCACGGGGCAAACGCCGAGCAAACTTGATTACGCCAATATTGCTGGACTGTTCGATGACTTCAGCAAAATTCAGCTCCCCATGCGGGGTTATATCGCGTATGAGATCTCCATTGGAAAGTCTCAATAGGCCTTCTTCACAGTACACGCGCTCGCCGACTTCAGCTAGTCCATCTTCAAGCACGGCAGCCGCTGCGATAACCTTGAACGTGGATCCCGGCTCGTATGCGTCTGCGATCACCCGATTGCGACGCTGTACAGCCGTGGAACGACCCGAGTTATTGGGGTCGAATAGCGGCACGTTAGCCATCGCTAGGACCTCTCCCGTATTGGGTTCGAGGATCACACCCATGGCACTGGCCGCATCCGCTTCTTCCATACTTCGAGCGAGTTCCTCTTCTAAAGTGCTCTGATAGAGAGCATCGATAGTCAGGACGAGATTCCGCCCGTTTTCCGCGGCGGAGCGCTGCTGGATGCTGCCAGGAACCTGCAGACCGCGCGCGTCGACATAAGCCAACTGAGCACCTTCCGTTTCGCGCAGCACGCCATCAAAAGCTCGCTCTATTCCTTCACGGCCTTCATTGTCAATATTTGTATGGCCAAGAAGCTGTCCGGCAAGAGATCCCAGCGGGTAAAACCGGCGCGTTGCACTGTGGCTATAAACACCGGTAAACGAATCTGCCTGAGCATCAACCGCAGACGCATCTACCTGACGCGCCAAATAGACAAAAGAGCGCTCTCCACTAAGCTGACCAACAATTTTTTCGCTGTTAAAACCATTCAGCCGCGCAAAGAAACTGGCGATCGCTTGAGGATCTTGCACGCGCTCCGGCCTGGCGTAAAACGATCGCGCTTTGACGTCGGCCGCCATTTCAGTTCCGCGCCGGTCCAAAAGACTCCCGCGCTTGGCAGATAGCGAAGTTTGACGCACGTACTGTCCGTAGGCTCTTTCGGCGTAGGCCTCACCTAAGAATCCCTGTATTTGTACAAGCCTAGCGATAACCATAGCCCAAAGGATCAGCCCCAACCAAGAGGCTATGCGCAGACGTCGCGGCCCACACCACGCATCCTTTCGCCGGCTTTCACGCATTTAATCGAGGTCCTTTACCGACCAATTATTTGCTACGGTTTCTCCTTCAACCGAATAGACCATACCGATCTTTCCAACGGCGACGTGCTCAATCATCCCTAACTTCTTCTTAAACGCGATGCCTGCCATCAGACGAGTTCGCTCTTCAGCAAGAGAAGCTAACTGATGCTGAGCCTGATCATATTGCCGATCCATGTGAGCTATTTCCACCTTCTGCCACACGCGGAACAGCATTGCTCCAACGAATAGGAAGATGATGGCTATGCCACGCCAGCAGTGCATTGATACGGCTGCTTTGGGCTGAATACGGGTCATGTTTGATCCTCTACTCTTTCATAAACGCGTAAAACGGCGCTACGAGCTCGACTATTGCTTGCAATTTCTTCTTCACTGGCCCGTATTCGTCCGCGTCCCACCTTGCAGAACTCAGGCTTCTGTTCACATACGCACACAGGCAAACGCGGAGGACACAGACAGCGCTTCATGCGCTCGGCCATAAACTGCTTTACCATTCTATCTTCCAAAGAGTGGTAGGCGATTACCGCAATACGCCCCCCAACGCAAAGATGGCGCGTAGCGGCTCGCAAACCGACCGCAAGCTGTTCCAATTCTCCGTTTACTGCAATGCGGAAAGCTTGAAAAACGCGCGATAGCGTTTTATACAACATCTTTGGACGCGTAACTTCAACCACACGCCTCAAATCATCCGTCGTTTCTATAGGAGATTCTTCACGCTGTCGAATTATTTTTCGCACGATAGGCGCTGCTCGTCGCTCCTCGCCATAATCTCGTATGATTTGCAAGAGTTCCGCCTCCGTTGCCTCGGCAATCAAATCGGCAGCGCTTTTGCACTGGCCAATCTCCATCCGCATATCAAGTGGGCCATTAGCCCTGTAACTGAAACCACGATGCGGAGAATCTATTTGATGCGAAGACACGCCCAAATCAAAAAGGGCCCCGCTAAGCTTTTTCTCGGACGATTCAAATATAAGGTCCTCTAGGTCTTTAAAGCTAGCCCTTTTTATTACAACTCGGTGATCATCTCCTAAGGACGCGCGCACTTGTTCAATCGCATCGGGATCACGATCGACGGCCCACAGTGTTCCCTTGGGACTGAGCGAACTCAAAAGCGCCCCACTATGACCGGCCCCTCCCGCCGTTGCATCCAAATACATTCCGTCCCGATCGGACACCAATTCCCGAATAACTCTATCGCACAGAACTGGTTCGTGGTAGGCCATGGAACCGCGCCCCCTTCTATAGTTCTAGGTGTTCGGCAGCTTCTTCCATCCCCTCATCCGCTTCTTCCATGAATTCCTGCCAATCCCCAGGGTTCCAAAACTCTAATTTATCCAATGCGCCAATGACAACCATCTGCTCGCCAATGCCTGCGCGCTCTAACAGCTTGCGCGGAATACCCGCACGCCCCTGGCGATCCATTCTCACTTCAGATGCTTGGGAGAGCATAGCGCGAATAAAGACTCGATTTCTCCGTTCCGTTTGCGGAAGCCGCATCAGCTTCTTTGCCGTCTCTCCCCAAACGTGCTGAGGATAGGCAGTCAAGCAGTGATCAAATCCGCGAACTACAACGAAGGTGCTATCTGCTTCCGGGGGCAGTTTTCGACGGAACTCAGCAGGCACAAAGATCCTTCCCTTGTCGTCGACCGGCACATCGTATTCTCCGAGAAACTGATCCACTACACGCCTCTTTGTTTGATAACGCCTCTCCCCACTACACCCTTTTACACCCTTTTACACCACTTGTTTTAAAATCTAATATAGCTTTACACATGTCAAGCATAAATCTTACAATTAGATAGGCTTTTTTTGTACCCATTTTGTCAGCTCGAGTAAACATACACTAATTGGTGTTACATTTACACAATTTAGTGTGCAAAGGCCGTAAAAAAAGCGGGAACTGGTCTCAGCAAAGAGCCCTTCCCACTCTTCTTCACCTTTTCATACGATAGGCGATTTTCATTCTTTATTCCACGGGAGTAAACTCTAATACGCGTCGGTAGATCGGCTTGCCCTCTGCAAGGTATTTCTCTTCATAATTAGTTTTAGCTCCTTCCCACTCCGCTTCAACTTCTCGCATAGAATAGCTTTGAGATAATACCTCAACCATCACGTCAAAGTATTCGCCAAAGTCAGTGGCTAACCAAAGGCGTCCTCCCTGAACCAAAGTGCGCTCAACCTCGCTTAAAAACGCCACATCGAAAAGCCGCCGTTTGTGGTGGCGTTTTTTAGGCCAGGGATCGGGAAAGTAAATGTGATACGCACTGACGGATTTTGCAGGCACAAAAAACTCGACAAATTCACGCGCATCAGCACGAACAAACCGAACGTTGGAAAGCCTCCTACGCACGCACCGAGCATGGGCCATACGAACATATTTCATGGCCCATTCAACACCAACATAATTAATGTCTTCTCGGCGCATGGCCG
>Ga0160422_10002966_pt1 | contig 10534 bp, 8 predicted proteins | sample Fk160mmetaG_FD_108192 | JGI IMG/M metagenome (GOLD analysis project Ga0160422, IMG submission 108192) | Marine microbial communities from the Central Pacific Ocean - Fk160115 60m metaG | ecosystem: Environmental > Aquatic > Marine > Oceanic > Photic zone | place: The Central Pacific Ocean... | reverse complement strand
CTCCATACTTTTGCTCCCGTAGTATTACATCATAATCTATGACTTCGGAAATTTTACCCTGCCCTATAGCCTCATTAACAATTTTATTTGCAATATTCGTATCTACACCGGTGTAATGACCATTTTCATGGTCAACCAATTTCCAGCTATATTTCAGTTTTTTTTGGGGGTCTTCATTTGGCTCCAACCAAACTTTTACCCCATGGTTTGTAAGACCAATCATGCTACCGGTATTGGGACAGTGAGCGGTAACCAATTTACCATTCAATAACTTAACATCTGCAAAAAATCGTTTGTACCTTTTCACTAAATACCCTGGAACTAAATCTGATTGAAACTGCATTTTTTTTAACTATACAAACTTTACACTTTAAAGGATCAATAATGTCAAATCCATCTGCCGCGATCTTGGTAATCGGAGACGAAATACTTTCGGGAAGGACACGCGACTCGAACTTACACTATCTATCTTGTGAATTAACAAAAATTGGAATTGATTTACAAGAAGCACGCGTTATTCCAGATAATGCCGAGGAAATTATTAATGCGGTAAAATGTTTAAGTTCTAAATATAACTACCTCTTCACATCCGGGGGTATAGGGCCAACACACGATGATATTACAGCTGACTGTGTCGCCGCAGCTCTTGAGACAGAAATAAATATTCGAGAAGATGCTTTTAAACTTTTGGAAAGTTACTACTCAACTCAAAATATTGAGTTTAACAACTCAAGGCAAAGAATGGCACGAATACCGAATGGTGCCGAACTTATCGATAACCCAGTCTCTGTTGCGCCTGGTTTTCAGTTAAAAAACGTTTTTGTAATGGCCGGCGTACCCAACATATTTCAATCAATGGTACAAAGTGTGATTCCATCACTGTTATGTGGCAAACCACTTTTAAGCAAATCTGTGCGAATACCACGTGGGGAAGGAGAAATTGCAACCGCACTCAAAAAAATTGCGTCTGACCATGGAAATGTCTCTATAGGATCCTATCCCTACAATGACGAAGGAAAATTTGGTACAAATATCGTAGTTAGGGGAGCTGACAAAAAGGAATTAAAGAATATTGCAGAAAAATTGAAGTCAACGCTCTTATGACATTAAAAAATAGTTCTACCATTTTTGAGACAATTGACCTAACATGGCCAGCTGAAGAATTTTTTGAACTTCCCAAATGGAAGTTACGTAAGAGTATAAACGGTGGAAAACGTGTATCAGCTGCTACTGCAACTGGAAAATCTAGCATCACAGACATACAATTTGCGGAGAATACTTTGGCTGAATGGAGGCAAGACAAGTTATTCATGATTAAAGCAGGTGAAAATAGCCTAGATCAGGCACTAACAAAACGTGGCTATTGTATTGTCGACCCTACAAATATTTGGAGTATTTCTTCACCAGCACTATCGATGCAACAAATTCCACCAGTTACAGCTTTTACAATATTTCCTCCATTAGCCATTCAAAAAGAATTATGGGTAGCTAACGGTGTTGACGCCTCAAGAATTGAAATAATGAATCGAGTCAAAACACCTAAAACAACTATATTCGGTCGCATAAATGCAAAACCAGCAGCATCTGCTTTCGTATCAGTTGCAAATAAAATTGCAATGGTTCACGCCCTAATTGTGGATCATAAATGCCGGCGACAAGGTATGGGAAAATTTGTCATGCAAAAAATAGGCGCTTGGGCCTATAAACTAGGAGCCAAAAACGTGGTAGTTTTATGTACAAAGAAAAACCAGTCAGCCAACAACTTCTACAAAAGTCTTGGAATGAAAGTGACTGGAGAATACCACTATAGGCTATTTAAGAACTGAAAAATCAAATTTTTAAATCGATAACGCCAGTCTAGTTCCCTGATCTATCGCCCGCTTCGCATCCAATTCACCAGCATGTTGAGCACCTCCGATCAGATGACAGTCAATGCTAGAATTTTTAAGATCTTCATAAAGTTCGGAATTAGACACTTGCCCCGTGCACAACACCACGTTATCGACTTCTAATAATTCCGGAGTTATCTCTCCATTCTCTCGCGAAAAATAAAGTCCTTCATCACTTATTTTATGATAAGTGACACCGGAAAGCATTTCTACTCCTTTCATTTTCAAAGCCGCGCGGTGAATCCATCCCGTGGTTTTACCAAGATTTTTCCCCATTTTTTGTGCTTTCCTTTGCAGCAGATAAACTTTTCTCTCAGCTGGATTTGGAGAGCTACCACTGGTCAAAAGACCGCCCCGATATAATTCTGGATCACCGATACCCCACTCAATCATCCAGTCTGGCAATGGCTGAAAGCTCCCCTCTGTGGATTTTTCGCTTGCTAAAAACTCTGCCACATCAAACCCAATGCCCCCAGCTCCAACAACCGCAACTTTAGAGCCTAATGTGACCTCTCCATTCAAAATATCTTTGTAATAGTGCACATGCTTTTGATTTATACCATCAATGCTGGGTTCACGCGGGTTAACACCTGTTGCAATTATTACAGTATCAAACTTTTCTAATTCTTTTTTTTCAACATCATAATTTAATTTCATTTCTATCGCGGGAAGTTCTTTGATCATATTTTTGTACCAATTTACCAACCCCCAGAATTCCTCTTTTCCCGGAACCATTTTCGCCAAATTAAGTTGACCGCCTAAGTCTTTTTCTTTTTCAAAAACAGTAACTTTGTGACCTACCTGAGCGGCTGTAATAGCAGCGGACAAACCTGCTGGACCAGCACCCACAATACCAATGTTTTTAGGATTGGATACCATTTTAAGTTCTAATTCGCTTTCAAAGCACGCTCTTGGATTAACCAAGCATGAACTAATTTGCCCCTTGAATGTGTGATCGAGACAAGCTTGATTGCATGCTATGCAAGGCGCTATCAACTGACTATTTTCTTGGCTTGCTTTGTTTACAAATTCTGGATCAGCTAAAAATGGCCGAGCCATACTTACAAGGTCAGCACATTTTGATTTTAGTACTTCTTCGACTTTTTCTGGAGTATTAATCCTATTCGATGTAATCAATGGAATTTTAATTTTTCCCATTAACTTTTTTGTAACCCAAGTAAATGCTGCTGGGGGCACTGATGTTGCAATTGTCGGAATCCGAGCTTCATGCCACCCGATGCCAGTATTTATAATATTGATACCAGCAATCTCAAGTTCTTTTGCCAAAACTACCACTTCGTCATGCGATGAACCATTTGGAATTAAATCAATCATCGAAAGGCGGAATATTAATAGAAAGTTTTTCCCAACTGCAGATCTAATTTTCTCAGCAATTTTTATTGGTAAGCGCATTCTATTTTCATATGAACCACCCCATGAATCATCTCGTTTGTTAGTATGCTCTACCAAAAACTGATTAATAAAATACCCCTCAGACCCCATTATTTCGATGCCATCGTAACCAGCAGACTTAGCTAAACAAGCACATTTGACAAAATCATCAATTTGTTTCTCTATACTTTGATTATCTAAAGGATTTGGCACAAAAGGTGAGATCGGAGATTTAATAGCTGATGGAGCAACGCAATCAGGGCTGTAGGCATATCTACCGGCGTGCAAGATTTGCATTACTATTTTACCACCATTTTTATGAACAGCATCAGTTACATGTCTGTGGTTGGCAGCGTCCGCCTCATCCAACATTGCAGCTGCACCCTTGAATACTGCACCCTCCTCATTAGGGGCAATACCTCCTGTAACAATGAGCGCAACACCACCTTTAGCTCTCTCCGAATAAAAGTCAGCTATTCTGCTCCAATTCTTCGTTTCCTCCAAATTAGTATGCATTGAGCCCATAATTACTCTATTTTTTAAAGTCATAAAGCCAAAGTCGAGAGGCCTGAACATGTTTGGATATTTGCTGCTCATATAAACTCCTTTGACTCCACAAATAACTTGTGAAGAGCAGTTTGTCATTGGGTACGCAACGTTAAATAAGGGCCTAAGGCCTTAACTTCGGACGAATTGTCAGTGTAGAAAATTTATAACTTATAGTCATAGGTCTTATCTTTGGTTTAGCACTATTTATTGTTATTTGATCTCCAGCACTTGGATCTAAATCTGATAATTTACCACTTGGCAAATTATCTGGAGGACTGAAATTATCTACTGCCGCACTTAAAGCTTGCAACTGATGAAGGTCAGAAACGCTTTTTGCGCTTGGCGAGAAATATTGAGCCAAAACCACGTAACCTTTTTCTGTTTTTGCTGTCCGCCAAACAGTATTTTTAACCGATCTGCTAGAAGACTGATTATTTTCTACTTTTACCAGATCATAACCATTAAAATAATCTGTTTCCATTATTTTTTGGTCATTTGCTAAATACGAACGCGTGATTTTTTCTTCATCACCCGTTACCATTGGGGCAAAACTAATGCTAACCATTCCTCTACCCTTTGTCATTTGGCACGCTGTGTAGATCACATTTCCAGTATTAGAGTTATTTTCAGAAGGACCAACACAATAACCTTCAGGTGGGAAACCAACTGCACCGTTCTTAAACTTTATTACATTTTCTTCAAAGGGCACATCTAATGTTTTAGGTAAGAATAAACTAATTTCACTGCAAGAGCCTAGCAAAAAACAAGCTATTACAATCTTAACTCTGTGAGTAATAATTATTGTTTTCATTTTTTGCCGTTGTTTAAACTTTTGCACACCAATATATCCTTAAATAGTGCATTATTTATTAAACCAAAGACACTTTACCAATCCTTTTCTAACATTGGAATTCATATCAAAAAAAAGTTTGGTATCGTTGTTTATTTACTTTGCAAGGAGTTGAAGCGATTGCATTTTAAGATCCAACATTTTATTAAGTGGTTAAAGTGCTCTGTGTTTAGGAATTTGAAATGAACTGGATATCGAATTATGTCCGACCCCGCATAAATTCTATCTTTTCTCGTCGCGAAGTGCCAGAAAATCTTTGGTCGAAATGTGATGAATGTGGAACAATGCTTTTTCACAGAGAGCTGCAAGATAATCTAAATGTCTGTATCGAGTGTGGCCATCATATGCCAATATCGCCACGCTCACGTTTCAAACATTTATTCGATGGAGGTGTTTTTGTTGAATTAGATGTCCCAAAACCCATTACTGATCCATTGCAATTTAAAGACCAAAAAAAATATCCAGATCGGATGAAAGCTGCACAGAAAAAAAGCTCTGAAAAGGAAGCAATGTTAGTTGCAGAAGGTGAGATTGGTAGAACTCCGATCGTAGCAGCCGCTCAAGATTTTTCTTTTATGGGAGGTTCAATGGGTATGTATGTCGGCAACGCAATAATTACTGCTGCCGAGCGCGCTGTTGAATTAAATCGTCCCTTGATACTCTTCTCGGCAGCAGGTGGCGCCCGAATGCAAGAAGGAATACTGAGCCTGATGCAAATGCCTAGAACAACTGTTGCAATACAATTATTGAAGGAAGCGAACCTACCATACATTGTAATTCTTACTCATCCAACCACCGGCGGTGTAACTGCATCTTATGCAATGTTAGGTGACGTACAGATTTCTGAACCTAACGCGTTAATTTGTTTTGCGGGGCCGAGAGTGATCGAACAAACCATCCGAGAAAAATTGCCAGAAGGCTTTCAACGAGCTGAATATTTACTCGATCATGGGATGCTGGACCTTGTAACTCCACGAACGGAAATAAGAAGTGTACTAATTAAAATTACGCGAATACTTCTTGGTCTTGGTCCAGTAGTTGTGGGAGATTTACCGAAACCTTCACATGATAATTCCTCGGAAAAAATCGAAAAAAAATCTAAATGATATCCAAAAGTTCTGACAAGATCTTGAAAAGGATGATGGATCTTCACCCAAAGGTTATTGATTTAACATTAGATAGGGTTCTAAACTTACTCGAAGCTTTGGATAATCCTCAAAAAAAACTACCACCTGTTATTCATATCGCAGGAACAAATGGTAAAGGTAGTACCTTGGCAATGATCCGCTCGGGTTTAGAAAGTGCTGGCAGACGTGTTCATACTTATACATCCCCACATTTAATAAGTTTTAACGAGCGAATTAGATTAGGCGGTAAGTTAATTACCGAAAATGAGTTGTCTAATTTTTTGGATGAATGTTATGAAGCAAATGCCGGCAAAGAAATCACCTATTTTGAAATCACAACATGTGCTGCGATTTTAGCAATGAGCCAAAGGGACGCTGACTACACACTTTTGGAGGTGGGGCTTGGGGGACGTTTAGACGCAACTAATGTAATTAAAAAACCCGAGTTGGCAGTCATTACTCCAATATCTTTTGATCACGAACAATTTCTTGGTAATACAATAGAAAAGATAGCTTGGGAAAAAGCCGGAATAATTAAAGAGAATAAACCAGTTATTGTCAGTTTACAAAATGAGCAAGCCTTTAAGATCATAGAAGATAGAGCAATTGAGTTAAGCGCCCCAATTTATTCCTATGGAAAAGAATGGCTAGCGTGGGAAGAAAGAGAAAGGTTAATCTATCAAGATGATAAAGGATTAATAGACGTCCCATATCCAAATTTAAAAGGCGACCATCAAATAATAAATGCTGGTTGTGCACTTCAATCTTTGAGACTGCTAAATAATGTACGATTAGACAACTTAGACGAAGTAACTACCAAAGCATACTGGCCAGCTAGAATGCAGAAACTTAAAGATGGAGTGCTCAACAAGTATTTTCCATCGGCAGAACTCTGGCTTGATGGGGGACACAATCCTGCAGCAGGAGAAGCGATAGCTGCTCATTTTTCAAAATTAAAATCTCGCCCTACTTATGCAATATGTGGGATGTTAAACACTAAAGATGTAAAAGGTTTTTTGGAACCTTTGGCACCTCAAATTGATAAATTATTAGGTATTTCTATTCCTGGAGAAACAAATACTTTAACCGGCGAAGAAACATCCCGAGAAGCAACGAGCATTGGTATAGAGTCTGATTTTTACGATACCGTAGAATTAGCACTAGAAAGGGTTATGAAATATACGGAAAATCCTCGAATAATTATATGTGGTTCTTTATATTTGGCAGGTCATATACTTTCACTTCAAGAGTATGAAATAAAATGACCGAATCACATACCTTGACTGATTCGCAAACATCATGTTTAATGATTCGCACGGGTTTAGGAAAAATTCCCTAACGGGTATTAATACATATCGAAAATAAAGGGACCAAATCCATACTGTAAATATTACTCTCCCGAAACATAGGCATCATACAGGCAAATTATTTTTGGGGGAGTAATTTAAATCACTTTAAGCCAGTTTTTTGACTGCATCTCTCTCAACCGACTGGCTGCACGCTCGAACTCAAAAGAACCTTCACCCTCAGTATATAGCATTTCCGGCTCTGTAGCTGCAGAGCATATGAAACTTATTTTTGCGTCGTAGACTGCATCAATGAGAGTAACAAAACGCTTTGCCTCATTGAAGTTTGAACGGCTAAGTTGGGGAATATTATCAACCAAGAGAACTCTTACAGTATCAACAATTGCCAAGTAATCCCCGGGACCCAACATTTGCCCACAAATTTCAAAAAAATCAAATCTACTAACGCCATCTTTGTAAAATGGAAATCTGATCTCGCGACCTTTAAATGACAGAATAAACTCATCTTTAGAGTTTCCAGTAAGAGTTTCCCAAAGTATATCCATTCGCTTTGCATTTTCTAAATTGAGGGGATAGAAATAAACCTGATCACCTGAAATCAAGGATTGCCGATAATCCTTTACACCGCACATTTCTAGAACATCAAATTTGGCCTCGATAAGTCTTATAAAGGGCAGAAATAAATCTCTATTCAATCCATTTTTATACAAATCAATTGGAGGTCTATTCGACGTGATTACTACCGTAACACTTTTTTTCATGAGAGCCTCGAATAGTCTGCCAACAATCATAGCATCCGCAATATCTTTAATTTGCAGCTCATCCAGTGCTAAAACTTTCACTTCGTTAGCGATTTTTTTAACCACAGGTACTAATGCATCTTTTTCTTTACTTTGTCTGGCTAAACTCAAGGATGATTGAACCTCTTGCATAAAAGAGTGGAAATGTAAGCGCCTAACACCAACGGTCAGAGACTTTACGAACATGTCCATTATCATAGATTTCCCACAACCTACTCCACCCCATAGATATATACTTTTTGGTGTAAGTGCTGACTTGGAAAACAAAATTTTTCTTCTGCTTTTTTCTACCGAGATCCGTAAATTATCAAACTTATTTACCAGCCGTTCTTGCTCTTTTTCTCTTTGGATTTTACCTAAGCTTACGTTTTGATTGTATATATCAACAAGTGACTGCATTATCTGGGTTTACTAAAGCTAATAATTATAGCAAGGGACAAAGTAAAAATTTACACTATTTGTTTCAAGTATTACTCCCAGAAAGCTCGACATGATAGCCAAAAATTCAATATTTACACCAGTTTTAATTGTTGGTTGCGTAATAATATTGGTCAGCTTCGCAATACGATCCTCTTTTGGGGTATTCCAGATACCGATTGCTGAAGAATTCAATTGGCTGCGGTCTGAGTTTTCTTTAGCAATAGCCATTCAGAACCTCGCTTGGGGTATTGGTCAACCAATCTTTAGTGCAATAGCAGAAAAAATCGGCGATCGTCGCGCAATAATTTTAGGAGGGTTTACATATGCAAGTGGACTTTTATTGTCGTCAGCAGCAATGACCCCTCAGGCTCATCAGCTTTACGAAATTTTGGTTGGTTTTGGTGTTGCCGGTACTGGCTTTGGGGTAATCTTAGCGGTTGTTGGCCGAGCTAGTTCAGAAAAAAATAGATCTATGTCGCTGGCAATTGCGACTGCTTCGGGAAGTGCCGGACAAGTAATCGGTGCGCCTATGGGTGAATTACTTTTAAATTATATGCCATGGCAATCGGTTTTTGTAATATTTTCTATTACTATTTTATCAACTCTACTTTTGCTTCCTTTTATGCGAGTTTCAATTCCGGTGAATCATAGAAACGCAACACAAAATATGAGGGATTTGGTTGGAAGAGCCATAGTGGACCCAAGTTACTCTATGATATTTCTAGGATTTTTTAGTTGTGGTTACCAATTAGGTTTTCTTACTGCACACTTTCCAGCTTTTGTTACCGAAATGTGCAATCCAATACTACCTGCATCAGGGATTTATAATTTGGGTATAACTTCTACTTCTGCCTTGGGAGCTATATCCATTTCACTAATTGGTCTAGCTAATATCGCTGGCACCTTAGGCGCAGGATACCTGGGCACGACATATTCCAAAAAATACATATTATCTTTAATCTATTTTGGGCGAACTTTAGTATGTACAGTATTTATATTAGCGCCTATCACACCGATTTCAGTAGTACTATTTTCCCTCTTAATGGGCGCTTTGTGGCTTGCTACTGTCCCACTAACAAGCGGACTGATTGCACAAATTTACGGGCTTCGCTATATGGGCACCCTCTATGGAATTGTATTTTTTTCACATCAACTTGGAGGCTTCATCGGAATCTGGCTTGGAGGTAGGCTTTATGATGCATATGGAAATTATAATCTAGTTTGGTGGATTGGGATTGCAGTTGGTGCATTTAGTGCTCTTGTCCATTTGCCCATAAAAGAGCAGCAAAAATCTTGGGTTTAGAAGTATAGATTGCTTCTAGACTAACAATCATTCAAGTTTAAAAGGGTTTATTTTTTTGCCAAGCAGTTAAAATGTATTTGGCAACCATCAGATCCAAATGCGCACCACCACCATTTTTAAAAATTGTAATTTCGTCATCTGATTTCCGTGTAAATTTGTTTATTTGATAAAAGTCTGCCAAAATATCCGCTCTAGAAATAACTTTTTCCTTCAATGGAATTTTCAATTCGCCAATATGTTCTATTGTAGTGTCATAGCTATCAACAAATATTTTGCCTCGGCAAAGCGATAAATCATCGACCTCTCTCATATCAGGCCGGTAGGCTCCAATTAAATCAAGATGCTGGCCAGGCCTTAGCCACTCACCCTTAATAATTGATTGTTTCGACATTGTGGCACATGATATAATATCAGCATTTCTGACACCGGCCTCCAAATCTTCTACAGCCACTGTATTACTCCTGCCATTAGTCATAGATACTGCTCTTTCGTGGGTACGATTCCACACTAGGAAAGAAGCATTCGGAAAGGCAGAAGAGTATGCATCAAGAAGACTGTGTCCCACAGTTCCAGCGCCAACTATAAGGATATTTTTGCTCCCAGGTTTTGCCAGACGAAGTGCTGCTGTAATACTATCACCAGCTGTTTTCCATTTTGTCACAAGATGGAAATCTAGAATTGCCTCTAATACTCCAGTTTTATCAGAAAAGAGGCTTACTGCACCGTTTATTTTTGGAACAGAATGAACTGAGTTTTGAGGAAAAATTGTAGCAGATTTCACCGCTAGTCCTAAACCATCAATCCATGCAGATCGCGATAAAAGCGTGTCCTCTTTTCTATAAATAAATGTATCTTTAACTTCCGCTTTGGACATTTGATGCCCCTGCTCTATTGCCG
>Ga0160422_10002965_pt1 | contig 10538 bp, 15 predicted proteins | sample Fk160mmetaG_FD_108192 | JGI IMG/M metagenome (GOLD analysis project Ga0160422, IMG submission 108192) | Marine microbial communities from the Central Pacific Ocean - Fk160115 60m metaG | ecosystem: Environmental > Aquatic > Marine > Oceanic > Photic zone | place: The Central Pacific Ocean... | reverse complement strand
GTTCAGCGCATCGCTCAGCAGGTGGGCGGTGAGCAGGGGCCGATCATCTGCGGTCTGTCAAGGGCATCCCGCGGCGACATCAAGGCCTGTGCCGATGCGGTTGCTCCGGCACCGCGACGTCGCATCCACACCTTTATCGCCACCAGCGACATTCACCTCGAACACAAGTTGCGCAAAAGCCGCAAGGAGGTGCTGGCCATCGTTCCCGACATGGTTGCCTATGCCCGGTCACTCGTGGAGGACGTTGAGTTTTCCTGTGAGGACGCAGGTCGCAGTGACCCCGAATTTCTCTACGAAGTGATCGAAGCGGCCATCGCCGCCGGCGCCACCACCATCAACATTCCCGACACCGTCGGCTACACCACACCAACGGAATTCGGCGCGCTGATCGCCGGGATTGATCGTCACGTTCCCAACATCGGCGATGCCGTCCTGTCGGTGCATGGTCACAACGACCTGGGCCTGGCGGTGGCCAATTTCCTTGAAGCCGTCAAGAACGGTGCCCGTCAACTGGAGTGCACCATCAACGGGATCGGCGAACGTGCGGGGAACGCCGCCCTGGAGGAACTGGTGATGGCACTGCATGTGCGTCGCCGTTACTTCAATCCCTTCTTCGGGCGCGAGGAGGACTCTCCGACTCCGCTCACGGCCGTGCGCACCGAGGAGATCACCAAAACGTCCCGTCTGGTCTCGAATCTCACCGGCATGGTGGTTCAGCCCAACAAGGCGATTGTTGGAGCAAATGCCTTCGCTCATGAATCAGGCATTCACCAGGATGGGGTGCTCAAAAACCGCCTCACCTACGAGATCGTTGATGCCCGCACGGTCGGTCTCAGTGACAACAGAATTTCCCTGGGCAAGCTCAGCGGTCGCAGTGCCGTGCGAGCCCGGCTGGAGGAGTTGGGGTATGACCTCAGCCGTGAGGATCTCGATGATGCCTTCGCCCGATTCAAGGACCTGGCGGATCGCAAGCGTGAGATCACCGATCGCGATCTCGAAGCGATTGTCAGTGAGCAGGTTCAGCAGCCTGAAGCCCGTTATCAGCTGAAGCTGGTTCAGGTGAGCTGTGGCAGCAGCCTCAGTCCGACGGCCACCGTCACGCTGGCGGATGAAGACGGGCGGGAGCAGACCACGGCATCGATCGGCACTGGGCCGGTGGATGCCGTCTGCCAAGCGCTCAATGCGCTGGCCGGCGAGCCCAATGAGTTGGTGGAGTTCTCGGTCAAGTCGGTGACCGAGGGCATCGACGCCATCGGCGAGGTGACCATCCGCCTGCGCCGAGACGGTGAGCTGTATTCCGGCCATGCCGCTGACACCGATGTGGTGGTCGCTGCCGCTCAGGCCTTCGTCAATGCCCTGAACCGACTGGTGGCGGGTTCGACGCAGCCGGCCCTGCATCCCCAGAGAGATGCAGCGCCTCTCGATGCCAGTCCCACCCTCTGACTTGATGCTGTCGTCCAACAGGCGCACGTCCGCCGGCAGCACCCGCTTCCGAGTGGGGGCGCTGGTGCAGTTGCTGATCCTGATCCTGCTGGCACTGGTGGTGCTCGTGCCGTTGCTGTGGCTTGTGAGCACCTCGCTCAAAGGCCCGGCTGAGGACATCTTCACCAGTCCTCCGGCCCTGTTACCGGCTCAGCCAAGTCTGGATGCCTACGGTCGACTCTTCAGGGACAACCCCCTGGGCCGTTACCTGCTCAACAGTGCGGTGGTCAGCTTGGTTGCCGTGGTTGCCAATCTGCTCTTCTGTTCCCTGGCGGCCTATCCCCTTGCGCGCATGCGGTTTGCCGGACGCGGACTGGTGCTGGGACTGGTGGTGGCCACCATCCTGATTCCGTTTCAGGTGGTGATGATCCCGCTGTATCTGCTCATGGTTCAGCTCGGCCTGCGCAACACCCTGCTGGCTCTGGTGATTCCTCAGGCTGCAACAGCGTTCGGGCTGTATCTGCTTCGACAGAGTTTTCTCGGAGTGCCGGTTGAACTGGAAGAGGCCGCGCGCATGGATGGATGCGGCAAGCTTGGTGAGTGGTGGAACGTGATGATTCCTGCCGCGAGGGCTGACCTGATCACCCTTGGCATGTTTGTGTTCATCGGCACCTGGAGCGATTTTCTCTGGCCTCTGGTGATCCTGGATGACCCTCAGCTGTTCACACTCCCGCTGGGACTGCAGCAGCTGGCCAGCAGCTTTTCCCTTGACTGGCGCATCGTGGCCGCAGGGTCGGTGGTCTCAATCCTTCCTGTCCTGGTGTTGTTCGTTCTTCTGCAGCGCTTCATTCTTCCCAGCGCCAGCGGTGATGCCGTCAAGGGGTGATCGGATTCAACCGCAGTTTGTTCAGGGGACCGGCTGCCGTTCCTCTGGCTCAGCACCCAGGTCAGCTGGGTCGGGTGGATTCAGGATGGATGGTGTGTTGAGTCGATCCCAGATCCGTCGTTCACGGGCACCCTCTGAACGCTGCCAGCTCTCCAGATCGCTGATCTGCTGCTGAAGACTTTTCTGGCGCGTCTGCAGAACCCCCAGCTGCTGCTGAATCAACTGGCGGTTGGTTCTGTTCTCCGGTTGATCAAGTCCCTCAAGTTCATCCAGGCGTTTCCCCAGATCCTCAATGGTGCGGTTCTGCACCTGAAGGCTCTGCCAGAGCACGAAGAACAGAACCAGCAACAGAGGAACCCCTGCAGCGGGGACAAGGATCCAGAGGCGTTCACGCATCGTGGTCGGAAAGGTTCAATTGCAACCCTGAACTGAGATGCGGTAGCTGAATCCCGTGGAGGTGGGATCGCTGCCTGCACCGATCTTGAAGTTCACCTGGCTCACCTGCTTGCCCTGAGGAACAGAGAATGGCCCAAACATTCTGCCGGTTCCAATCGGAGGTGTGAGTGATTCCTGAACCACTCTGAGATTGCTGCCGTCGGTGAATTTGAGAAAGGCCTCCACGGGATAGGTGCCGCGCGCTGTTGAATCAGCGGTGAAAAAGAGCTTGTAACTGGTGTAGGGCCTGTTGGCAGCGAAGTCGGTGTTCCAGTTGGTGCGCCCCAGCAGCTTTCCCTTGCCGACTCTTTTTTTGACAATGTCGCTGCTGCCATCGCCACCGATGGGGGGGAGAAAGCTGCAGGAGGCCTGTGCTGCAGACCGTCCGACATCGAGGCTGATCAGACCTGCTCCAAGTCCAATCACAACAGCGATCAAGGTGCGCCTGGCCATGGTCATCCACAGAACCTTCGCGATGTTTAGCAGTGTTCTGATGGAATGGATTCGCCTGCCGTCCGCGCTGCCGCTTCATGTCGCTTGAGGATCTTGATGCCCTGCTCGAGAAACGCCATCAGGAGCCGTCGCTGGCGCGGCGTCTGTCAGAGCCGCTGTCTGTTGAGGCCTTGATTGAGCTTGGCCATGAACACGGCTTCACGATCACGACTGATGATGTGTTCAGCGCACAGCAGCGGGAGGATTCCAAGACACCATCCGCAGAGCTGCAGCGGCGCATGGCTGATGAGTCCAGACGCCTGAGGCATTTCATTCAGGGCTGAATCGGGCAGCTTGGTGGTGTCCCGGTCAGCATTCCCTCACGGGTGCCTGACCAGGATCGCGTTGATGACTAGCTAGGTGGGTAGGCGGTTCTGGATTCCATGGCTTCCTTCACCATCACCCTTGAGGGTGGAAACAGCTTCACCTGTGCCGATGATCAGTACATCCTCGATGCGGCTGAGGAGAGCGGTCTCGATCTTCCCTACTCCTGCCGCGCTGGTGCCTGCAGCACCTGCGCGGGCAAGGTGATCAGCGGCAGCATTGACCAGTCGGATCAGAGCTTCCTGGATGACGACCAGATGGGCAACGGCTTTGCCCTGCTTTGTGTCAGCTATCCCCTGGCCGACTGCACCATCAAAGCGGAGGTTGAGGACGAGCTCTGAGCGTCTCGTCCTTCCCTGAGGTGCATCACAGCATCTTCACGACATCCGGCGTCTGGCCGTACACCTCACCGATCCAGAGGGCATGGGTGACAGCGCCTTCATGGGTGTGAAACTCCCAGGCGGATTCAGGGCTTGGGCTGCGTTCGATCTCCTGACTTTCGGCATTCACACGCAGATACTGACCGCTGCCCGCATGGCGGAGGACATAGCGCTCCAGGAGTGCTGATCTCATCATGAATCTCTGCGAGTCTTGATCTCTGCCTAGCCAGCCATGCGCGGCGGGTGACGGTGGCTTCAGCTTTTTGTGGGTTTTCCTTCCCTTGACTGATTTTCTGTCTCCTGAAAGCGCGTGCTGCGGATCCAGAGCAGAGGCTCCTGCAGTGTGATGCGCAGCTGATAGCCACCGTTCCGAAACCAGCGTTCCTCCAGTGGTGTGATCTGCCTCGGGCTGAGCTGCCAGGTGTTCTGCAGGTAGGTGTCGATCTGCGTCGGATCGGGCGGGCCATCCTGCTGCCAATGAACAAGGGCAAGCTCTGCTGTGCTCGATTGCAGTGTTGCAATGCGTCCCTGAGGTCCTGCGTCCTCATCGGGTTCCACCTGTTCGTTCAGCAGTTCCACTGCCACGAACAGACGCAGTGGGTTCCGGGTCTCCCGTCCATCAAGGCAGTACTTGTCGAGATAGAGCCTGCGGGCCCGTGTGAACAACGGTGCAGGGGCGCGGTTCAGGAGTGCCTCGTAGGCCTCGGCGAGGGCTTGGCTGGGCATCGCGATGGGATGGCTCAATTCAGCATCCGGGATGGCGCGTCTTCCGTCGCCATGGAACACTGTAGACAGATGCAAAAGTGGACCCATGCCCGAGTCCGGTCGCCCCCTGTACAGGCTTGTGGCGCTGGACGGACAGCCGCATCCAGTGCTGGATGCGCCCTATGAGTCGATTGCTGCTGCGGAAACCGCTGCCAGTCGCTGGTGTTCCGGGCAGGGGCGTTCGATGTCGGTGTGTCATCGGGCGATCGCCCTTGAGGTGCAGACCAGCTGTGGTGAATGGCGCACGCTCGGGTATCCCAGCGCCTGCCTCGTCGAGGCTGAGGGGGAGTTCACTGACGGGAGGTGAAAGAGCAGAGCATGCGTGTCAGCGTGGATCTTTGTCTGGTGCCCCTGGGGGTCGGTGTGTCTCTGGCACCCTTCATCGCCATGTCTCAGGAGGTGATCGAGGCGTCGGGTCTGGAGCATCAGCTCGGCCCGGATGGAACCGCCATCGAGGGAGAGTGGGATGAGGTCTTCGCCTGTGTGAAGGCCTGTCATGAGCGTCTGCATGCGGAGGGGGTGCTGCGCCTGCACGCCACTCTCCGGGTCAACACGCGCATTGATCGTGTGCAGTCATTTCGCGACAAGGTGGAGAGCGTGCGCCGCTTGACGCAGTGAATTTCAGCGCCAGGGCTGCCAATTTGATCCAGCGTGTCTTGAATGAGACCAAGGGCTGGAGGTGTGGCTGTGCTGGGTCTCGCTGTGGCGGTGCGCAAGCGCATGGTTCTGGCCGTGGTTCTGGGCCTGGTTGCCCCGCTCTTCGCCGGCGCATCCAGGGCCGAGACCTGGGAGCGGATCGGAAGTTATGCAGCCCTGATTCGTCGGGCGGGCACCGACACCCTTGTGGCCAAGGACTGTCCGACAGCATTGCTGGGGGCGTTCCACCCCCCCAGCAATGCCCTGCTGCTGTGCGCCAACAATCTCGAGGATGACCCCAGGCAGGTCTGGGTTGTGCTGGCTCATGAGTCGGCCCATGTCATGCAGCACTGTCATGGCGGGGCTCTGCTGGCGGACCATCAGGTGGGTGATGCCCTGGCACGGATCGAAGCCCAATCCAAAGCGACGTTTCAGGAACTGCGTCTCTATCACCAGTCGCAGCGCCGGGATGAGATCGAAGCCCGGCTGGTGCAGGGCATGCATCCCGATCAGGTCGAGGCCCTCTTTCGCAGCTTCTGTGCTGAACGTCTCGGTCCTCGCGTCATGGAGCCACCCTCTGAGACCGGTGTCTCGCCGCCTTGAGCACTGCCATGGAGGAGGAACCGATCACGCCCAACACGGGTCCAACCCTCGATGCGGAAGGACGCCTCACCTACATCGGTGAGGACGGTCATCGCTACCTCGTTCTTGACAAGCTGGAGCTGGATCGGGACGCGGCACTCCGCGTTGCTGATGTTCTCCAGGCTGCCGGTGGTCTGTTCGATCAGATCGAGGCGCTCAGCCAGCGTTGGATCGATCAGGTCTGCGCCGGTGCACTGGAGCGTGAGGAGGTGGTCGCGCTCTTGCTCGCCACCCTTGAAACGGTTTTGGCTGATGACATCAGCTCCGGTGACGAAGGCACAGGTTGAGAGGGATCGCGGACCTTACGGTGTGTCGGTGTGTGCGATCTCTTCATGGGTCCCCGGCTTCGTGGTTACTGGCTCATGACCTGGCTTGGGCTGGTTGCCAATCTGGCGGCTCTCCCGGTCATCGGCCTGCTGGCGTTTGGAGCATGGGGACCTGAGAGTTCCGCCGGGTTCAGGATCACCAACATCAGCCTTGCCTTTTCCCTGGCCTGGCCAGCTGCCATCGTGGGCATCGTCGCCTCAGCAGGATTGCTGGCGCACAGGAACTGGGGTGTGATCCTGGCGATCGTGGCGCTTGCCATGAGCCTGAGCGGGTCCCTCCCCTACGGCATCGTCCGTCTGGTTCTGCGTGATGAGGGGGCGAACATCGGCCTCTGGTCCGTGATCTTCGCCGCGGTCAACGTCTTGGCACTGATCTACTGGTGCCTGCCGGCCCATCGCCGTGGCGGACGGCTCTGAAGCCCCGCTGGTCGGTGGGTCTCGGCTGGCCGGATGTTCGGTCGTTCTCCAGCGCCCGCGTTATCTGGTGGTTGACAAACCATCAGGACTGTTGAGTCAGCCTGGACGGGGTGCGCAGCAGCAGGACTCACTGATCACGCGCCTGCTGGCCTGCAGGCCTGAGCTTCGCCTGGTGCATCGCCTCGACAGGGACACATCCGGTCTGATCGTTGTGGCCAGCGATCAAGGCAGTCTGCGCGATCTCAGTGCTCTGTTCGCCGAACGCAAGGTTCGCAAGCTGTACATCGCTGATGTGCAGGGCCCAGTCCCCCGACAACGCGGAAGTGTGCGGCATCCGCTCGCCAGGCTTCAGCGACAACCGCCGATGTATGGACCGCATCCCGCCGGGAAGCCCTGTCACACGATCTGGCGCAGGCTGGGGGATTCCCCTGCGGGAACCCGCCTGTGGCTGCGGCCACTGACTGGACGGTCCCATCAGCTGCGTGCTCACCTGGCGTCGATGGGGTCCCCTGTCTGCGCTGACCCCATCTATGGCGGGGCCGATCCGGAGGGCCCCATGCGTCTCCATGCCCTGGCGCTGAGCTTCCAGGATCCCTATGACCATCAGCGGGTGCGTGTTCGCGCCGCGCTTCCGTGCTGGTTTTAGGCGGAGAACCTGCGCTTGGCGGGGATGGGGTAGGGAATGCGGCGATGGCGCATGCGCCGCCAGACGCGCACAAACGACTGCATGACCAGTTCCAGTTCCGCCCGGCTGAGGCTGCTCTGGCTCAGTTGACCATCGCTGATGCGAGCTTCGACAATCCGCTTCACGGTGTCGCGGGCCTCCTGGTCACTGGTGTCCGGTGGAAGGGAGCGCAGCGCTGCCTCGCAGCCGTCAGCCAGCATCATGATTCCCGTCTCCTTGGAGCGCGGTGTTGGTCCGTGGTACCGAAAGCGTCGCTCCGAAATGTTGGGATCCTTGAGTCGCGCCTGGTGCAGGAAATAGCCCATGCGCAATGTGCCCTGATGTTCGGGAATGAAGTCGGCGATCGGACGGGGAAGCCGGTGGCGGCGAGCCAGTTTCAATCCTTCATCCACATGGGCCTGGAGGACGCCTGCACTGGCCAGGGGGTCATTGAGGCGGGTGTGGGGATTTTCTCCGGTGGTCTGATTTTCGATGAACCACTGGGGTGCATGCAGCTTGCCGACATCGTGATAAAGCGAGCCGGTGCGGATCAGATCAACATCGGCGCCGATCGTGCGCGCCCCCTCCTCCGCGAGGCTGCAGATCATCAAGGTGTGCTCGAACGTTCCGGGTGCCTCCGATGACAGCCGTCTCAGCAGCGGACGCTCCTGGTCTGCGAGCTCCATCAACCGGGCTCGGGTCAGCAGCCCGAAGGAGCTCTCAAGCAATGGGATCAGCAGGATGGCAACCATCATCATCAGACCGAGGAGCAGGGCCTCCGATGCCAGTTCGCCTGCATCCGGCTGGAGTCGTGTCCAGGAACTGGTGAGCGGTTGCCCCTCAGTGCTCAGCAGCACCAGCTCAGCCAACCATGCCCCGAGGGGCAGAAGGACGGCCAGTTGCAACAGCTGGGCTCGGCTGCGCAGGCGGCCCGCCTGGAGCGCCGCCACGGTCGCTGCCGCTGCTGCAATCAGCAGGCGACCCTCCCCCAGGCCGGTGACCGGAGTCGGCCAGAGCAGACTGGCCACGGCCATCCAGGCCAGCGCGCTGGTGGTGCCGAGGCCCTGGGCAAGCAGCAGGGTCGGCGGCACGATCACCGCAAGGGGGCTCACCGATGCACCGAACCAGAGCTTGCAGGCCTGACACAGAAGCAGAAGTCCCAGCGCGAGCAGACCATGGGGGGCTTCAAGGCAGGGTCGCTCACGACGCATCACCAGCAGCAGCACCCCGCAGCTGGCAAGCGCTTCGGTGAAATAGACAATCCAGATGCCCAGCTTCGGCCGTCGGTTGACCATGCCGAAGAAATCGAGCACGTCATAGGCCTGGGAGCTGATCGACTCCCCCTTGCGGGTGATCAGATCCCCTTTCTTGACTTCAATCGTCGGGATCCCCTGCTTGGTGATCAGATCCTCGATCAGTTTCTGACTGCGCAGCGGGTCGGTTTGCAGATTGCTGGCCCCCTGCAGCGTCGTGGTGAGCACCTTGGCTCCGAGGCTGCGGGCGGGATCGCTCCTCTCCCCGAGGCTGTCGAGCTGAAGATCGCTGGCCCGCTGCAGTTGCTCGAGAGCAAGGCTGTTCACCAGTCCCTGGCTGAGCATGCGGTCGAGTGCCCGTCGCAGCGCCATGTCCCAGTCGCGCCGCTGCTCCAACGTGCGTTCCTCAAGCCACGCCTGCTCCTGCGCTGAACGATTGACCGGACCGATTCGCTCGACCTCATCACTCTTGGCTACGCGCTCCAGCTCGCTCAGGTGCCGCTCAAGTCGCATGCGGATCTGTTTGTTCTCATTGGGATCCAGCACCTGCACGAAGGTGCTGGATCCAAGGCTCGAGCGTCGCTGCTCCAGCGCTTCGCTGTCCACGACGCGGGCTTCCTTGGGAGCGATCGCATCGAAGGGGGCTGCGAGTCCTGGCCGCAGGTCGGGTTCAACCAGCCATGGCCAGCTCGACATCAGCGCCACGAGGATGCACAGAATCAGCAGCGCACCCTTCTGCAGCCGAGTCCAACGCAGCACCGGACGGCGCGGAGATTCACTCCTGAGCCATGACCTCCAGAGACGTGCAAGGCGGTGCGAACGCAAGTCAGCTGACGGCATCCAATGCAAACGCTAGCTCTGCCGGAGCGGCATGCTGGATTCACATGCATCGGAAGGCAATGGCCCTCAGGTTGGATGGCAAGGCTCTGGCCAAGGAGCTCGAGCAGCGGCTGGAGGCTCAGATTCAATCCGCCCGTCAATCCGCTGGTCGCGCCCCTGGTCTGGCCGTGCTGCGTGTGGGAGATGACCCGGCCAGCGCGGTGTACGTGGCGAACAAGGAAAAGGCCTGTGCCCGGATCGGTGTCGAGAGTTTTGGAGCCCATCTGCCTGCGGATGTGAGCGCGGATCAGGTGCTCAGGGCGATTCGAGAACTCAATGACGATGAACGGGTTGACGGCATCCTGTTGCAGCTGCCGCTCCCCCGGGGACTCGATGAAACCCCGCTGCTTGCCGCCATCGCTCCGGAGAAGGACGCGGATGGCCTGCACACCCTGAACCTGGGACGACTGCTCAAGGGTGAGCCAGGTCCGCGCAGCTGCACGCCGGCCGGCGTGATGGCAATGCTGCGCAGCCAGGGGGTTGATCCCGCTGGGCAGCGTGCCGTGGTGGTGGGTCGCAGCATCCTCGTCGGTCAGCCGATGGCATTGATGCTTCAGGCTGCCAACGCCACGGTGACGGTCGCCCATTCACGCACCCGGGAGCTGGCCGCATTGACCCGACAGGCTGACATTCTCGTGGTCGCCGCCGGTCGACCGGAAATGATCGGCGCTGACCACGTCAGCCCTGGCACGGTGGTTGTGGATGTGGGCATTCACCGCCGCCCCGAGGGAGGCCTCTGCGGGGATGTCAATGCAGCGGAACTGGAGCCCATCGCCTCAGCGCTCTCCCCTGTGCCAGGGGGCGTGGGGCCCATGATCGTCACGATGTTGCTGGTGAACACGGTGGTGGCCTGGTGTCGCCGGCATCGGATCGATCACGATCTGGCCGATTTAATCAGTTGAACGTGTTGCTTGGCCCTGCGGCCGGACAGAATCCGGCCAGCATTGCGCTCCTCATGACCGCAACGGCGACCAGCCCTGAAGGTGTTCCGCCGACGGGTGAGCCCCAGAGAGGCTT
>Ga0160422_10002964_pt1 | contig 10538 bp, 8 predicted proteins | sample Fk160mmetaG_FD_108192 | JGI IMG/M metagenome (GOLD analysis project Ga0160422, IMG submission 108192) | Marine microbial communities from the Central Pacific Ocean - Fk160115 60m metaG | ecosystem: Environmental > Aquatic > Marine > Oceanic > Photic zone | place: The Central Pacific Ocean... | reverse complement strand
CCAAACATGGGGTGAGCTTGCATTATCACCAATTGGTCTTTCAGCATTTTCTAAATATGCACCAAGAAAATACGTCGGACAAATGTTCGGTTTATGGTTCTTAGCATCTGCAATTGGAGGTGTTCTTTCAGGCATTCTTGGAGGAGATGCGCTTGTCGATGGTTTGGAAACTATTTCTCCAGTATTTAACTTTATGATTCAATATTACGTTGTGATTGGTCTTGCTTTAGTCGCAGTTGCAGTTTTTGGTATAGCTAAATCAGCTGAGACTGCAAAACCTAAAGCTGAAACTTAGAATTATTCTTTTCATGATTAGGGCGGTTTGAGATGACCGCCCTTTTTTTACTTCGGGGCTGGCGATATCTTACGCAATTCTTCCTTGAGCTCACCTTCAATTCTCTGCATGACAATAACTAAGCCCTTGGTTCTCTTTAGGTTTCCATATTCATTTAGTAGTAGTAAAAAAAAATTAGCTGTAACTGCGATAGCAATATATATTTCCATATCAGACTCCTTTGAAATCATCATACATAAAAACACATATCAATATAGGGTTAGATAGCGTAGTATGTGATGATTGCGTTTTTTGTATCATTAATTTATGGAATTTATAACGATATTGTTAATAGCTATCAGCTTTTTGTTGATCTTTTTGATTTTGGGGCTATACGAAGAAGCAAATAAAAATGATCCAACCCGCGATGAGTATTTTAAAAACCCATATGATTTGATGTGGGGTGTCTTTATTATCTGGCTCTTTCTAATAGGCGCTTCATTCGTAGCTTATTTGCTCATTGAATTCGTAGCCCTTACGCTCATTGAATATTTTGAGACCAACAACTAATTTGATTCGTTAGTTTGTATATAGAAGTTTAGAGGTATTAAGTTAGTTGCTGTATCAAGCTCGCCTTTCAGACCGAAGATAACGTCAATATCAAAATCGTTGTTATAATCGATAAATATCGTAAAAGCATGATCAGTTGGCACATTAGCCAAGCCTAGCTCTTCATTATCCTGGGCTACATAGGTATAAGTTGTAACATCTTCCTCATCGGTGGTTTCTTGTTTTTCCACAATCAGAAAGCTAGCAGTATTCTCACCAAAGTCTTCAAAAGAAATAAGGATGTCACCACCGTCAAAGTCGGTGTCATAATCTGCATAAATTGCCAACTTATTTAATGAGGCGGTAGATTGTTTAGTGAAATCAATATCTACCACATTCTCTAAAATGTTTACTTCACCAGTTTCGTATACTCTAAGCACAGAATTGGCGCTTAAATCGATTCCATTAGGTGGATTTTCATCACCCATGACAAAAACATCCTGTTCTTCATCCTGATCATAGACTATCGACTGTAATGATTTGAGTGTTGGGACATTCTCATACACTAAAACCTCAGCCCAGTTGGTACCATCCCCCGATTTTGGAACTGTAATAAATTTACCTGCACCATTGCTGTCATAGGCAGCTAAGACAATGTCTTCGTTCGAATTTGAATCAAAATCAAAACCTGTTAATGCTGTAATAGTATGATCAGCAAGAACAGTATTGTCGTAATCAAATTCCTCAAATTTTGGACCATCTGTAGCTCCGACCTCTATCCAGTATTCCTTTGTTTCACCCAATAAATAAATATCCAAAGTAACGTTGTTATTTCGATCAATCAATCCACCAGCCCTAATACCTGCATTATTGAGGTCAAGAGATGTCTCATTAGTAACATGCTCATTATCTAGAACTAGGCCAGTCTCTGTACCTTTGAAGATACATATTTTTGAAGTATTAAGATTTTGTCTTTCGTAATCGGTCGATAAACCAATGACATCTGTTGTGCCATCTTGATCTAAATCTTTTGCCAAAAGTTCGCTTATTCCATCGCATTCGTCTGTGGCAATCTCAGTTATAATTGGAAGAGGGCCCCCTAACATTTGAAGTAATTTTGTTTGAACTAGAGTATTGTTGGCATCTCTGATTTGTACCCCAAAGATAATATCTGGCAATGAATCATCATTCACATCGCCACGTGCTTGGCTTGTGAAGACGACTTTTTCATTTTCAGAATAATTGAAAGTAAAATCAGGCTCTTCTCCTCTCTCAGTGAAAATAAAATGATCGGCTGTGGTTTTTACAATTGTTACTGCAACGGCATGATTAATAAATTCATTATTTCTACGACAGTCCATAATGAATGTACTTGCTCCACCTCTTTTGATCTCAATCTCTTCGGTTCCTTCAGTTTCTTTTTCTCCAAACCAGCGGCCCCCTGCATAGCATTGGCTTGCATTTGAACTCCACGTGAGAGTAAAAGTATCACCGTAGTCTACCGTTTCAGAACTTGCTTCAAGTTCTAGAAAAAGGTCTTCTAAGGGATCATCTTTATCGCTACATGCGGCAAGCGCTAATAGAGTAAAGATAATTAGTAGTTTATTAATTCTCATATTTCGACAATGTCTATTCTATACAAAAAGTTTAGTTTTTTGTTTCTTCATTTAGATTTAATAAGATTTGATGGTAAATATCCGTTAATCGTTCCAATTCAACTTTCTCTATTTTTTCATCAATTTTATGGATAGTTTCAAACTTTGGCCCAAGCTCAACGATTTCACAGCCTGTTTTTGAAATAAAACGTCCATCTGAAGTACCACCAGAGCATGACAAGGTTGTTTTAAAGCCTTGTACTTCTTCTATGCTTTTGCAAACAATGTCAGTAAATAATTTTGGTTTTGAATAAAATGGTTGTGCATTAATATCAAAAGATACTTTATGTTTAATGCCTTCACTATCAAGAAAATTTCTAATTTTATTTTGGATGGTTTCGCCACTAATTTCAGTAGAGAACCTGAGGTTAAATTTTAGGTAGAGATTGTTAGGTGTAACATTGTGCGCACCAACACCTGCAGAAATATTGGTTAACTGCAGAGATGTTGGAGGGAAATGCTCATTGCCTTCATCCCAAACTTCTCTTAAAAGTTTATCTAAGAAAGGGACTACTTTATGAATTGGATTATCAACTCTAGCAGGGTAGGCTGCATGACCCTGTTTGCCCAAAACTTCTAGCTCAATATTGATAGAGCCTCTTCTACCAATCCTTATATTATCGCCTACTGTCTCAAGCGTTGATGGCTCACCAATAAGACAATAATCAATAGTCTCATTTCTTTTTTGAAGCTCTTCAACTACCTTAACAGTGCCATCTTTAGACGGCCCTTCTTCGTCAGCTGTTATTAAAAAACCTATAGAATAATTTAGCCTCTCAGTATTGATTCTTGATAAAGCTGCCATGAAACAAGCAATACCACCTTTCATGTCTCCAGTGCCTCTGCCATGTATAAATTTACCATCATCAAAACCTGAAAAAGGATGATGTTCCCATTGTTGTTCAGGTCCCGTAGGCACTACATCGACGTGACCAAGGAAAACAAGCAAAGGGCCATTATTTCTATTTACACTCCACAAGTTTTTGACTCTGCCATAAGTAAGGATTTCATTTTCAAAACCTCTCTCTGTCAAAAAATCTTCAATATATTTTAAGCAGCCAGCATCATTTGGTGTGATAGATTTTTTTTGAACTAAATCTTGTGTTATCTGAATTTCCAAAATTAATTATTCTCGTGCAGATCTTTATTTAATTTAAATTTATTTTGATTCAATCTTGCACAAACCTTTCCTGAAATAGAGTCTCTGAAATATAAGATACCATTTTTACCATTTAATTCTAAAGCCTTGACCACTTTGTTTTCTTCAAGGATTGTTACTTTTGTTCCTGCAGTTAAATACAAGCCAGCTTCAACAGTACAGTCATCCCCCAAAGAAATACCAGTGCCAGAGTTTGCACCTAATAAGCACCTCTCCCCGATACTTATAACTTCCTTATTGCCACCAGAAAGAGTTCCCATGGTAGAGCAACCCCCTCCAAGATCTGAGTTTTTTCCAATAAAAACTCCAGCAGATATTCTACCCTCAATCATGTTTGGACCTTCCGTTCCAGCATTATAATTAACAAAACCTTCATGCATAATTGTTGTCCCCTCACCAAGATATGCACCAAGCCTAACTCTTGAACAATCTGCTATCCTCACACCTTTAGGCACAACAAAGTCAGTCATTGGAGGAAATTTATCAATTGCATAAATTTTATAATTTTTGTTTTGAGATAAACCCTCTAGTTCTTCTATTCTTTTTGGCCCTTTATCTGTCCAAGCTAGATTTGGAAGAACAGAAAAAATATCATCAAAATTCAATTCGTTAGGTTTAAAGTGTCGCAGGGATACTAAATATAACTTTAACCATGCCGTGGGAATATTAGAAATTGGCTCATCTTTAACGAGGTGTGTTGTGATGACATTACCCTCCAAAATATATTCATTTTCTTTTTTATTTGATTCTGAAAAGCTGCTGTATTTAATACTTAAAAGACCCTTATTATCATAAATAGCAATTCCTTCAGCTTTGACTGGTAGTTTCATTTATTATTCACCGAGAGTTAAAATCTCATAACCATTATTAGTAACAGCGACTGTATGTTCCCATTGTGCAGAGAGTTTTCCGTCTTTTGTGACAACGGTCCAGCCATCATTTAGCACTTTTGATTGATAGCTTCCTAGATTTATCATGGGTTCTATCGTGAAACACATGCCTTCCTTGAGTTCTAGTCCTTGCCCCTTTTCACCATAATGCATCACTTGAGGCTCTTCATGATATATTTTCCCAATACCATGACCACAATAATCTCGAACGACTGAATAGTGATTTCTTTCTGCTAAATCTTGGATTGCAAAACCAATATCTCCAAGTTTAGCCCCTGGCCTAACTTGATTAATGCCAGCAAATAAACAATCTTTTGTAATATCAACCAGTCTTTTAGCGTGAGGAGCAACGTTTCCAACAAGAAACATTTGAGATGTATCACCATGCCATCCATCATTTATAACGGTAACATCGATATTAACAATATCACCGTTTTTTAGAATCTTGTCTTCACTGGGTATGCCGTGGCAAATGACATTATTCACGGATGTGCATAAAGTTTTTGGAAATCCACTATAGCCAATATTTGCTGGTATACATTTAAGTTCCTCGGTTATAAATTTATATGCTAGGTAATCAAGTTTTGCTGTGTTAACACCAGGCACTACATGATCTCTTAACATTTCTAAAACACTTGTTGCTTTTCTACCAGCAATTTTCATTTTTTCAATGTCTTTTTTGCTCTTGATTGAAATTGACATAGGGTTAATTCTAAATGATCTGTAAATTATGTTCTAACTTCTTTATAGTATTCGGAAGCGAAAATGAAGTTTGCAGCAAAGCTCCTACTAGAAAATGGAATTTCATTCGAAGGTATTGGTTTTGGATTTCAAAAAATTGGCGTTGGTGAAGTAGTTTTTAACACCGCAATTACAGGTTACCAAGAAATTCTTACAGACCCGTCTTACGATGGCCAAATTATAACTTTTACTTACCCTCATATTGGAAACACAGGGATAAATTTCGAAGACAATGAATCAAAAAAAATAGCTGCTAGAGGCATGATCGTTAAAAATTTTTGTGATTTTCCAAGTAATTATCGATCAAAAATATCTCTTCAAGATTTTTTAGTTGACCAGAAAGTAGTCTGTATATCTGATATAGACACTAGACATCTAACAAAGATTTTGAGGGATGAGGGTTGTAAAGTTGGAGCAATATATCCTTCTAAATTTTTTACTGATGAAGAAGCAAATTCTGAAATAAAAAAATTTGGTTCAATGGATGGTAAAAACTTTTTAGAAAATGTAGCTGTTTCAAAATCCTATTCTTATGGAGCTCCAAAAAATAAGAAAAAGTTTAAAGTTGTAGCAATAGATTTCGGTATCAAAGAAAACATCCTCCGAATTATGAAAAATATGGGGGGAGATATTACTGTTATGCCCCCATCTGTAACTGCTAAAGAAATAGAGACTTTAAAACCTGATGGAATTTTCTTGTCAAATGGTCCTGGAGATCCAAAAGTTTTAACCTCAGCTGTAAATGAAGTTAAACAAATGATGAAATTAGAAATACCAATTTTTGGTATTTGTTTAGGCCACCAAATTATGTCATTGGCTTATGATCTAAAAATAGAAAAAATGTCTTTTGGTCATCATGGAGCTAATCATCCAGTGCATGATTTAAAAAATAATACAGTTTTTATAACTTCTCAAAATCATAACTTTGCGGTTGCAGATGTTAAAGGGAGGAATGACATAGTTATCACACATAAATCTTTATTTGATGGATCAATACAAGGTATTGAGCACAAAGAAAAACCATTTTATTCAATACAATGTCATCCTGAAGCCAGTCCAGGACCAAAAGAATTTGAAGTATTGTTTAAAAGATTTTTTGAGGATATGAATGCCTAAAAGAGAAGATATTAAAACTATATTGATTGTAGGCTCTGGTCCAATTGTTATCGGCCAAGCCTGTGAATTCGATTATTCAGGTACTCAAGCTTGTAAAGCTCTAAGAGATAACGGATACAAGGTTATTTTAGTAAATTCTAATCCTGCCACAATAATGACAGATCCTGAAATTGCTGATGCAACTTATATAGAGCCAGTTGATTGGCAGACACTTGAAAAGATAATAGAAAAAGAAAAGCCTGATGCAATTCTTCCAACTATGGGTGGCCAAACAGGTTTAAATGTTTCATTAGAGTTAGCAAAAAGGGGTGTGCTTGAAAAGCACTCCGTTGAAATGATTGGTGCTAACAGAGAAGCGATTGATAATGCTGAAGATCGAGAGAAATTTGATAAATGCATGAAAGAGTTGGGACTTGAAACACCAAGATCGGGTTTTGCACATTCAATGGAAGATGCATGGAAAATTCATAAAGACATCGGTTTGCCATGTGTAATTAGGCCCTCATTCACTTTAGGAGGTACTGGTGGGGGCATAGCCTACAACCTAAAAGAGTTTGAAGAAATATGTATGAATGGTCTTAAGCTCTCACCTACAAAAGAGCTTTTAATTGATGAATCTTTAGTAGGTTGGAAAGAATTTGAGATGGAGGTAGTGAGAGACAAAAATGATAATTGTATTATTGTTTGCTCAATTGAAAATGTTGACCCAATGGGTGTTCACACAGGTGACTCAATAACAGTTGCTCCTGCCCAAACTTTAACTGACAAAGAATATCAAGAAATGAGAGACGCATCTTTTAAAGTATTGCGTCGTATAGGAGTTGAAACTGGTGGATCAAATGTTCAATTTGCACAAGATCCCAAAACTGGTCGATTGGTTGTTATTGAAATGAATCCTAGAGTTAGTAGATCTTCAGCATTAGCTTCAAAAGCAACGGGTTTCCCCATTGCAAAAGTTGCTGCACTCTTAGCAGTTGGATATACCTTAGATGAGTTAAAAAATGATATCACAGATGGTAAAACTCCAGCTTCGTTTGAGCCGACCATTGATTACGTGGTAACAAAAATTCCAAGATTTAACTTTGAAAAATTTCCTGAGACTGATTCAAGACTGACAACACAAATGAAGTCAGTAGGAGAGGTTATGGCTATAGGTAGAAATTTTCAAGAATCATTTCAAAAAGCTATAAGATCGATGGAAAACGGATTGAATGGGTTATCTAGTGTTCTTAAAAATAATGAAGGAAATGGAGCGCTAAAACTTGAACTTTCCACACCTGGTGAAAAACGATTATGGTTCATAGCTGATGCATTTCGAAGAGGCTGGTCAATGGAGGAAGTTTTTGTATCTTGCAAAGTTGATAATTGGTTTTTGCACCAAATTAAAGACATCATTGAAGATGAAAAAAAAATCTTAAACTCAAAATTAGAGCAAATTGACGCAGTCACTATGAAATCATATAAAAAGAAAGGGTTCTCTGATGCAAGAATTGCTGATCTTCTAAAAATCGACGAACAAAATGTAAGAGAACATAGGTATAAATTAAATGTTCATCCAGTCTTTAAAAGAGTTGATTCTTGTGCTGCCGAGTTTGATAGTACTACAAACTATCTTTACTCAACTTACGAGGAATTTAATGAATCTGAAGTCACGAATAAGAAAAAAATTGTGGTACTAGGCAGTGGCCCAAACCGAATTGGTCAAGGTATTGAGTTTGATTACTGTTGTGTTCAAGCAGCTTTAGCTTTCAGAGAAGAGAGCATAGAAACAATAATGATCAACTCAAATCCAGAAACTGTTTCTACTGACTTTGATGTCTCAGATAAACTGTATTTTGAGCCAATTGTAGCAGAGGATGTTTTTGAAATTATTAGGCATGAAAATCCATATGGAGTTGTGGTTCAGTTTGGAGGACAAACTCCTTTAAAACTAACAGAAGAATTTGAAAAAAACGGTATCAAGATACTAGGCACTCCACCCTCATCAATTGATACCGCCGAAAATAGAGAAAAATTTAAAATATTTCTTTCAGAGTTTAATTTTTTGCAACCTGAAAATAGGATCGCTCAAACTATTTTTGATGCAAAAAAAGCAGTTGAGGAGCTGAGTTATCCAGTAATTGTCCGACCATCTTATGTTCTTGGGGGCAGGGCAATGGAGTTAATATATACTGACTCTGACCTTAATAATTATTTAACAAATGTTGCAAATATTTCAGCTGAAAATCCTCTGCTAATTGAAAAGTTTTTGGATGATGCTGTTGAGTTAGATATTGATGTCATATGTGATGGTGAAAAAACTTTAGTTGGCGGCGTTTTGCAACACATTGAAGAAGCAGGAATACATTCTGGTGATAGTTCATGCTCTTTTCCACCATATAGCGTTGGGGATACACAATTACATGCATTGAAAAAAGAAATCAAAGCAGTTGCAAAAAAATTAAATGTTGTAGGTCTAATGAATGCTCAAGTTGCCATCAAAGATGACAAATTTTATATGATTGAAGTTAATCCAAGAGCTTCAAGAACAATCCCCTTTCTTTCAAAATGTATTGGTAATTCTCTTGCCAAGATTGCTTCAAAAGTTATAGCTGGAAAATCTCTTGAAGAGCTAGGTTTAGATGCTGAAATAATGCCAACAAACTACGCAGTAAAAGCTCCCGTTTTTCCATTCAATAAATTTAGGAAAGTTGATCCAATCTTAGGGCCTGAAATGAAATCAACCGGTGAAGTAATGGGCAGAGGTGATTGTTTTGGAGAGGCTTTTGGTAAAGCTATTAAGGGGGCAGGTGAAATCATTCCTAAAAAAGGCAGTGTATTTGTAAGCGTAAAAGATAATGATAAAAAATATCTGCCTGATCTATGTTCTAAACTAGAAAAATTAGGTTTTCAAATTTATGCAACTAAGGGTACAGCTAAAGCTCTTAAAGATACTGATATAAAAGTAAAAATTATTAATAAAGTTCTTGAGGGCAGACCTCACATTGTCGATGCAATTCTCAATAAAGAAATTGATATGATTATCAATACTACTGAAGGGAGACAATCTATAAAAGATTCATTTTCTATAAGGAGATCTGCATTAGAACATAGTATCTTTTTAACCACTACTATTTCAGGCGGCTTTGCAATTGTTGAATCTTTAGAAAAAGGAGTAGAGAATTGGGAATATAAACCACTTCAATTATCCTAAAATGGAAAAGAAACCAATCACGCCTGAGGGCCAAACTAAACTAAGATCTGAGTTAGATCATTTGAAAAATATTAAAAGACAAGAAATTATTGATGCTATTTCAGAAGCAAGAGCACATGGTGATTTGAAAGAAAACGCAGAATATCACGCTGCAAGAGAAGAACAAGGACTAAATGAAGCGAGAATAAGAGAGCTAGAGGAAGTACTGTCAATTTCACAAGTTGTTGACTACAAAACAATGGGAGTTGAAGACAGAGTAATTTTTGGTTCAACTGTAACTATTAAAGATCTTGAAACTGATAAGATTAAAACATATCAAATTGTTGGAGATGCTGAGGCTGATATTGATAGAAATACCATTTCCTTCACTACTCCAATGGCTAGATCATTAATTAAAAAGGAGCTAGGAGAATTTGTTGAAGTAGAGACTCCTGGTGGTATCAAAGAATACGAAATTACTGAAATCAAACTGATTTGAAAAAAATACAAGATACTTGGGCTAAAAAGGCAAAAGAAGCAGGGTATAGATCAAGAGCAGCATACAAATTATTACAAATAAATAAATCTCACAAATTAATTGAAAACTCAAATCTGATTATTGAGCTTGGGTCTGCTCCAGGTGGGTGGTCACAAGTAATAGCGAAACTAAAAAGAGAAAAAACAAAATGCCATGCATTTGATTTATTACAGATGGAAAATGTAAAAGGAATTAATTTTCATAATCAAGATCTTTTCTCAGTGGAATTCAATAAATTTATTGATAATTTAAATATAAAAGCAGATTTAATATTGAGCGATATGTCAGTGAATCTATCTGGAATAAAATTAATTGATGATGAAGCAAATAAAGAATTGAACTTTTTTTGTCTTGAGCTATCAAAAAAACTTCTAAGCAAAAAGGGAGCACTACTTATCAAAACATTTTCTAATCAAAATTTAAAAAATCTTAAAACAAATTTTG
>Ga0160422_10002962_pt1 | contig 10542 bp, 9 predicted proteins | sample Fk160mmetaG_FD_108192 | JGI IMG/M metagenome (GOLD analysis project Ga0160422, IMG submission 108192) | Marine microbial communities from the Central Pacific Ocean - Fk160115 60m metaG | ecosystem: Environmental > Aquatic > Marine > Oceanic > Photic zone | place: The Central Pacific Ocean... | reverse complement strand
ATAGTCATTCTTACAGTGACCGTAGTGGCTGACCCGTAAGTGGCATTGTCCACTTTCGCCTCGCCTTGGATGAACATCGTAGTGTAGGTTCCACTGGCCTGTGTGATTTTGAATATTGTTGTGTAATCTGTTCCAAGGTCGTCGACACCGTTGGCAAAACCGTCTGTGGTCAAAGTTTCACCCGAACCTGATCTCGTTGAAACCTGTGCGCCAATGTCGAAGTTGCCCATTGCAGTGATTAATTCATCAACCGAACTGTCTTTTGATGTAGCCGATGAACCACCGTTACCTGTTCTAGTAAGTTTGATTCTGATCTTGCCACCTGCGTTGAAGAAGAACCTTAGGTTATCTCCGCTAGCGAATGTAACTGACTGTTGAACCACGTGTGTCGCACTGTATCTTGTGCCAGATGCTGAACTTTGAAGTTCTGAGCTTTCTGAAAGTGCTGTTGCGTTCACAGATCCACCTGCTACCGAAGAGGCTATTGATGCTAGGTCAGTGGCAACAGCCGATTTGATCTTGATTGGATCTCCTGCAGTGACCTGTCCCCTTGCTGTTACTGAATCATTTGTGTGATTAGCAATATTTTCAATACCTGCCAACAGTGAATTCCAACTTGCCGCTTTGATAAGATTAGAATCTGAAGCACTCACCTGTGCCAATTCCGTTTGCCCAAGGCCATACTGTCCTGACCCTGTGCCTGCGATGTGGTTGTACCCAAAAGGATCACTAGAACTCGCAACAAACGTGTTGTATTCGTCGTCCTTGATTGTTTCCCCTGCTACATATCCCATAATACTATTTCACTCCTATTACACACTCTGTAAGTGCTGTTTCTTCATTATATTTAGTTTTAATTAATCTTCCCAACACATTGAAATGGTTGCATTCCGCTTTTTCGGCCACCCTCGCCTCACCATTTGAAGCTGACACTATCCTATCTCCGGCCTTGCCTTTTCCTTTTATTTTTACCAAAACTCGCCCTTTAAGAGCTATCATCGGATGGGACTCATTGTTTCCTGCCTGTGCATTCATTAAAAATGCTGGAGATTCAGATACCACGCCAAATACATTATCACATAACTCTTTGTCACATCTAGTTACTTCAGCGTGTCCGCCAAGCATGACCACTTCACCTGCTGTCAATTCACAATCTGCTTCATATCTTTCTGCCAAGTCTGCGTATTGCGCCGATGTTGATGTTGCGTGAACAATGTTCGCTCTAAGATCTACTAATGTTGGCGCTTCAAGTTCGCTGTCTCCGTCTGATGCTTTGAATGCCGTCCAGGCACCTCCTGCATTTCCGTGGATTGTGGTTCCATCATCTGCAAAAGTTTCGTCCCAGACCCAATATAAATTTTGTTCAGTGGCACTTGATGACTCTCCTCTGTTTACTTTCAATCCTGAATAGCTAGGCATGCCACTGTTAGATGAAACATTTCTATTCAGTTCAATGATATTGTCTTCGACTGACAGAGTGGACGTGTTCATTATGGTGTTCGTACCATCCACAGTTAAGTCCCCTACTCTCAAATGTTCAATACGCCCTGTCGATCCTGTGATCCTTAATGCTTCAGTGGTGACTCCTCCATCATTTACTGTAAAAATTATATCTTTGTCTTGCGTGGTCTGAGCTATTGTAAAGTCGTCGCTTGAAAGTTGCATGGTGACATCTGACCCTGCACCTATTGTTACACCTAAATCATTCAAAACACCTAAACTTCCTGACGTCGTGTCATTGGCATTGGATCTAAGATAGTTTGCCGCGGCAACTCCACCTAATGCATCTGAATCAGTTGCTGTGCCTCTAAATTTTGCAGATGAAACAGCAGTGGATAGTTGAATACCTTGTGCAACTGATGAGTAACCTGCCGCTATTAGAGTCGCCCCTGCCGTATCCGAAGAGCTAGGAGTGAATGCCAAGTTGGAAACAACTCCAACCACAGCATCATTGGCCACCAATTTTAAAATGTCTCTGTTTACACCAGTGTTGTCTTGTATGGTTTCTGGAATGGCATTGGTCACACCTGATCCTGCAACTGCTGTTGGCCCTATCAAAGTGAATGAAGTGCCGTTGTATGTGTATAACTGATTGTTTGTTGTGTCAAACCATAAATCTCCCAGTACAGCGTTAGTTGGCGCGGTGGTTGAATTGGTTGGACCTCCAGCTGGTTTAAATTTTGTTCCGTCGTATACGTTAAGTCTCTTGTTAGTCTGGTCGAACCAAAGTTGACCTTGAATTTTGTTGTTTGGAGCTGAAGTGTTGTTAAAGTTTTCAAGTAACTTTACAAGGTTTTCGTTCAACGCCTCTCCAAAACCAGCATAACCTTTTCCAATAAGTGTTAGGTCAGTAGTGGTAGTGTCGATTGTTCCATCAGCCAGAGTGACCAATAAGGTTCCGAATGTGTTGTTTATCTTGTATGCCATTATTTGTTGTTAGATGCGTTGTCTCTTACGTCAATCAAAAAACTTACATCTCCCACCAACTTGATCAAAATAGCCGCAAGTTCGGGTGTAAGCATTTGATCTATTTTTGCCTCTTCTGCATCCGTCCAAGCTGACTCGTAATTCGCGTTAATGTAATCTGCTACTTCTTGTTTTGTTGCCATTTAAATGTACTCCTTATGCTTATTTATTACGGCTATCAATCTGCTCATCGTCAGATATCCAAGTTAAATCATTGGAATATAGCCCGTCTAAATCTCGCAGGAAAGTCTTTACGTTGCTTTCCGTAAGCACCATATTATGGTATTTCGTGTATCTTTTATGAAGTGCCTGTTCTTTTGTTGCTGTGTAAACTAGCTTCAATCCACGATCTTTCGCCAACTTCATTATACTGTCTATGCACAACTTCAAAGCCGTGTGTACTTTACGACCATCGGCCTGCTTATCTGTCACTATCCATTCCATGAAGCCAAATTGTGTGCCTTCACCGATGTACAGTCCACCTGCACACACAGGCTTTCCTCCATCCTCCACGATGACTCCAGCTGGTGGTAAGCATTCTTTTGGAACTTGTCCAAACTCCCAGTCCTGCCACCACTTCACAAGTGTTGGGTAATCCTTATTTCTGTCCCATGGCCTATCTTGCATTTTTCTGGATCACAATCTTGTTGATGTTGAAGCTTTTTGTAAAGCACATGTCAACGCATTCGGCCACATCTTCTGCTTGGAGTTTCGGATATTCTTCCCAAAGGCCTGCACTCATATCTGTCTTCACAGTATCTGGGCATATATCATAAATCTGTATTGGTTTTTCAAATAGATCTTGTTGACATTTTTCTATGTATTCTATCAATTCTTTTTTATTCTTACAGTACCAGTTGTACTCCTGTCGTTTCAGACTACTGTCCATTCCAGCCTTAGTGCCAGACGTACTTGTAATCACTGCCACGTGCTTGTCGTCCCTCTCATACCTTTCTATAATCGCCTTCAACATGCGTAACTGACTGTCCTTGGCGTATGCATTTAAAACTATGTACTTGAAATTAGCCATCTGTTGCACTATGAGATCACAGTCTTTGTCTATGTCAAATCCTTCTGATTTGGAAACTCCGTAGCAATAGTAGCCTTTTGATTCGTATAGGTCAAATACAGCCTTGCCTATGCCTCTGGTGTGTCCTGTAATAAAAATCCTAGGTCTTTTGCTTTCTTGACTCATAAGTATCAACTAAATTTTCCAGACCTTCAAAGCATTCAGAATAGTGCTGGTAATATTTTTCAAACTTTTCTTTAGTATACTCTGATTCTTTGAAAAAGTCAATTAACAAGGTTGTTCTTTGACCTGGATTCCTATTGAATCCATTGTGTAGTTGTATGTCTGGTTGAAACACAAAAGCTTCACCTGTTTTCCATGTGTACAACTCTTGTTTATTGGAATCCAAGTTCAACACGTACATGCCGCTTTGATCTCCACCACCGTCATCTAAACACATTTGGTATCGCCAACCTCCTTCGTTGTCTGTGTGATTACCAATTTTGGTGTCTGGACCAACTGTCATGATTGCTACGTTGGTCTTATAGGGAAATTTCCTCAATATCGAATACAAAATTGGATAATCATCGAAAGACTGTCCTTCATGCTCACCTGATTGTATGCCTAATGCCTTCCATTGTCCATGCACATAGTCGCCTGACTTGTCATCGAAGTCATCTGGCAGTCCTCTTACACTGTCTGAAAAGTCCTCTGGATCGAGAAATGTTTTGTTTGGTTGTGAATCAAACTCGTGTTTTATCAGCTTCCAATGTTTATCAAGCTGTCTAAAACATTCTCCTTGTTGTCCGTGGTAATAAGTTTTATCAAGCATTCAGTATATTAACATTTTTATCATGTATCTGTCTATCATGATCCTGCCAATTACTAAAAATTTCTTCGCCGTGGTTGATTAATTCTTGCTGTTCACTTAATTCGAAGTAGTCTGTGAACTCTGTGCCGTTGATTATTATTCTTCTGTTTTCGTTACCAAATACATACACTATCACTTCATCGTCGCCCAATGGTATGCCTATTCTACTGTCTTTAACTCTTACCCATGCACCATCTTCCTTGACCATGTGTGTTCCAGACACTTGTATACCATTGTAATCATATAGATTGTCTATCAAGAACTTCCCTGTTGCAAATACTTTTCCACCTACTGAAACTACGTCGCCTATGTCAACTTGTTCTACTGGCTTCAATGTGCCATCTGCCATGGATATCATTGTCCCTGCGATAAAACAACCACCGCCTGATCCTGCAGAGCCTGATGTTGATCCACCTGAAGCGTTACCGAATCCTGCTGATGTGCTTATAAAATTTATGCCTGAGTTGAATAGAGCCTTCCATGAGCCACCTATTTTTACATAGCCTGCTGTAACTTTTTTCCATGCCCCAGACACCTTGAAAAATGCGTCTGTGATTCCTTTCCATGTGCCACCAACTTTGATTTTTCCTTCTACGCTTATATTGAATATTACAACTGCAAGACCGTCTGCTCCTGATCTACTTCCTGCACCTCCTACTGCGATGCCTGACTGATAGTATGCGTTACTTGTACCACCTGGAGTGACACCTGATCCGTTAGATTCTGTTCCGCCTGCCGCTGTGTTTGATCCTGACCTACCACCAGTACCGCCATTGTCTCCTGAGCCACCATTACCACCTGTGCCTCCATCGGTACCTCCACCACCAGCACCGCCGCCACCACCGTCTCCTGAGTGACTTGCACCATTTTCTCCAAGTGTGCCTGGTGAATTGCTTGTTGCTGTGTTTGTGTTAATACCTGCTGTACCATTGGAACTTTTACCTGCTCCGGCACCACCACCACCGCCTCCAGCGGTTGCTATTTCATTTCCGTCAACCAGCACAACTGTGGCTCCTCCGCCACCTCCGCCTGATCCTGAATAAGGTTGTGGACCTGCGTTACCACCTGTTCCACCAGAATATCCTGCAATACTCTTACCATTAGTGCCACCTGCCGCACCACCACCTGACGTTCCAGCGGCTCCACCACCACCCACTGCTACTGTGAGTGTCTTGCCTATGTTGGACGTCATTGATATACCTGTGGCTGACACGTGATGTCCCGCGGCACCTGTGCCTCCAGGTCCACCTGCATCAGATCCTCCACCTGCACCAGCACCTCCCCACAAGTGAACGTCTATGGATTGTGTACCAGGCGGTATCTCTACCTGCTGAAGTGTACCTGAGTATAAAAATGTATTAATTATTGCCGCCATGGGATTAGCTCTCCCTTACGAACCAAAGATCTCCGTTTGCACCTTGACTGTCGTCTGGTGCCGCTGTCTCAACGTATCTATTTCCTGCTATGCTGTTACTACCATCGTCTGATATTGTTGAACCACCCCATAATTTAAGTGATTTGGTTACTTGTCCTGTGGTCGTTACATCAGCACTTGTAGTCGATGATGAACTCGTTATGTCCGATCCTACTGCACCCAATGTCAATGTAGTCACTTTAAGGTTACCTGTTGAAGAATCGGTAGTAAGAGGTTTGGTGCCTTTGTTGCCATCACCGTCGTCTGTCATATCTGACAGTCTTAATAATTTGGAGTACACCGCCCCTGAACCTGCTGTCCAGAAGTTCTCGGATGAGTCCCAGAATATCCTAGCGTCGTCTGTGTCTGGCGTCTCAACAATAAATCCTGCATCTACATCACCACCACTTGAGTTGACCTTAATGAAAGTGTCCGTGTGCTCTGATATGTTGGATGACGTGTAACTGTAAGCTCCACTTACATTTAAATTTCCAGTGATAGTCACATCACCTGTGATGTCAACACCACCATCAGCACCTGTCAATGTCAAAGGTGTTTTTGTGCTACCACCATCGTTGACTGTGAATTTTAGATCCTTGTCCTGTGATGTCTGTGCTATTGTTACATCATTGCTGGATACCGTGACAGTAAGTTCCTGTGCATCACCAACAACGATTCCAGAATCTGTGTCCACTGTGATTGATCCTGTAGTGGTATCATTGGCATCCGCCCTTAAAAAATTTCCGCCAGCAATCAAAGTGCTTGAAGTGTTTGTCGTACCTGAAACATCTATGTTTGATGCCTGCGTGTTAGTGCCATCGAACACCGCACTTAGAGTTGAGTTTAATGTAAATCCTGCTTTGATCTCTGAAAATCCTGACTGTGATACTGTTGGCGTGAACGTCTCTTTAGACAGTATCGCTACCCTTGTGTTACCTGCATACATAGAAGCAACGACCTTGTCACCTCCTGAGCTGGCAAGTGTTTCGATCTGGAATCCAGACAGTGTCTGTCCTGATGTGAAAACTGGACCAACAAGTACGAACGCAGATCCTGTGTAGACAAACAGCTGATCTGTGTCTGAATCATGCCAAAGGTCTCCTGCTGATGCTGAAGTCGGCTCCGATGACTGTGATTTTGCCGCTCCTGTTGGCTTGAAGGCTGAGCCGTCGTAAACCTTAAGCTGTGCTGTGTTGGTGTCAAACCAAAGCTCACCTGTCAAAGGTGATGATGGTGCTGATGTGCCCGCCGCGTTTTCTAATAATTTTACTAAATTTTCGTTAAGGCCTTCACCAAAACCCGAGAAGCTCTTACCAAACAACTGTAACGAAGTCGTGTTATCGACCGTTCCGTCGGTGATTGTTGTTACTACTGATCCGTCTGTTTTGTTAATTGTGTACGCCATTTCTTATATTTACCTCGACATATATTAAGTTACAAGCACTGTCTGACTTGAGATGTATTTTCGTGTTTCGAAAGCTAGAATAGTGAATAAATGTTCGGAATTAGTGGTTGAGCCATCACCAACGGCCACGGTTTCTTGCGTCACTCCATCTAGTTGGAAAGTTATATTCCTAATTGTTGATGTTTGGGTGACCACTGTCAAAAACTTCAATGTTCCGTTCTGAATATTAGTAAAATTTAAAGTAACATCAGCGTTGACAAATACTTCAGCGTATCTTGAATTTCGCATGTCAATTGTTTGATTTGTTGTAACTCCAGAGCTTACTGTTCCAAACGACTGTACTTCACCGATAATACTATTTGCTGTGACATCTCCTTGTATCTGTAAATCATCATCTATAGTTAAAGCACTTGAATCAGTGGCGCTTAATGATGTGCCAGTTATTTGTAATCCGTCGACTACAACAGCACCTGTGCCTGCGCCTTTTAGCACAAGGTTGTCATTGGATCTACTTGCCACAATCTCATTGTCATTTACTGTTACGCCCTGACTCTTAATTTCAGTGGCGTCCAATGTATCGAAGAATGCTGACGCGAATCTCGTGCCATCTGTTCCTAGATTGTAAGTTGAATCTGCACTAGGCAAAATTGCCTGTGATGTAAGCGTTCCTGTTAGTGTGCCACCTGCTTTAAGTAAGTTTAAACTAGCTGATCCTGTTACTGTTCCTGTGACGTCACCTGTGACATCTCCTGTGACATTTCCAACCACGTCGCCTGTAATAGGGCCTGTAAATGCTGTTGCATTAATTGTGCCTGACACATCTAATTTTGTTGTAGGTGTAATTGTTCCTATACCAACCCTCGAAGTTGAACCGTCCATGGTCATTAGTGTCGTTGCTGTACCGCCGTCATTTACTTTAAATGTTATGTCAGTGTCGGATATGATGTTCTGTACCACAACACCAGTGCTGTCAACAGTCAAAGATAAATCACTGTCTGCACCAACTGAGAGTCCTGAGTCGTTGTTGACTCCTAAAGTACCAGTGGTTGTGTCATTGGCATTAGATCTTAGATAGTTTGCCGCGGCAACGTCACCTAACTTGTCAGCGTCTGTGGCCGTTCCTGCAAACTTTAGATCTGATATCGCAGTTGAAAGCGTCACACCTTTTGTAATTGTGTCAAATCCAGCTATTGCCGCCTTAGGCGTAAAAGTGTCTTCGGATATTATAGCAATTAGATTACCATCATTGAACCATTTTGTGACATTTTGGTCTGTGTCTGTGTTGTCTGTAATTGTTTCATATAGAAATCCATTTGTGTTTGTTCCTGCCGAAGTAGTTGGTCCTATCAGGATATTTGAGGTTCCGTTGTAAAAGAAAAGTTGTGCGGTGTCAGAATCTATCCAAAGGTCACCTTGTGCAAGATTGGCTGGAGCCGTTGGACCATATGGCACACTGCTTCCTGACGGAACAAAGTTTGATCCTGTGTATACTTTTAATTTCTCCGCACTACTGTCATACCAAAGCTGTCCCTGTATCGGTTTGCTTGGCGCAGTGGAGTTTGCAAAATTTTCTAAAAGGTGCAAGAAGTTTTCGTGTATGACTTCACCGTAACCGGCATACCCTTTTCCAATAAATTTAAGGTCAGTCTGTGTGTTTAATACATTGTCCTGGACAGTGTATGAACTTGGCGAAGCAGAGCTATTTGTCTTGTTTACCGTGTATGCCATTAGTATCCTGTGTTACCACCTGATGTTGTACCACTCACTGTGTTACTAGTTGTCACTGCTGTAGAACTTGTTTCAGTGAATGTTGTTAAACTTTGTATTCTTAATGTGTAATCTATTTGAATCAATCTATTAAGAGATTTCTGTACAGGGTGAAATACTACGTGTGTTAATAATTTATTTGTAGAACCATTTTCTGTGCCTTCATAACTTTTTAAACCAAGTTCATCGAACACGAAATCACCGTTGAAATCAGTTGTATTGTCAAACGCCGCCTGTCCTGTAGGTTCGCCATAGTCAAGGGTACATGTGCAAACTATGTCTGTGTATTTGTTGCCTGCGGTGTGCCTTACTTCCATCTTGTTTCTAGTAGTGTCCTTGTTTGTGGCAGAATTATCATCAATGACTTTATAAAAGGTTTGATTGTACAGTGAAGCATTCGAACCTGTTGAATTTGGTGTAAGATATGTTATGATTCCTGTTGGATCAACAGAAGTGCCGCCATTTCCAAAAGCCATTTCATGTATGAATCCGTTTGTTTTGTTGGCTAATGAATTTGCCAATGCCTGCGACATGTTTTCATAGTGTATCGCATTTCTTTTATCAACAATCACTTCGCCTGTCTCTGGGTCAAAAATCTTAATATGCCCTGTCATCATGACGCCAGTGTTGTCCTGAGGCTTTTTGTTTTCTTCTTTTGATTCTGTTGGTTTGTTATCCTGTGTCATCTAGTGTATTTATTCAGGTGCGTTTGTTGGCTCATTAGCTATGAATTTAGCTGGTTGAGTAGTTGAAGCCTGTAATCCTTTACCATCTGCAGGATTACCATCCTTCGCTGTGTACCATACCTGTCCTTTCTTGTGTAGTATTTTTATCTGTGTATCTGCCGCTGGTGCAGTGGTCAAAGTCACAGCGGTCGTGCTTCCATCCACAGAGTAGTTTATAGTTGATCCGTCCTCGCTAGTGAGCAACAATCGTTGGCCACCAATGAATATGTCTAACTCACTAGCGGAGGCTGGTGCTTGTGATAGTGCAAACACTGTTGTACTTCCGTCACCTGTAAAAGTGTTAGAATGAACTGTGTCTGCATAAGGGATGGTTTGAGTACCAGACGCATCTACCACTTCGGTGCCTGATCCATGCTCCTTAATTCCTGTACCAAGTGTACCACGTCTGAGTTGTCCTAACGTGTTACCTGATTTTGTAAAGTATTCAATTCTTTCTTTGTCAACAAAGACAACCCCAGGAACGTTTGCTGAGGCGTTTGGCTCTGGCAGAACTGTTCCATCTTTGACTGTAATTGTTTTGATTCCTGCAGTCATGTCTTGTGTCAAGGTAGTTGTTGATGCTTTAGATATACGTTTATAAAAAGTCCTGTTCAGCATGTCTTTGAAAATTCTAAATCCTGTTGCACTAACTGCCGTGTCAACTGCGAAATATAATACATCTAACCTGTCCGATGCTGTGATTGTCTTGCCATTTATTGTTATAGTGTTGCCACTTACGGTGTAGTCACTTGACTGGACTAATTGTTCACCGTTGAGCCAAACAAAAGTGTAACTTGCGTTCAGTGTATCGAATCTTAATTTGAAGACACCACTTGGCCTTCCTTCGAGAACTTCTCTTCTCTGTTTCATACCAAGTGCGTTGTT
>Ga0160422_10002960_pt1 | contig 10543 bp, 12 predicted proteins | sample Fk160mmetaG_FD_108192 | JGI IMG/M metagenome (GOLD analysis project Ga0160422, IMG submission 108192) | Marine microbial communities from the Central Pacific Ocean - Fk160115 60m metaG | ecosystem: Environmental > Aquatic > Marine > Oceanic > Photic zone | place: The Central Pacific Ocean... | reverse complement strand
AAGGCTCCAGTTTTTATTCGGGAAAAATCGGGCAACAGGTCGCATCACAAGGAGTGACGGTTATTGATGATGGCACTCTGACAGACCGTCGCGGTTCGCTAAATGTCGATGATGAAGGTCATGTCAGTCAGTGTAATGTGCTTATTGATAACGGTGTCTTGGTGGGTTATATGCAAGACAAATTGAACGCTCGATTAATGGGTGTATCAGCCACCGGTAATGGTCGTCGTGAGAGCTATGCTCATCTGCCGATGCCGCGCATGACCAACACTTTTATGGAATCAGGAGATGCTAATCAATCAGATATGATCGAATCGGTCGAGCGTGGCATATTCGCTGTCAATTTCGGCGGGGGGCAAGTGGATATCACATCGGGGCAGTTTGTGTTTGCAGCGAGCGAGGCCTATTTAATCGAAAAAGGCAAGGTTACGGCGCCTGTTAAGGGTGCGACCTTGATTGGTCATGGTCCTCAAGTGATGTCAGCAATTTCGATGATCGGAGATGATCTTGCGCTTGACGCAGGTATTGGCGTTTGCGGTAAAGATGGTCAAAGCGTGCCAGTTGGTGTTGGGCAGCCTAGCTTAAAAATTGATTGTCTTACGGTCGGCGGAACCGCTTAATGCGCGATCGTTTCATACAAGAGGCGATAGAGGCTTCGAGCTTCACCTTTGTCTTTATCGATTTCTCTGGCTTTCTTCGCGGCACGAATCTTTTGATTCAAGAGCTGCGAATCGACGGGAAACTGGTTCATGAAGTCGGTGGCTTGTTTCGGGTCAGCCAACAAGCGCTCGCGCCATTGTTCTGCCTGATTGTGTTTGCGTTTGTCAGCATCATCAGTACGTTTCACAGCATCCACTTGTGTTTGAAGCGGCTCTGGCTCAACGCTCCGCATCAGCTTGCCGATGAATTGCATTTGTCGGCGTCTAGCCTCACGGTTTTTGGTTGGGATGGACCGATAACTCTCGAGAGCATCAAGCAGGTTTTCCTCAGGAAATATGATTTTCTGAAATTGCTTTTCCGAAAGCGCGGCAAGTTCTTGGCCGAGTGCTTGAAGTGCCAACATTTCACGTTTTTTTGCACTTTTGGACGGAACCTCGCTGGAGTCTTTGCTGGTCGGTTCGTCGTTGTAATGGGAGCATTTGTTACGCATGTCTATCCAGTTTAACCCACAACAAGAAAAAAACCGCCTAGAAGTGTTAACGCGTCGTATTTTGGATAAAGCGAAGTGCGCAGGGGCGGATGCCTGCGAGGTAGCGGCGAGTGCGTCTGTGGGTCTTGAGGTACAGGCACGGCTAGGGCAGTCAGAGAAGCTCGAAATGATGCGTGACCAGTCTTTATCGATAACTGTTTTTGTGGGTGAGTCACGTGGAACAGCGACAACTACAGATCTTTCAGATTCCGCATTGCAGGGTACGATTGAGGCTGCTCTCGCTATCGCAAAGGTCACCGCTCCAGACCCATCAGCGGTCCTTGCATCAAGTGACCAGATTATTCGAAACGTTCCTGATTTACAGCTCGATCATCCCTGGGAAATTAGCGCAAAGGAAGCGATCGACTTGGCGATTGAAGTCGAAGCAGCGGGGCGAGATGAAGATCCTAGAATTACAAATTCAGAGGGCGGGTGCGTGTCTTCAACCCGAGGGATCTCAATCCATGCGACGAGTGAGGGTCTGATGGTCAGTCAACCCACCAGTATTCACGGAATGAGCTGTGTTTTACTAGCCGAGGAAGGCGAAAGTCGAGAGCGGTCTTATGCCTACACCCAGTCGCGCCGTTCTGACCAACTATGGTCACCCGAAATTGTTGGTCGCGAAGCTGCTCAGAAGACTATTGCGCGGCTGAACCCACGCAAGTGTCAGACAGGTGAGGCTCCAGTATTATTTATTCCAGAGACTGCTTCAGGCTTGTTGTCGAGCTTTATAAGTGCTATCAGCGGTGTGGCGTTGTACCGGAAGTCGAGTTATTTGCTCGATCGCTTAGAAACCCGGGTATTCCCGAAATGGGTCACACTCGAAGAAGATCCTTTGCTGCCCTGCGCAATAGGATCTTCAGCTTACGATGGTGATGGTTTGCCAACACGGAGGCAAGCATTTGTCACTGATGGTTTGCTTTCGAGTTATGTTCTTTCTCTCTACTCAGCGAATCGATTAGGGTTCCAAACCACGCACAATGCTGGTGGTGTGCGCAATCTATTTTTAAAAGGTGCAAAGAGCTTTGAAGAGCTTATATCCGAGATGGGACGAGGCCTAGTTGTCACGGAGCTAATGGGGCAGGGGGGTAATCTGGTAAATGGTGATTATTCTCGAGGGGCATCAGGTTTTTGGGTGGAAAATGGCGAGATATCGTATCCGGTGCACGAAGTGACTGTGGCATCTAATCTTGACCAGATGTTACGTGATGATTTGTTGGCAGTGGGCTCCGATATCGATCTGAGGCGCTCGATATCCGCAGGTTCAATGTTATTTGAGAGAATGATGGTAGCGGGCAGCTAGTCAAGCATAAACGAGTGTAGCAATTCCTAGAAAGCAGAAAAAGCCTACCACGTCGGTAACGGTAGTTAGAATAACGCCGCCAGCTAACGCTGGATCAATGTGCCGTGCTTTTAGGTATCCCGGCAATAAAGACCCAAGTAGAGCCGCAACGACAAGATTGACGGTTATTGCCAAGGCAATCACATATCCCAGTTTGAAATCACCGAACCACAAGAAGGCAGCAAGGCCAACGATTGAGGACCATAGCACCCCATTGGCAGCACCAATCAATGATTCCCGACTCACTAAAGCATGTCTATTCGCCGGTCCGATTCGACCGATTGCCATCCCTCGGATTGCTATTGTGAGCGCTTGTGTACCGGCAATACCTCCCATCGAGGCCACAACGGGCATGAGAATTGCGAGCGCGATGACTTGCTCGAGAGTCGCCTCAAAGATGCCAATCACCGCTGAGGCGAGAAAAGCAGTAAGCAGGTTGATGCCGAGCCAAATTGATCGGCGTCTAATGGTTCTTATCAGGGGTGCAAAAATATCTTCATCTTCATCAAGACCAGCTTGGCTCATCAAACTGTGATCGGCAGATGCTCGAATAACGTCCACTACGTCATCGATTGTGATGCGGCCGAGCAACTTACCATCAAGCGCGACGACAGGTGCACTGACCAGATCTAGCCGTTCGAATCGCTGTGCTACTTCACTTTCATGTGTTGAGACGAGCAACGGCTCAATCTCAGTTTCCATTATTTCTCTTATAGTTGTCGATGGATCAGAAATTAAGATTTTTGAAAGAGAGATCTGACCAATAAACTCGTCACGCCGATTTAGTACCCACAACGTATCAGTCATGGGTGGTAATTCTCTATATCTTCTGATGTAACGTAATACAACATCAATAGTAATGTCAGGTCGGATCGCCACGACGTCCGTATTCATCAACCCACCCGCTGAATCTTCGTCGTAAGACAAAACGTCTACGACACGCTGGCGATCTTGCGAATCCATTGAGAGTAAGACCTCTTCGATAACGGATTCCGGAAGCTCTTGCAGAAGATCTACTTTGTCGTCGATCTCAAAACTTTCGATTAGGTTGTTGAGCTCAATGGGCTCAAGGCTTGCTACGATCTCAGACCGTTCTTCTTCGCCAAGGTGGACCAGAACATCAGCTGCCAACCCCTCAGTTTCAACAAGATTCCAGAGAATGGTCCTTTGTTTTGGGGGTACCGATGATAAAATGTGTGCAATATCTGGAGCGGAAAAGTCTTCATTAATAAGTTGACGAGCACGAGCGATTGCGCCCTGTGATAAGGCGAGGTTAATTCGCTGCAGATTAGCCTGACCGGATTCAACAATAGGATCGGTGACTTGCTCTTTCATTTACAAGGTTCCCCAAAGCCGTTGTCGAATAGTGCTTTTAGAGACTCTGTCGCTTTTTCTTGATCATCACCAGAGACATAAAGCATAAGCTCGCTGCCTTGTCCCGCTGCCATCATCAGTAGCTGCATAATACTCTTTGCATCGATCTTTTTTTGACTCACAAGGTCCTCGATCTCAACGCTTGAGGAGAAGCGAGATGCTTCTCGGGCGAGAATGTTGGCGGCTCGGGCGTGCAGACCCAGTAAGTTTTTGACTGTGACTTGCGTAGTAATCATGAACACATTGTTTTCTAACGATTCGCTGATAGTTCGCGGTGCACCACCTGCCGATCAAAAACAAGATCATTAAGGCGTTTACTCAGTTCCTCGGCTAAAAAAACACTACGATGTTGTCCCCCGGTACAGCCAATGGAGAGAGTGAAGTATTGTCGCCCAGCCTCCGCATGTCGCGGTATCCAACGACGAACATGTGCGTCGATTTCGTCAAGAAGGTCGTTGGTTTCGGAAAATTGAGTTAGATAATTTTGAATTGCCTCGTCTTGTCCCGTGAGTGGGCGTAACAGGGGCTCCCAGTGAGGATTCGGGAGTGATCGCGCGTCAAAGACGGTATCGGAGTCCGTGGGTACCCCGTGCTTGAATCCAAATGACTGTAATTTGAGCATCGGTAGTGTCGCAGTCTTACCTGCAACCAGCACTCGGACTTGGCTTCGCAATGAGTGTATTGAGAGTCCGGAACTATCGATCCTTAATGTCGCACTGTTCTGAATTGGTTCTAAATGTTCGTTTTCACGTTGGATTGCTTCCGTTAAATGAGTGCGCTCAATACCCGTTGAAAGTGGGTGTAGCCGTCGTGTCTCACTGAAACGCTGCGCGAGTGCTTCATCTATTGCATCTATGAATATCACGTCTAGGCGATTGACCTGTTTCTCTAGTGACTGCAGAAGTGATGGAACGTCTGCAGGATGACCTAGCGTGCGGACGTCGATTGAGACCGCAAGATTACGTCCAGGGGCCACGGTGAGAAGAGTCGAAACCGCTTTGCGTAAAAGCGCAACTGGCAGGTTATCAATACAATAAAAATCCAGATCTTCCAGAGCGCCGAGAGCGGATGATTTGCCGGCTCCAGATCTACCCGAAACGATCAGCAAATGCATTAGACTTCTGCCGTTTTGAACGCTCGCATCGCGATAGCGAAGAGTTCACCTGAATCGGTCGCTAATTTTAAATCTTGTCTAAACTGATCATTGCTAAAGCAGTCGGCGAGTTGAGCTAGAAGATTCAAATGTGCTTGATTCGTCGATTCAGGAACCAAGAGCACGAACAGTAATTCAACGTCCTGGCCATCGATTGAATCAAAGTCGACCCCTTGGTTGAGTTGAATGAGATATCCTCGTGTTTCATCGTCATCTAGTGAGGTTACGCGACAGTGAGGAATCGCTACACCATAACCAATCCCAGTTGACCCCAAACGCTCTCGGTCGATGAGGCCCTGATAAATATCCTCAGAATCTATTTGGCTTTCCTCGGCGATGAATTCTGCGGCCAGTTCTAGAACACGCTTTTTACTAGCACCGTCTAGGTTCGACACGACGCGTTCTGGTGTAATGATATGAGACAGCTGCATTTGGTATCTCTTGTTGAGATTAATAAGGACGTTGGGGCCGAATTACTACCAATTATATGATGCTTTTAGTGTCCTTGCATTCGGCTAATGGTTTTTTCGCGATGTTTAACGAGTTGGCGATGTAACTTATCTGCCATCGCATCTATCGCAGCATACATGTCTTCGTGTTCAGCAGACGCATGCACATCTGCACCGGCTACATGAACATTACCCTCAGCTTTTTGCCGTTGCTTCTCGATAGTCAGTGTGATTTCAACTTTTGTGATGTGCTCAGCGTGCCGTTCTATGCGATCCAGTTTTTCTGTTACATAGGATTTGAGCGCATCTGTAACGTCAAGCTGGTGCCCACTGATGCTGATCTGCATAACAATCTCCTTTTCAACAAGTCCGAGAAAACCTTTACTACGCATTCACTATGCTCTTTTTTTTAATACGCGGAAAGTCTAAAACAACTGTTTGCGCTCGCTTGATCCGCTGATACCAAGCATCTCACGATACTTTGCGATGGTGCGCCTAGCGACTTTGAACCCTCGCTCCGAAAGCATTTGACTAAGCTTGTTATCGGATAATGGTTTTTTTGGATTTTCATTGCTGATTAATTCTTTTAGATGCTCTTTTATTGCAGTTGAAGACGCTTCACCGCCGCTATCGGTGCCAACGTGACTCGAAAAAAAGTATTTGAGTTCGAGTGTACCGCGAGGTGTATGCATATATTTCTGTGTGGTAACCCGTGAGATCGTAGATTCATGCATGTCCACCCGATCAGCTATGTCCGCCAAAACCATTGGTTTCATTGCAACTGGTCCTTTTTCGAAAAATTCGGTTTGTTCTTCGACGATACAGGCTCCTACTTTCAATAACGTTTCTGCTCTGGACTTGAGACTTTTCACGAACCAGCGAGCCTCTTGTAGTTGCCCCTTCAAATAATCATTGGTCTCACTTTTGTCACCAGTTTTAATGAAATTCTGGTAGGTCTGATTTATCCCTACTCGTGGTAATGCGTCAGGATTTAGTTCGACTACCCAGCCATCCGAAGTTCGGCGAACAATCAAATCTGGAGTCACATATTCCGGATCGCTACTGCAAATATTGCTGCCCGGTTTTGGGTCGAGCGAGCGAATTAGCTCGAGAGCGGTATCAAGCTTTTCATCATTACAATTCAGCGCACGTCTTAGTCCAGCACGATCTTTTTTCGTTAGCAGTGCTAGATGGTTTTGAACGAGGTTAAGCGCCAGTGAGACGTCTCCACCGAGTAGACCGAGCGCCGCCAATTGGATCGTTAATGATTCTGCAATTCCTCGGGCCCCGATTCCCACGGGATCTAAACGTTGTATTTGGTGCAAGACACATTCAACTTCGTCATATTCCAAATCGTCGAGTTCCACTGCAAGGGCCTCAATGATTTCCTCAAGATCAGCGTCTAAAAATCCATCACTATTGATGGAATCAACTAAGACCCGAGCTATCAACATGTCGCGGTCCGTCAGCGGCATTAGATTGAGTTGCCATAGCAGATGATCAGATAGAGTTTTGTTTTCGGAGGTGCGATTTTCAAAACTATCATACTCATCATCTGAAGCTGTTCGCGTGATCGGACGATTGAGATCGAAATGGTTGGTATCTGACCAATCAGTCTCGATGGCAACTTCAATAGAATCAACAGGCGTTTCTTGCTCTGGTATCGAGTTTTCTCCAGATTCTGAAACGTGTTCGATTTCGTCCTCTCGTTCGAGGAGAGGGTTTTCCTCAAGCGCTCGGGTGATTTCCTGTTGTAGGTCGAGTGATGACATCTGCAGAAGTTTTATTGCCTGCTGTAGTTGAGGAGTCATAGTCAGACTTTGTCCGACTTTCAGTTGAAGTGCTTGCTTCATTCGGGGAGTATCATTTTAAATTGTTCGCCAAGATAGACTTGGCGAACATCCGTATTTGCTAGTAGCGTTGCAGGGGCGCCCTCTGCAATAACTCGTCCCAGGTTAACGATATACCCGCGATGACAGATACCTAGAGTTTCACGTACATTATGATCAGTAATTAGTATACCAATACCCCTCGCCGCTAGATGTCGAATGATGTTTTGGATATCTGTGACTGATATTGGATCGACACCCGCGAAGGGCTCGTCGAGTAGCATGAATTTTGGGTTAGAGCATAGCGCGCGGGCAATCTCGACGCGCCTTCTTTCACCACCCGATAAAGCCATGCCTTTAATCGAGGATAGGTGCCCGATATGGAATTCGTCGAGGAGGCGTTCGCGTTCCCGTTGTCGATCCTTTTTTGACAAATCCGGTCTCAATTCAAGGATTGCCATTAAATTATCAGAGACGCTAAGTCGCCTGAATACAGAAGCCTCCTGAGGCAAGTATCCGAGACCGGCTTTTGCTCTGCCATGCATTGGAGTTCGAGTGATGTCATGATCACCAATCGTAATCTTTCCTGCATCTTGCTTTACAAGGCCCACAATCATATAAAAACTTGTGGTCTTTCCAGCTCCATTTGGTCCAAGAAGACCTATAATTTCGCCAGCCCCTACTACCATCGAAAGATCAGAAACAACTTCTCGACCTTTATAGGATTTTTTCAGGTGCTGGGCCGCGAGTTTTTTCATTTATTCTTTGGTTGCATTGTCATGTTGACGCGTTGAGACTTGTTACTGGACGCGATCACTCGCCCAGAATCTAAATCATAGATGATTTCGGATCCTGAAAAAGCAGACTCCTCAGAGGTTATGACCGCATCTCCAGTCAGCACAACACGGTTAGTCTCGTAAGTATAGTAAATCTTCTCAGCTTTGCCTTTTACAGATATTTTGTCTATTCGTCTTCTCATGCTTTCAAAGCGAGCAGGTTTACCTTTAGCCACTACAGTTTCTACTTCACTGTTTTCGTTGGTTTTCAGATTTACAACGTCACCTTCAATTTTTAACGTACCCTGAGTGACAACCACTGCTCCAGAATATTTAGCTTTATTTTCTTTTTCATTGATTAAAGCATTATCGGCTACGATCTTAATTGACTGACCGCGGTCTTCAGGCAACGCGAAGACTAGGGGTGCTATCAGTAGCATTAATCCGATGAAGGGGCGCTTTGCCATTGGGTCCTCACATTGTCTCCAAACTTGTATTCGTTAGTATTGAGGTCAATCACTAGTTCATTACCAATACTGTTGATAGGACCTTGGATAAGTGTTGTTCTTGTCGTTGCAGTTACAAGGTCTGTCCTTTGATTCCACTTCAGCGTTTCTCCACTAAGGTGCCAGGAATGTTTCCCATTTTCGAGACGATCCGCAATGACGTTTTTGGAGAGAAGTACTTCATTCCGATCAGGAGTGAGTTCACCGCGTTCACTTTTAATAAACCAAGTTGCTGGGTGCCTTTCAAGCCGGAGTTTGGGGTTTATAAGTGTAGCGTTAGCTCGACTACCAAAATCGAGCAGACTGGTTGCGGTGAGAGTTGTTTCGAGTCGACCATTTCTATCAAACTTACGTTGATAAATGCCCTGCATGAATGCTTCCGGCCTTTGGTCCGTAATTTCTTTTAAAGTTTGGTCGACGCCGGTTCTGTTTGTCGGTTTAGTCAGCGCAATGAAAAGAGCCGCGCTTCCCAATGCAGCTAAGAAAAGGCGTCCCCATCCGGTCATAAAGATTCCATTTGATAAAGTTTCAAAAGATCAAATCCTTGTTCTTTGAGCAAAAACTCGCATAGTTCACGGACCGCGCCATGGCCACCCAATGAATTTGTTACAAAAGCCGCTTTTTCCTGAACCAGGCATGGCGCGTTAGGTACGCTGGCGAAAAAGCCCGCTACGTCAAGCGTTGTTAGGTCAGGAAAATCATCTCCCATGAAGCCTAAATCTTTTTGCTCAAAATCTAGCTTTCCCGCTAATTCCGCTAATGCTTGTCCTTTGTCTTCACGGTTTTGAATTACAAAGTCCACGTTAAGTTCAGTGAAGCGCTGCTTTACCATCTGGGAGGCTCTGCCCGTAATAATGGCTGTGTGAATCCCCGCTTTCTGTAAAAGTTTTAACCCGAGCCCATCAAGAATATTAAATGCCTTAAGTGCATCGCCGTCTGCGTTATAGTAAAGAGCCCCGTCGGTAAATATGCCATCAACATCGAATGCCATTAATCGAACTGTCTGCGCACTCACAAAATACCTGCCTGTAACAAGTCGTGCATATTTAGAGCACCCACAGGTCTTCCTTTACTCAGAACTACCAGAGCATTGATTCGTTTTTCTTGCATGACGCGAGCGGCCATCGCTGCGAGAGCACCCTGATCAATGGTTGCGCCACCTTGGGTCATGATATCGCGAATTCTTTGATCTCGGAGATCGCATCCGGCCTCAATCGCGCGTCGTAAGTCGCCATCGGAAAAAACGCCAACAAGTTCATTTTTGCTATTGAGTACTGTGGTGAAACCGAGCCGTTTGGCGGTCATCTCTAACAATGCCTCGGGTAACGCCGCATCGTCTGTGACATTTGGGAACGCATCCCCAGAGTGCATGATATCCTCAACCCTCAACAGAAGTTTACGACCGAGTGCTCCGCCGGGATGACTGAAGGCAAATTCCTCATGTGAGAAGCCTCTAGCCTCAAGCAGTGCTATCGCTAGAGCATCACCCATTACAAGAGCTGCTGTGGTACTCGAGGTTGGTGCAAGATTCAGCGGGCATGCCTCTTCGGCCACAGAGACAAGAAGATGCGCTTCGGACGCCTGGCCGAGCGTTGAGTTTGGGTCCTTCGTGATACTGACCAATGACGTTCCAATACGCTGAATCAAGGGAAGCAGCATCACGATCTCCGATGAATAACCGCTATTAGACAACGCGAGAACCACATCTTTGGATGTAAGCATTCCTAGGTCACCATGCGATGCCTCCGCTGGATGCATGAAGAAAGCAGGCGTTCCCGTTGATGCGAGGGTTGCAGCGATTTTATTACCGATATGGCCTGATTTACCCATTCCGGTCACGACGATACGCCCCTGACATGCCAGACATATCTCACAGGCACGATTGAAGCTATCCGATAGTTGACTTGTCAGCTTAGAGACCGCTT
>Ga0160422_10002957_pt1 | contig 10549 bp, 17 predicted proteins | sample Fk160mmetaG_FD_108192 | JGI IMG/M metagenome (GOLD analysis project Ga0160422, IMG submission 108192) | Marine microbial communities from the Central Pacific Ocean - Fk160115 60m metaG | ecosystem: Environmental > Aquatic > Marine > Oceanic > Photic zone | place: The Central Pacific Ocean... | reverse complement strand
GATCCTAGAGTTGGAAAATTACCAGAAGAGGTTCTGGATTGGATGACTAAATGAAAATTGCTATTATTACTGATCAACATTTTGGTGCTCGTAAGAGTTCTAAAATTTTACATGACTATTACGGAAAATTCTATAAAGATGTTTTCTTTCCATATTTAAAAGAGCATAAGATTGATACTGTTATTGATATGGGAGATACATTTGATAACAGAAGAACCATAGATTTATGGGCAATGGATTGGGCAAGAAATAATTATTTTGATATTCTTCGTGACATGGGTGTAACTTTACATTCAATTGTTGGTAATCATACAGCATATTATAAAGATACAAACCAAATTAATACCATTGATTTACTTTTAAGGCAATATGATAACATAACTGTTTATTCTGAAGCACAAGAAATAAAAATAGATAATCTTAATATTCTTCTTTTACCTTGGATTAATTCTGAAAATGAAGTAAAGACATTAGATATAATAAAAAAAAGTAAATGTAAAATTGCAATGGGTCATTTAGAGTTGAATGGTTTTGTAGCAACTCGTGGTCATATGATGGAAGATGGAATGGATGTAGATGTGTATGATAAATTTGATAAAGTGTACTCTGGACACTATCATACAAGATCAGATAATGGGAAAATTTATTACTTAGGTAATCCATATGAGATGTTTTGGAATGATGTAAATGATACCAGAGGATTTCATATCTTTGATACAGAAACAATTGAACATGTTCCTGTAAATAATCCATATAGAATTTTTCATAATGTTTATTATGAAGATACACCATATCAATTGTTTGATGCGAGTGAGTATAAAGATAAGATAGTAAAGGTTATTGTTCGTAAAAAAACAGAGCAAAAGAAGTTTGAGAAGTTTTTAGATAAACTTTATGCTGTTGGTGTTCACGAATTGAAGATAGTTGAAAACTTTGCGATACAAGAAAGTGAGGAGTTTGAAGTAGAAGAAACTGAGAATACAATATCAATTTTAAATAGATATATTGATGAGAGTGAAATGGATTGTGATAAATCCATAGTTAAAGGTATTTTACAGAAGATATATTCCGAAGCCTGTGAGGTAGAGTAATGTTTATCTTAACCAGTAAAAATAGTGCAGAACAAGGTGCTTACGCAGTTGAAAATCAAGATAAGGAAAATGTATTATTTTTCTTTGAAGAGGAAGATGATGCAGAGAGATATGCCATGATGTTGGAAGCAGATGAAGATCGTTCTTTAGCGGTCATGGAGATTGAAGAGGGACTTGCATTTCGCACGTGTAAGCTGTATAATTATAGATATGCAGTGATTAAACCCGAAGACATTGTTATACCGCCAAAACTAAATGATAACGTTTCAAAAGATTAAATGGAAAAATCTTCTTTCTACAGGAAACCACTGGACAGAGATTGACTTCCAAAGTAATCATACCAACTTAGTGATTGGGACAAATGGTGCTGGAAAATCTACAGTTTTAGATGCACTTACTTTTGTTCTATTCAATAAACCATTTCGTAAGATTAATAAATCACAATTAGTAAATGCAGTCAATGAAAGAGAATGTGTTGTAGAGATAGATTTTTCTATAAACACAAAACAATATAAGGTTCAACGAGGTATTAAACCAAATATATTCAACATAGTTGTGAATGGAGTAGAACTTCATAAAGAAGCAGATGATCGTGCGATGCAAAAAATATTGGAGCAGGGTATTTTAAAATTAAATTATAAATCCTTTACTCAAATAGTTATTCTGGGTAGCAGTTCTTTTGTTCCATTCATGCAACTCTCTGCACCAAATCGAAGAGAGGTAATTGAAGACCTATTAGATATTCGTATCTTTTCAGCAATGAATAATTTGATTAAAGATCGAATACGTGAAAAGAAAAATGGTGTTAAGTCTTTGGATTTGAAGAGGGATAATCTTAAAGATAAGATGAACATGCAAAAAAAGTTCATCACTGAATTGGAGGATATGGGAAAACAGAATATAGAAAAGAATAGAGTGAATATTAATAATCTAATTAGAGAGACTGATGAATATGTTCTTACAAATGAAGAGTGGGATTTGGAGGTAACTGGTCTTATAGAAGATCAGGAAAAGGTAACTGGTGCTAGTGAAAAGTTACTGAAACTTAACAATATAAAAGGTAAATTATCTAATAAAGTATCAACCCTTACAAAAGAACATAAGTTCTTCAATGATAATGTGGTTTGCCCTACATGCACACAACCAATTGAAGAATCATTTAGATTAAATAGAATTGATGACGTTCAAACTAAAGCGAAGGAACTCAAAAAGGGTTATGAAGACCTTGAAGAGACCATCAAAAAAGAGCAGAACCGAGAACGTCAATTTAACAAACTATCAAAGGAGATTACTAAACTCAACCATGACATTTCTCAGAACAACACTCGGATTAATCTCAATCAGAAACAGATCCGAAATCTTGAATCTGAAATTCAAACACTTACCAGTCAACTTAAAAACAGAAATACTGAACATGAGAAATTAAAAGAGTTTAAAGGAAATCTCGACAAGACTACCGAAGAGTTATCAATACAAAAAGAAGATATACAATATCATGACTTTGCATATTCACTCTTAAAAGATGATGGTGTGAAGACAAAGATTATTAAAAAATATCTTCCATTTATCAATCAACAAGTAAATCGTTTTCTTCAAAAGATGGAATTTTATATTAACTTCCAACTTGATGAAGCATTTGGTGAGACAATACAATCTCCTTTACACGAAGACTTTACTTATAGTTCATTTAGTGAAGGTGAGAAGATGAGAATTGACCTAGCACTTCTATTCACTTGGAGAGAAGTTGCAAGAGTAAAGAACTCAATCAATACTAATTTATTGATTATGGATGAAATTTTTGATAGTTCTCTCGATACTTTTGGGACTGATGATTTTCTTAAAATCATTAAGTTTATAATTAAAGATGCGAATACATTTGTGATATCACATAAAATTGATATGCAAGACAGATTTGAAAATGTATTGAAGTTTGATAAGGTCAAGGGATTTTCTCAGATCGTATCGTAACCAGTTAAAAAAGTGTCCACTTAACCGTCTCAATAGACGGTTTTGTTGTTATGATGTATTCATAGACAAGAAAACACATGACTGTAAAACACGAAGTAAAAGGACAACTCGCTAAGTTACTAGCAACAGAAGATCTTATTGTTGAAAGTAAGAAGGTAGAGACTGCATGTTTCAACGTTCATACACGTGTTCTCACATTACCAATGTGGGATAAAGCAAGTAACTATGTGTATGATTTACTAGTAGGTCATGAGGTTGGTCACGCTTTATTCACACCTGATACTGATTGGATGGAGAACCTTAAAATTCCACATGGTGTAGTCAATGTTGTTGAAGATGTTCGTATTGAGAAGTTAATGAAGAGAAAATATGCAGGATTATCAAAAACATTTTACTCTGGTTACTTTGAGTTAAGTGATACCAATTTTTTTGATGTTGATGATAAAAATTTGAATATATTAAACTTTGCTGATCGTCTTAATCTTTACTATAAGATTGGTAATTTCATTGATATTCCATTTAAGAATGATCGTGAGAAAGAATTAAAATCTTTAGTAGGATCTACAGAAACATTTGAAGATGTGTTGAGAGTTTCAGAATTGGTTCATGAATATTGCAAAGAAGAGATTGAAGATATGAAGAAAGAGTTGGAACAGAAAAAAGCAGAAGAAGGAATATCTATGAATATGGATATGGATGGTGGATCTTTTGAAGGTTCAAGTGATGATGATGAAGATCAAGAAATAAATACAGATACCGAATATCAAGTTCAAAATGGGGAAGAAGATGGATCCGAAATTGAAGATCAGTCTCCATCAAATATTTCTATCACTCAGATCCCTGCAGAGGAATTGGAAGCAGCAATTCAAAAGATTGAAGCAGGAGAAGGAGGAGTAGATATCAGTTCTGCTCAGGCAATGGATAGATCCATGCAAGAACTTAATTCATCAGATTGTAGAGAGAATGAATACTTTGAATTACCTGATGTAAATGTTGATCATCACATCGTTGATAATGCAAAGATTCATAAGAATATAGTTGAAGAGTGGAGATGTCAGGTTGCAACAAATCAAACACAGCAATATGGATATGAAACTGATGAAAAAATATCCAGAATGGTCATTGAAAATATAACAGAGGTTAAGAATGAATATAAAGAATATAAGAAATCAGCACAGAAAGAAGTTAATTATCTTGTAAAAGAGTTTGAAATGAAGAAGTCAGCATCTGCATACGCTCGTGCTGCTACATCACGCACAGGAGTTTTAGATACTTCTAAACTTTATACCTACAAATACAATGAAGATGTATTCAAGAAAGTTACTACACTTCCTGATGGTAAGAATCATGGATTAGTTTTCGTACTTGATTGGTCTGGATCAATGGGTCAAGTTATGTTGGATACAGTCAAGCAGTTATACAATCTTATATGGTTCTGCAGAAAGGTTCAAATACCATTTGAAGTGTATGCATTTACAAACTGCTATCCAAAAGAAGAAAAAAAGACATCTTATCAAGTAAAAGAAGGTGTTGTTCAAATAGAGGATCACTTTTCTTTAATGAATATCTTGACTCATAAAGTTAATACAAAGACTTTGGAGTCTCAAATGGAAAACATCTATTTGATTGCGAGAGCATTTTCATGGAATTTTACTAATTACTATAATGTTCCTTTAGGTATGAGTTTATCAGGAACACCTCTAAATGAAGCATTAGTTTGTTTGCATAAGTTACTACCTCAGTTCAAGAAAGATAATAAAGTTGAAAAGGTTCAGTGTGTAATTCTTACTGATGGTGAAGCACATCCACTTCGTTTCCATAGAGAGTTTGTGAGATATGATGGTGAAAGATACATGGCAACATCATACATAGGAGATAATTGTTTACTTAGAGATAGAAAGACAGGTAATACTTACAGAGTCGAAAGTAATACATTTACTTTTTCAGACCTACTACTTAAGAACCTAAGAGATAAGTTTACAGATGTTAATTTTATAGGATTTAGAATCCTACCATCAAGAGAAGCATCATACTTTGCTCGTAGATATATTGGGTATGGTGATGAGTTAGATAAAACTATGAAGACCTTTAGAAAAGAAAAATCATTCTCTATCAAACAATCAGGATACCATGTATACTTCGGTATATCTTCTCAAGCACTCAATACTGATGATGACTTTGAAGTTAAGACTGATGCAACTAAGACTGAAATCAAGAGAGCATTTGTAAAGAGTCTTAAGGGTAAAAAGATGAACAAGAAAATTCTTGGCGAGTTCATAGAGTTTGTTGCTTGATAAATAGCTCAGAACAAACTAGTAGAAAAATGAGTCATTTTGGAGATTTACTGGGAGGAGTAAAGAAAGAAGTTACTCCTGCACCTAAACCAGTTGTTAAAGAACCTGCACCAGTGGTTGAAAATAAAGGTTACTCTAAACAGGCTTTACTTAAGTTAAGTAAGATTGAGTTAGAGGAATTGGGTAGAGAGTATGGTATCGAACTTGATCGGAGAATTTCTCATGCAAAATTGGTAGTTCAACTTAAATCGTTTATTGACTCTAAGAGTTAGATGGAAAAAATCCTAACTGATAAAACTGGAAATAAAAAAGCAATTGCAACACCTGATTACAAATTTAAAACTTTTAAGGAACTTCAAAAAGATTTAGATAGTGCTGATCAAAAAATTAAAGAATTTCCACCACCAGTAGAAAATAAGAAAAATACAGGAGTAAAGACTGATAATGGTAAGGGTGGTGTAACAGATAAGTCATTTACTAATTCCTTGAAAGGTGGTGTTAATTCAAACTCATTCTGAACCAGTTGACAAAGTGTCCACTAGGAGGTTTACTACCTCCTTTTTTTGTCTATAATAATCATATAGATAAAACATTACATCATGCCTTTCAAACCATTTGAGATTAAAATGACTGAACAACAAGTCATCGACGGACTTAGAAACAACTACGGTAACGAATTCACTACTCCTGACGTTAGAGCGTTTTGTGCAATGAATGATATTGCATACACAACAGCAACCAGAAAGATACAGAAATATAAAGTATCTAAAGGTAGATGGAATCTTAAAGTCACAACCAAAGCAGTTGAAAAGATTGAGAGATCATTCGCAGCACCATCAGGTCAACCAGTAGAGAAAAGAAATCTTGTTCCAGAGAAGGACGATACCTTTGTTAAGTTTGGAAGTTTTGGTGACGTAAAGAAGATAATACAATCAAAGCAGTTTTACCCTACATTCGTTACTGGTCTATCTGGTAATGGTAAAACATTCTCTATTGAGCAAGCATGTGCTCAGTTAGGTAGAGAACTCATTCGTGTAAACATTACTATCGAAACAGATGAAGATGATCTTATTGGCGGTTTCCGTCTTGTTAATGGTGAAACCGTATGGCACAATGGCCCAGTCATCGAAGCACTGGAACGAGGAGCTATATTGCTTCTTGACGAAATCGACCTTGCCTCAAACAAGATCCTTTGTCTTCAAAGTGTCCTTGAAGGAAATGGAGTCTTCCTCAAAAAGGTCGGAAGATTCGTTAGACCAAGAGCAGGATTCAACGTATTCGCTACCGCCAACACTAAAGGCAAAGGTTCAGACGACGGACGTTTCATTGGAACTAATGTGCTTAACGAAGCGTTCCTTGAGCGATTCCCAGTAACCTTTGAACAATCCTATCCAACAGTCAACAACGAAGTAAAGATATTACTCGCTGTATCTAAGACACTTGGAAAGGTTGATGAGGACTTCTGTAAGCGTCTTGTAGATTGGGCAGATATCATTCGTAAGACATTCTATGATGGTGGTATCGAGGACATCATTAGCACTCGTAGACTTGTTCACATCATTCGTGCATACAGTATCTTTAGAGACAAAGCAAAGGCAATGCAGGTATGTATCAATCGTTTTGATGAAGAGACAAAGCAAGCGTTCATGGAGTTATATGATAAGGTAGATGCAGACTTCAAGATGCCAGTTGACCAAGAGACTGAAGCATGATATAATGAGGGGAGAGAAATCTCCCCTATGATTAATGCATGGAGTTTAGCAGGTTCAATACTAAACGGAACATTTGAAAAGGATTACCCTATTATGGATAAAACAAAAGGAAGATGGAGTGAAGAGGACGAAATTCGAGAAATGGATGACCACGAACTCAGAGAGGAAGATGATGGTCTTGATTACGAAGTAGACATGTCTACCATTGATGATCAGTATGCACATCATTTTACAAATGCAAATTCATTCTATAACGATGGATGGACACAAAAATATCATCAAGAACAATTAGATAAAATGAATTACGAACCACAAAGAAATAATCAATATAAGTATCATGAAGAAGAAATTCTAAAAGATATTGAAGAATATGTTTCAAGAACATATCAAGGACACTATACAGGAACAAAACATGAGTTTCGTAAAGTACAAACTATTGATTTAATGGCTGCGAGAGATATTGCAGCACAGTTCTGTCAGGCAAACATACTCAAATATGGAAGTCGTTACGGAAGTAAAGATGGTAGAAACAAAACAGACTTGCTAAAAGTCATACACTATGCTATGCTACTATTACATTTTGATGGACACTATGGCGAACCATCATTACCAACAAAAGATTTTGAACAAATGCCATGAAACTACGTCCAAAAACAACTATGAACTTAAGTGATAACACCCTTGGTATTTTAAAAAACTTTGCGGGTATAAACAATTCAATCCTTGTAAAAGAGGGTAATCAACTACGCACTATCTCAGTCATGAAAAATATTCTTGCTGAGGCACAAGTGCCCGAAGACTTTCCTCGTCAGTTTGGAATCTATGATCTCAATATGTTCTTGAATGGTTTGAGTTTACATTCAGATCCTAATTTAGATTTTGAAGAGGAATCATACGTAACTATTAGTGAAGGTAGAAGAAAGGTAAAATATTTCTTTGCAGACCCACAGGTTATCATTGCTCCTCCTGAGAAAGAGATTACACTTCCAACGGAAGATATTTGTTTTCAATTAGAGAGTGTAACTCTTGAAAAATTATTAAAGGCAGCAGCAGTTTATCAGTTACCAGATCTCTCAGCAATCAGTGAGAACGGGCAGATTAAACTTATTGTTCATGATAAGAAGAATGATACATCTAATGAATTTGCAATAGTTGTTGGTGAGACTGATAGAGAATTCTCATTCAATTTTAAAATAGAAAATATTAAAATCATACCTGGTGCATATGATGTTGTAATATCTTCCAAGTTACTTTCTAGGTTTGTGAATAGTAATTTAAATCTTACATACTATATCGCATTAGAACCAGATTCAACATGTGAGTAATGAATAACTTTACCTTTACAGAGGAAGAGTTAGAGTGTATAAGGGTTTGTGTTAGTAATTCACCAATCCCTTATGACATTACTTTAAAAGAAATTCCTAAAAAAATTATAGAAAAGATAGGTGAACCAACATCTTTAAATGAAGAAGGTTTACCTTTGATCAAATTAGATTTAACGAGGTATGAACATGAATAATATTGGATTAGAAGTTATATTCTGGACAGTCTTGTCTATTTACTTATTATCTAAATTAGGAGTTTTTAAAAAGTAATGGAAACTAGATGGACTGTTGATGGAAATGATTATAATCCTGATTTACATAAGAAACCTACTGAAAATTTAGAGACACTTATGAAAGAATTAACTGAGATGTTAGATGATACAAGTCAAGATAATAAAGAAACAATAGCATATCTTTTAGGTTGTAGAGATATTGTTGATTATCTGAGAACAGGAAAACTGCCGAGTGAAAAAAATTATACTCCTATAAAAACAAAACCTGGATTAAAATTTTTAGAAAAGGTTACTTTTATTCCAAGATACTTATGAAACTCACACAAGAAATGATCGACGAGATCCAAAGACTCATGGAACATACCAAGAAAGATGGTAGTATGAATTGGGTTGATGGTGAAGATATAGAAATTAACTTAGCAGGTACGTTTGCTGCTGATAGATTTATTGTTATCAAGAATGCATCAAAAAAACCATATGAACCATCACAACCTCATCCCAGATTTGACTATGAAAAAGGAGAATTCAAAAATGATGACGATAACAATTAATGATTTTGCAACTGATGAAGAGATTAAAACTCTATGGAAAATAGCAGAACGCATTATCAAAGAAGGTCATGTATATGATGATCCAAATTATAAAATACAATTAAATCTAATTACCGAAACTTGGAGACCTGATGAGTAAACACTATGATCCATTTGAGGATTTAGAAAAACAAGTTATTTCTGATCTAGAAGAGTCCACTAAAAAATTAGGAGGAACTATGAATAAAATGTTAAGATGTAATAGTACAGGTAGACAGAGTAAGATTGTAGAGATAGAATATGATGTAAGGGAAATATAATTTATTATGAACATTTTTGTGACTGATCCCAGTCCACTTATCTCAGCACAAGTTTTACCAGATAAACACATAGTCAAAATGCCACTTGAGACCTGCCAGATGTTAGCAGTTGTTTTCTCTAAGTGGTATTTTAACTGGGGAGATGACGTTCTACCAAAAAAAGATGGAACACCATATAACACTCAAAAAGGTGCCTTTAGAGGGCATCCTTGTACCGTCTGGGCAGCAAAAGATGAGTGCAATACAGCATGGTTGATTGCACATGGATTTGAATTACTTAGAGAGTATAAGTATCGCTACGGTAAAATTCATTCATGTGATACAGCAATGAAAGCAGCAGAGCAAGTATTTGAAAAGAATACAGGTCGAACCTTAGCATGTTGTACGGGAGCAACACCATTTGCTTTCGCAGGACCTGATGAGTTTAAGCATGATGAAAGTATTGATATCTTAACAAAGTATAAAAGATACATTGCATCAAAATCTTGGGTGAGTGATAATTATATTAGAAAACCAAATCGTAAACCAAGTTGGATTTAATTATGGATGGAACTGATCTATCAAGAATTGCAAATTCATTAGAAAGAATCGCATATGCTTTAGAGCATTTACATATTGAGAAAATTGATCATGCTCATATAGATGAAATTGATCATAATCATATTGAGGGTAAGATTACTACTCATGATCAAAAATGGTAATTATGAAACACATATTATTTGATCTGATTGACTGTCCATTTGAATTGTTAGATGATAAGGAACACTGTCAACTCGCATTACAAATTGCTGCAAGTGAATCAAAATCTAAACTTCTTGATTTGGGAATGCATAAGTTTGAACCACAAGGAGTGTCTGGTTATGCATTGTTAGCAAATAGTCACATTAGCATACATACTTGGCCAGAAAAAGGTATTGCAAAAGGTGACATTTTTACTTGTAGTGATGTATGTGAACCACATAAGGCAGTAGAATATCTAAAGAAACAATTCAAAGCAAAAAAACTTACTTCTGATTCATTCGACAGAATATTATGAAAGAATTTAATTATGACCTCGATTACAAAAATATTGACTT